>ERZ772795.23-NODE-23-length-42266-cov-10.9712_pt1 | contig 42266 bp, 24 predicted proteins | sample MGYA00511346_ERZ772795 | MGnify/ENA primary metagenome ERZ772795 (study PRJEB29015, sample SAMEA2738032) | human oral metagenome | biome: human oral; feature: human-associated habitat; material: saliva | place: China | collected 2245 ... | reverse complement strand
TGCGTGAGCGCACGAAAAAATTCTGTGAGGTCCGGGCTTATGCTCGGTGGGTCATTTCTTTGATGCCTCCTAGATTCCGAATACCGCCCCGGTCGCGCCTTGGGTGGCTTCGGTCAAACGATACGTTCAGCTCCGTAACTATCCCCACGATGGGGCAGCGTCGGAAGAGAGCTGAGGACTCCAGCATAGGAACTGACTGGGCGCTGAGTCAAACACCTTCCCATGTAGGAGAAGATTCAGCGTGCTGATTCCCCGAATGCTTCCTTCCCGAGAGTTTTTGTTGAAAGGTTGAGTGTGCGGTCAATGCGGATGCGGTGGCAGAAATCCTCATCATGGCTCACCACGATGAGCGCACCGGTGTAGGCTTTGAGCGCCTGCACTAGCCAATCCACCGACGAAATATCGAGGTTATTCGTCGGTTCATCCAGCATGAGCAACTGCGGTACCGGATCAGCCAGAAGCACCTGCGCCACTGCGGCGCGGAAGCGCTCACCGCCGGAAAGGTCACCAGTCTTATGATGCACACTCTCGCGACGGAAAAGCAGCCGCGCCAGCTGATCACGAAGATGCTGTTCGCTCGCACCGGGATTCGCCCTCTGTACGGTTTCAAGAAGGGTGATCTGCGGGTCGAGGGTGATGCGCTGCGGCAGGTATGCGGTGTTATCCAGACGGTAGAGCACTTGGTATGCAGGCGGCACTGGGGAACGGTAATCAGGGTCATTTGCGTGCGCTATCGCATTGAGAAGCACAGTCTTGCCACTGCCGTTTGCGCCCGTGATGTGCAGGTGTTCGGGTCCGGTCAGGATAAGAACCTCGGGAAAATCTTGGATTTGAAGCAGATAATCAACTTTATAAGGTTGTGTTTCACGTGAAACAGTGTTTTGGGTGTATGCATTCTTAAGGTCGGCGCTCTGCGGTGTAGATGCGCAAGAGTCGTTCTTCACCCGATGTAATTCCAGTACTTTCCGCCCCAGTGGGAGCGCATCCTGAACAAGTTCCAGATAGATACGCTCCTGCATGCGCAGGTTCTCTTGGGCTTCTCCAACTGCCGCCCGCGCATCCGCCACCATGCTTTCGTGGGCTGTATGAAGTTTCCCGGCAGAGCGCTCTGAACTGTTTTTATCCAGGCCCATAGCCATGCCAGGTTTCCGCTTTGACCGTTCAAATTCGCGACCTCGGCGGGCGTTGCGATCGAGCTTAATCTGGTTCTCGGCGCGCTCACGCTCAGCCTTACGCGCCTCATTCTTCGCCTCGGTCACGCGACGCTGAGCTGCCTGCTGTTCGGTGTCCAGTGCCTGCCGGTAGGTGCTGTAGTTACCCTCAAAGAGGCGCAGATGAGCCAGTCCCTGACGGTCGGCGTGAAGCTCGGCAATCACGTGCACGCGCTCCAGTAGGTCGCGGTCGTGGCTAATAATGAGCGCCGGGCAGGGGAATGCCTCCAGAGTTTCGAAGAGCTGCGCCTTCGCCGCGGAATCCAGGTTGTTGGTCGGCTCGTCGAGCAGAATGAACTCTGGGTCTGAATACAGAAGCGCGGTGAGTGCGGCTGTGACCGTCTGACCACCTGAAAAGGTGCTAAGGGGACGCATCAGAAGGTTGCGACGGGCCTGTGTATCGGTCGTAGTGAGGGCAGGACCAAAACCATGTTCGGCAAGGGCTACGAGGGTGCGTTCTTCAATATCCCAGGCGTCACCTATGGTGTCGTAAAGGCTGGGGGAATATTCGCCCGATTCCAGCGCATCAAGCGCCTGCAGTATTTTTGTAATTCCAAAAATATCGGCAAGATGCTGATGCCCACTCAACCCTAAATCTTGCGGTAGGTACGCTATGTGCGGTGGGGTGCTGATTATGCCTTGACTAGGGTTTATGTCGCCAAGAATAAGTCTGAAGAGGGTAGTTTTTCCGGCGCCATTATCGCCAATGAGCCCGGTCAGAGGTGCCGAAAATACCGCCGAAAGGTCCAGAAACAGTGGAGGCTGGCTCGGGTGCGCGTACGAAATATGGTCGAGTGTAATGTGGCGTGACATGGGCCGAGTTCCTTCGAGTAGGTGCTCGGATTCCGGCCAGTGCACATGAGGTGTGAAGGCATGAAGAAACCCGAGCGTAACGGTGAATAAACCTATGCCCGGGTGTGTGCGCTGATGGAAATACGCAGGTAAAGATGCCTGCACACATAGTTGCGTGAGCGCACGAAAAAATTCTGTGAGGTCCGGGCTTATGCTCGGTGGGTCATTTCTTTGATGCCTCCTAGATTCCGAAGGGCACCCCGGTCGCGCCTTGGGTGGCTTCGGTTCAACAATGCGATCAGCTCTGTAGGTTACCCCCGCGGCGGGGCAACACGGATAGAGAGCTGATGAATCCAGCATAGGAACTATGTGAGCGGCGGGTCAAGTACCCTCCTATAAAACCTTCTGATAAGCACTGATACTCCCTAGAGAGCACTAGAGGGCACTAGAGAGCACAAAAAGAGAAGCGACACCATTCGGTGCCGCCCCTCCTTTAGGCATTAAATCTGCGCGCGTAAAACGCGGCTCATGCCTGAAAATAAAAGCTATTACGCCTTGTGGCGCTCACGGTACATGCCCAGCGGGCCCGCATCCGCGTACGCCTGAGCGTCGTTGTAACGGTACAGGCGCGGCGGGCGGTGACGGGTGCCCTCCACGCGGCGGCCGGTGTCAATAATTGACTTCGATGCCGCAATCTGGCGGCGGAAGTTTGCCGGATCCAGGGTGCGACCCAGAATCGCCTCGTACACTTCACGCAGCTGCGCCAGGGTGAACTCCTCACCCAAGAAAGAGTGCGCAATACGCGAGTACTCGACCTTGTTCTGCAGGCGGTAGAGTGCGTACTCAATGATTTCGTTGTGGTCGAAGGCGAGCTCGGGCAGCTCATCCACCGGGAACCAGCGGATGTTCTCGTGCACGCGAGTGTTCGCGACCTCGGTGGCGGGAATCGACGCCCAGTACACCACGGAAACCACGCGCTCGTGATCAGTACCGGGTGCCGGTTCAGGCTCGCCCACAACGCGGGCGGCACGCGCCTCGGGGGTGCGCAGAACGTCGCCGAATGCGTAGAGCTGCTCCAGGTAGCCGGGCTGCAGGTTGGTTGCGCGCTTCAGGGTCGAAGCCGCTGCCTCTTCGAGGGAAAGATTCGGGTTGAGCGGACCGCCGGGCAGCGCCCACTGGCCCTTATAGGGCTCGCGGAGGCGGCGAACCAGCGGCAGCCACAGGGTCGGGTGGATTTCGTTTTCCTTGGGGCGCAGTGCCAGAATAACGGTCGATACGGCGAGGGATACAGAGGTGTGGTCCACGTCGTTGTGCTCTTCAGCGGCGACTGCGCCGGGAAGAGGCTGGGATGCGATGCTCATTCAAGCCTCCTGTGCGAATGGGTATCGATAGGTGTGCATACTCTATCCATTTTAAGGGGTTAATAGGGTAAAAATGCACGCAAGGCACTCGCTGAGTCGAAAACCGGTACCATCCGCGTCGTATCAAGGGGAAAAGTTCAGGTACCGGACACGCCAAAGCACCCCTCCTACCTGTCCAATAGAACAGGCAGGAGAGGCGCTTTGGCGTCTACTTATGCAACATCTAACTATGCAATTTTAGATGCAGAGTAGGGGTGCAGACTAGTCGATCTGTAGCTCGCCCATAGCGTCCCAGCCGTCGCCGTCAACCAGGCGAGAAACAATCTTCGGGGTTGCAGTCAGCAGCGGACGCATGTCCTTCATAGCCTGCTGGAAGTGGTCAGAGTTCACGTGCGGGCCAGCTGCGTCGTCGTTGAAAGCCTCGAGCAGAACGAACTCATTCGGGTCCTCAACGCTGCGGGACCACTCGAAGAACTTATTGCCTTCCTCGGCGCGGGTTGCCTCGGTGAAAGCGCGGGTCTTCTCAATCCACTGGTCGGCGTATTCGGGCTTGACGGGGAACTTTACAGCAATGAAAATCATCGGAACTCCTTAGGTTGAAGAGTAGATACGTACCCTTCCAGTTTAAGCCCCGGGTGCTCGCCGGCGCTGAAGAATAGGGTGTGAGGCAACGGTTTTAGCTTGTGGCTTTAACCGCTGTGTCGGGTGGCTTGTGTGGCTTTAGTTTGCCGCCGCCTTGAGTACCTGCAGGGCGCGTTCGAGTGCCGCACGGTCTGCCGCGATGGCTGCAGCCCTCTGCGGGCTGGCGGAGTCGCCTCCGAACGCCGCGTTGTAGTACATGCCGTCACCCAAAAGCAGCACGGTGCGGGCAATCTGCTCATCACCCAGCTCGGCGAGGACGAGCGCATGCCAGCCATCCTGTACGCGGCTCATGGTCTGCTGGGCGAGCTCATTATTGTTCTGCGCCAGGCGGCTGAGGGCAATGAGGGCACGGTCGAACGGGGTGTTATCCGGTGTGGAGGAATTGATGTAGTAGGCGCTTGCCCCCTCGGGTGCCTGCTCCATCGCCGCGAAGTCCTCTTTAGCCAGGGTGAGGGTGCGTTCTGCGAGCGCCTCAAGCAGCGCCTTCTTGGATGAGAAGTGGTAGAGTAGCCCGCCCTTGGAGACCTTGGCGGCGGTGGCGACGGCGTCGAGGGTCGCGGCGCGTTCTCCCGAGCGAATCAGCAGGTCGACGTAGGTGTCGAGGATATGTTCGCGGGAGTTGTTGGCGCGTTGTTTTCGGTGGTTGGGGGTGGTCATGGGTACCAGTTTAACCGCTTGAAACTATACCGTCCAGTTGGTATAGTTAATCTTCGTTTGTAGACCCGCCCGGACCCCGAAAACCTCCGGGTAAGCCCCGAAAACCTCACTAAAAGACCTAGTCCAAAAGATAGGCCGAGCTGATGCCGCCGCGTCCGCCGCATCAGCCGACACCTTATAGACGCACGAAAACAACCCATGACGAATCACAATCCGCACACCACGGCTCTGCCCATTCACGCCCCCGACCAGAAGACCAAGCGCTGGGCGGCACTCGGCGTGCTCATGCTCCCGGTGCTCCTGGTCTCCATCGACAACACGGTGCTCGCCTTCGCGGTGCCCGCAATCGCTAAGGCGCTGAGCCCCTCCTCCGCGGAACAGCTGTGGATCGTTGATGCCTACCCGCTGGTGCTCTCCGCCCTGCTTGTGCCCATGGGCGCTATCGGTGACCGCATCGGCCGCCGTAAGCTGCTGCTCATCGGTTCGACCGGCTTCGCTGCGATTTCTGCGCTCGCGGCGTTCGCGCCCTCCGCACTGATGCTCGTGGTTGCCCGTGCCCTGCTCGGTATTTTCGGTGCGATGCTCATGCCGGCAACCCTGTCGATTATCCGCAATATCTATGTGGACGCGACCGAGCGCCGCATCGCTATTGCCGTGTGGGCTTCGGGCTTCTCCGCCGGTGCGGCGCTGGGTCCGATTGTGGGTGGCTTCCTGCTGGAGCACTTCGACTGGGGTTCGGTGTTCCTGCTCGCTGTGCCGATTCTGATTCCTCTGCTGATTCTTGCCCCGATCATGGTGCCCGAGTCTAAGGATCCGAATCCCAGCCCGGTGGATCCGCTGAGCATCCTGCTGATTATGACCGGCATGACCGCCATTACCTTCGGTCTGACTCACACCTCCGAAACCGGTTTCGATGCGGTGGCAATTAGCACCATCCTTGTCGGTCTGTGCTTCATCGTTCTGTTCGTGCTGCGTCAGCTCAACCGCGAGAAGAACGATATTCAGCCCATGCTGGACGTGCGCCTCTTCCGCAACACCGTGTTCACCGGTGCGATTACCGCAAACCTCATCTCGATGATGGTGGACGTTGGCTTCATCTACTTCGCCTCACAGCACCTGCAACTGGTCTCCGGCCTGCCGCCCATGTACGCCGGTATGCTGCTGATTCCCGGTACTCTGGCGACCATTATCGCCGGTCTGGTGATTGCGCGCGTGGCGGTGCACTTCCACCCGGCGCAGGTGGTGTCTTTCGGTCTGGCGCTCAACGCTGCCGCGTTCGCGGTGCTCGCCTTCCTGGGTGCACATAATGACCTGGTCATTATCCTGATCTTCATCGTGCTCGGTACCGGTGTCGGTATTGCGCAGACCATTTCGAACGACCTGATGCTCTCCAGCGTGCCGCCGCGTAAGGCGGGTGCGGCATCCGCGATTTCTGAGACCTCCTATGAGATGGGTGCGGTGCTCGGCACCGTCATCATTGGCGGCATGCTCACCGCCATCTACCGTGAGAACGTCGTCATGCCCGCCGGTCTGGATGAGACCCTCGCCGACCACGCCCACGAAACCCTCGGTGGTGCCGTGACGGTCGCACACCACGTGGGCGGCGAGCAGGCAAACCAGCTGCTCTCCTCCGCATTCGCTGCGTTCGACTCCGGCGTGGTGGTTAGCTCCGCGTTCAGCGCCGTGCTCATGGGCGTTATGGCTGTTATCAGCTACCTCATGATCCGCAAGGCACCGCGCGAAATGAAGCCCGCAGAACACTAACCTGCCGCGCTAACCCAGCGCACTAATTCGGGTACGTAAGCCCCGCCTCCTGACGCTACCGTAGCATCGGGAGGCGGGGCTTATTCTTACGCACCCACCTGCGCGTATAAAGGTTCAGCACAGGTACCGGTGGTACGGTAAAAACAGCGGGCTCGCGCCCGAAAAGACGTCCTGAAAAGACGCGATGAAAAGACCGAGGAACCAGCGGCTCCACACACTCAAGGAGGAACGCCACCATGGGACTCAAAGACTGGATAGCACCCTTTATTACGCTACTCATCGGTGCCAGCACCATCTTCATCTCCTACAAAAACTACCAGGCGCAGGCGGCGGCAAAACCCTCCGAATTGGCGCGACTGGAACTGTGGAGCAAGCTCCTCACCGAAGCCGGCTTGGACATCAGTGCGCTACCCGACCCCGAAAAGCTCACCTCCGACCAGCGTGTCGTCCTCGAAAACTATCGGGTCTTCCTCAAGCGTGCGTCCCTCGAATCGAAGCTGCGTAAAGTTGGTATCGACAGCAACCGCATCTTCAGCCTGCTCATGAAGCGTGCGCACTCTTCCGTGAAGCCCACGCCCATCCCCATTGGCGACTCGGTGTTCTACTACCGCCTGATTCTGCGCGGCCTGCTGTACATTTGGGTGCCGCTCGCCGTGGTGTTCATCGGTGTGCCCATCGTCGTGGTCACCATCGCCTACCTGATTGGCCTGTTCCCGAACCACCGCGGCAATCTGCCTGACTTTGCGCTCTCCCCGCTTGCCGTGGTGCTCCTGATTGTTGGCGCGATTGCGGTGGGTTCCCTCGTGTACCTGCAGAACCGCATTATCTCCGCCATTATCGCGAACAACGTGTACTTTTACTTCTGGGATATTTACGGCTCTAAGAAGGGCGCCCGCGATTCCAAGGACGCCTACAGCGAGCGCCTGGCGGCTAAAACCTACGCCGACCAGCTGTTCCTCGGCCAGCAGGAGTTCGCCCAGCAATTCCGCGAGAACATGTACATGGCGGGTATTCAGGAGATTGACGAGTACCCACGCGTGCTCAGCGATAGCGTGATGCTGCCACACAACTACCGCGTGGTGAAGACTCGCGAGGCGGAGGACCCGGAGGACCGAATCGACCGCTTCGTGAACTGGGTGCGCTCCAAGATCGGGTTTGAGCGGCTGGAACCGCGCATCATCTACACGCTCGAACATAAGGACGCGCACAAGGATGCGAAGAAGGAAGCGCACGGTGAACCTGTAGCTACCGAGCAGCCTGTTTCTGGGCAGAGTGTTTCTGAGCAGCCTGCAGAGGCTCAGGATGCGCAGAAGGCCGCGGAAGTACCCGCCTCAGAAGAGCCCATCGTTGCGGAGGTGCCCGTTGAAGCACCTGCCGAGGATCCGGCTGATGCACCCACCGAACCCGTCACCGGAGGTGCTACCGACTCTTCTGCCGCAGCTGGGGCAGACGACCCCACGGAGGCGTTCACCCGCATCCCAGAAGATGCCGTCGACCATGAGAGCGCCGGTGAAAAGAACGCCGGTGAGAAACCCAGTACTGAGAAGCCTAAAAACTAAATAGCCCGCCCTGAGCACAGAAAATCTGGGCATGAGAAGAGGGTCGCAGCCTACGAATCGCCATTGAATCGTAAGCGTGCGACCCTTTTCCTTTCCCTTCAAGGAGGAGCAGAATCGGAGGTACCGCCCGACCAAGAAGAGTCAAATGATGCGCCCCTCCGCCAGTAGAGGTTGCCTGGCAGAAGAACCCACTACAGCGGGTTGGCAGAGCGCCCGGCAGAGGAGGCATCACGCCTTAGAAGCTTGGCCCCTGTGGGGGAGTGATTCGCGCTCCGGGTAGGACCTACCCTCTCCCACCCGGAGGCGAATCCTAGGGATGTTCGCAGTGTAATGAATACATCCCACCGAAACCTCTAACGAACGTTCGGGGTTTCAGTATGAGCGGTATATGAGCCTACCGCAGTCTATGCCGCAACCTCGGGGTTGCGGGAGATAACAACCTTCACCACGTTGTGCTCAGCAGCGTGGGTGAACAGGTCGTAGGCTTCCTCGAACTGGTCGAAGGTGAAGTAGTGGGTTGCCATAGCCTTAGCGTTCAGGCGACCCGAGCGGACCATGTTCAGCAGGTTACCGACGGTGTTGCAGTTGACCAGACCCATGTTGATGCGAACGTTAGAGATCCACATGGTGTTCAGGGGCAGCTCAACGGGCTTGCCGTGCACGCCAGCGTTAGCGATGTTGCCGTAGGGGCGAACAATCTTGGTGCAGGTCTCGAAGGTCTGCGGAACACCCACAGCCTCAATTGCCACGTCCACGCCCAGGCCGTCGGGGGAGAGAGCCTTAATCTTCTCGATGAAGTCCGGGTCGCCCGCGTTGACCTTATCGGTTGCGCCCAGCTCCAGCGCCTTGTTCATGCGGTTCTCGTCGAAGTCGATGGTGATGACGCGGCCGGCACCGCAGAGGTTAGCGGTCATAATCGCACCCAGACCCACAGGGCCCGCACCCACGACAGCGACGGTGTCGCCGGGCTTAGTGTTGCCGTTCAGAATACCGATCTCGAAGCCGGTGGGCAGTGCGTCGGTGAGGAAGAGGACGTCCTCATCGGTCAGGCCCTCCGGAACCAGGTGAACCGAGGTCTCTGCGTAGGGAACACGCACGTACTCTGCCTGGGTGCCGTCAATCATGTAACCGAAAATCCAGCCGACACCACCAACGGTCTGGCAGTGCGAAGGCTGGTTCGCCTTACAGTAGGAGCACTTACCGCAGCTGGTCACGGCGGGGATGATGATGCGGTCGCCGACCTTCAAGTCAGTCACCGCGGAGCCAACCTCGGTAATGGTACCGACAGCCTCGTGGCCGAGGATGCGTCCGTGGTCCACCTCGGGGCAGTCACCCTTCAGGATGTGCAGGTCAGTACCGCAAATGGTGGTGGTGTCGACACGGGCAATAACGTCCGTGGGCTCAAGAATGGTGGGGTTCGGGACTTCCTCCCAGGCGCCCTTCTGGTCGGGGCCGTGGTATACATATGCCTTCATGATGACTCCTTCTTTGAAGCTCTAATGAGGGTGCAGTGACTGCTTTATCACTACATGTATCAACCCATAAGAAATATTTGATAGGTTGTATTTTCATTAAACCCGACGTGTTGAATTATGCGCTTTTATTACGCGGAGTGTATCTTTTGGTTCTTTAAACATGAACATGATTCACTTTGGGTATTTAAGACCTGTAAAAAACGCACGAGGCGCACCCCCAAAACAGGGATGCGCCTCGTGCGTTTACTCGTGCGTTTAGCCGAGAAAAGTTGGGTTGAGTCGAGGTTGAGCTGGGCTTAGCTCTTCAACTGGATTTAGCTCTTCAGCTGGGCACGCGCTCGCGAACGAACCGCCGTCACCGCCCACACCAGCACAAAAGCCGCCACCATCGACAGCACAATCGTGCCACCGGTCGGTAGGTTAAACGCCCACGACAGGTACAGGCCAACAATCGAGCAGATACCGCCAAACACCGGCGAGAACACCATCATCGACCCCAGACGGCGGCACGCCAGGCGGGCTGCCGACGCCGGAATCACCAGAAGCGCCAGCACCAGCACATTACCGAGCGTCTGCAGACCCAGCACCACAGAAATGGTCACCAGAACGTACAGCACAATATCCAGGGCAAGCACCGGCAGACCCATCGCGCGGGCACTCTCACGATCCAGGCTGACCGTCACAATCTGGCGGTGGAACAGCCACAGCACCAGCAGAATAACGGCACCCATAATCGCCGCCTGGGTAATGTCCTCATTCGAAACACCCACAATCGAGCCGAACAAGAAATCCTGTACCGACCCCGAATAGCCCGGCGCCAAGGAAATAATCACAATACCCAACGCAAAGGACGCCGCGAAGAAAATACCAATCACAGAATCCTCGCGCAGCCGCTGATTCTGGCTAAAAATAGCGACCAGAATAGCCGTCACCACGCCCGCAGTCAGACCGCCCATGACCAGGTTGCCGCCCAGCACGAACGCTACCGCAAGACCCGGGAACACCGAGTGCGCCACCGCATCGCCAATGAAGACCATGCCGCGCATCAGCACATGGCAGCCCACCACGCCGGTCACCACCGACGCGAGAAGCACCGCCGCCAGGGCGCGCGGAAGGAACGCCAGAGACGGGTTGAACAGGTCGGCAAGAAAATCGATAGGAGTAATCAACGGGCACCCCCGGTAGAAGCAGTATGGGCGGGGGAGAGAGAAGAGTCAGAAGCGCAGGAATCCGGCAGCTCGTGGCCGTACTCATCCAACGCACCACCGGCACAGGTGAAGCCCGTGCGGGCGTGGCCCTGCGCCTCCTCAATATCGTGACCGTGCAACCACGTATGCAGCTGCTCCAGGCTAAAGGAGTCCGCCGGACCATCCAGGTGAATATTGCCGCGCACACCGCACAGACGCGAGCAGGACTCACGCGCCGCCAGCATGTCATGCGTAGACATCAGAATCGTGATGCCCTCGCCCGCCAACTCACGGTACAGGCGAGTCAGAGTGGTCTGAGTCGGCGCGTCCACACCCGTAAACGGCTCATCCAGCAGCAGTAGGGAGGGGTTCGCTGCCAAAGCGCGCGCCAGAAGAACCCTCTGACGCTGACCACCGGAAAGCTCCGCAATGGAAGCATCCTGCAGGTGCAGAACATCGGTGCGTTCCATCGCCGAAAAAACCTGCACCCAATCCTTCTTCGCCGGGCGGCGGAAGAACCCAATCTCACGCACGCGACCGGTCATCACCGTGTCCTTAACGGTCAGCGGAAAATCCCACTGGAACTGGTGCTTCTGCGGCACATAACCAATATGCGCACGCGCCACACGCGGCGACTCACCCAACACACGAACCTGACCGGACGCCGGGCGAATCAGACCCAAAATAGTGCGCAGCAGCGTGGTCTTACCGGCACCATTAGCACCAATCAGACCCGTAAACTCGCCGCGCTCCAGGGTCAGGGACAGATCCTTGAGGATGGAACGGCGCGCGTAGCCGGCGTACAGGTTTGAAATCTCAAGAACGGGCTCGGAGCTCACTGTTGACGTAGCGCCTGCTGTTACCGACGCGCTCACGAACGGTCACCGCGCACTTCATCCAGCGCCTCACGCTGCGCGGAGGAGCGGCGGCGGAACGAAAGGAACGCACCCACGGCAATCACAGCTGCCACGCCTGCGGCAATAGCGCCCCAGGGGACAGTAAACTCTGCTTGGTGACCGCTCTGGTTAGTTGATGCGGCGGCAGAAGAAGAACCGGACGCCTGGGTACCTGCAGCCTGAGAAGCAGAGCTCGACGAAGCATCGGAAGAAGCAGAACCCGAACCGCGAGCCTGCGCCTCCATCGCGTACAGGGCATCAGCGCTCGCAGAATCACCCACCGCAAACTTCAGGTAGCGGGTATCAGACACGGTCGAACCATCAGACAGCTCAGCGCTCGCGGTGACCTTCAGCAGGTACTCGCCGGGGGCGGTGAATACCCAGTTTGCGTGGGTGTGAGTGTTCTTCTCCACCCACAGCTTCTGCGGCTCATTCTTGGTCGAGGACCACAGCACCTGCGGTGCCGAGAAGTTGCCGTTCTCCAGGTACAGGCTGAACGTGCCGGGTCCGCTCACCTGCTCCAGGGTCAGGTTCACGCCGCGGTTCAGCTTGGACACCAGCTGTGGATCCTGAGTGTTCCAACCCGGCCAGATCACGCCCTTAGCTTCGGTCTGCGGAATCACGTACACCTTAGAACCGGCGGGCGCACCCACGAAGGAGTAGCGCGGGTCGTTCGGCACCTCAAGGATCGCCTGGTCGCTACCGCGGTAGATGACCTCGTCCAGGCTGCGCCAGACGGGGGTTTCACCGTGGTCGTCGTGGAGCATGAGCTCGAACTTGCCGTTGTTGAAACGAGGGCCCATATCCACGTGACCGGCGGAAATTTCGGTGCGGCCGGATGCGACCGGCTGCTCCGCCGACAGGGTCTGGGTGAGGGCGCGCTCGCCGCGGCTCAGGTTGCTGTCGCTCGGCTGGGTTGAGGCGCTCTCGGCGGTTGCCGGGGTGGTCTCCGCGTGTGCCACGCCCAGGGGTGCAAGCATGAGGCTGGCGCCCAGAGCCAGGGTGGGCAGGGCGCGGCTACGCGAGGGGCGGGAGGGGGTGGTTGAGTTCATCATGAGGACTTCCTTGGATCATGACCGAAACGGTGTGTGAAAGATTGTCTATATGCTGATACGAATATATAAGCTTGTGGGGGGCTTAAAAACCGGGTTACGAGGTACTTGCCTCCGAGCAGCTAGCGCCCGAAGAATCGCCGCCAGAACTAGCCCCCGAGCACAGCGCAATCGTGTGAGCATTCGCCAACATCATCTGCGCGTAGTGAGGAGCCTGCGCATCCAGAGTGTCCGAATAGAGCACCCCGGTACGCACCCGCGCCTCCCGAGCCAGCTCCGTCAGAACCGGCGAACGCATCGCCGTGGACTTATCCAGATAAATCGCTGGAACCTTCAAATCCTCAACCGTGCGACGCAAACGCTGACGCTGCTGAATACTCGGCTCGCCGCTCGCGCTGGCACTCACAAAACCGGCAATATGCAGCCCGTAGGTGCTCGCCAGGTAGCGGTAGCCGTCGTGCGTGGTGACCAGGTTGCGTGCCGACTCCGGCAGGGCTCCGTACACCTGACGCAGCTGAGCATCCAGGGCATCAAGCTCCTTCATCACCTGCTCGGTGCGGGTCGCGTACTCACTCGCACCCGCAGGATCGGCGGAGATAAGCGCGTCACGAATGACCTGCACGCTCGCCTTCGCGTTCGGCACCGAATGCCAAATGTGCGGGTCGATTTCGCCGTGTACGTGCTTGCCCAGAACAGCCTGCGCCAGCAGGTACACCTGGCCGCGATGCTCCGAAGCGCCCGAACGCAGGAAACGGTAGCTACCGCCGGCGGGCACCTCCTGCAGAGTGCGGGAGGGGACCGCAACCACGGTGCGGTTCAGTTCGTACTCCACGGCACCCTGGGAGGAATCCGCGCGAAGCACGAGCCTGCCGTCGCTGGTGCGTGCCGTAATGTCGGCGTGACCTGCCGAAAGAACCTTGATGTCCGAGGCGGAAACGTTCTGTTCCTTCGCCAAGCGGTCCACCAGCCCCTGCGGGTCACGACCGACCGCGCAGTACAGGGTGCCGCGCGAAGAACGCACCGACTCCGGGGCCTTGACCGCGGTGGCGCTCAACTCAATGGCGTACTCGCCGGCATCACTAAACGCCCACGACAGGTGCGTATGCGCCTGCAACGGAAGCTCCAGCGAACCCATATCGCCGGTGCGGATCGCGGTGTCCCCCTCACGGGTGAGGTTCACGCCGCGCGCATGCGAATCGCACAGCATCTCGACCGCGCCGAAGGTCTGCGTAATGAACGCCGCCAGCTGCGCATTTGAGGAATCCGTAGAGGTACGCGCCCGTACGCTCTGCACCTCAAAGCGCATGCCTGCATCCGAAGAGTCGGTGGGGGCAGACTCGTTCTGCCCGCCCTCTTCAACACGCAAACCTAACCAGATGGAGTCCAGGGAGGCATCCTCAACAATGGCTTCGAGCTTGCCGCCGTACTGCTCAATCTTCTCCGCAACCGCCACGGACACAACCCCGGCGGGCAGGTTCGCCTCAACCATTTTGCTGAGCTTACGCTGCTCCAGCAGCAGACCGTTCGTCAGGGCGCAACGAGCATAGGCGACATCGCGGATATCGCGCAGGCTCGGCTCATACGAGTGCGGGTCAGCACCGGCAGGCACCAGAGAGTGCACGCTGGCGCGCTCCCCGGCAATCTGCTGCGCCAAATCCGCCAGAATCGGGGTCGTGGCGACCACACGCATCCGGTCAGAGGAGGTGTTCACGGTGCTGGCGCATCCGCTCAGTGCGAAGGCACCAGCCCCCACCCCCGCACCCACCGCGATACGGGAGGCGAGGGTGAGGGCGGTACGCCGACTATATGCTTGTGCGCGGTTGCCGGTATGCCCGCTATGCGGTGTCACCGCTGCGGCCCTTTCGGCGTGCCGAACGCAGAATCATGGCACCGAGTGCCAGCGCCAGAATGGAGGTGCTGACCATGAACGGGTCGATGACCACACCGGTGTTCGGCAGCTTACCTGCGGCGGCTGCCTTCTGAGCGTTCGCGAGTTCCTGGCTGGTCAGGGCGCAATCCTCGCCGGAGGCGGTCTTACCGACGATGCGCACCTTGGATCCGTCGGGCTTGGTGACGATGCCGGTGGCTTCGTCTACGGTGCCGTTGACGGGGTTCTTAGCGGTGCTCTTCTCGCCGCTGTTGTTGGTGCTGTTAGCGCCGTTAGCGTTGTTGCCGCCGTCCTGCTTGGCTTCTGCCGCACCCTGTGCGTTGTTGCTTGCCGGGGCGTTATCGGGGTTGCCGACGGTGAAGTGCAGAACCGATTCGCTGCTGACCTGCTGACCGTTCTTTAGGCGTGCCGTCCACCCGATGGTCACGGTGTAGCGACCCTCAGCGGTGAACACCCAGTTGCTGTGCTGGTGGGTGTTCGCGGGCACCTGGAAGGAGCCGCCGCTACGCGAATCGAAGACCTTCTGACCGGCGGAACCGAAGTTACCGGAGAGGAAGGTGGACATGGTGCCGGGACCCTCAAAACCGTTGAGGCTCATGGTGACGGGGCCGTCGAGCTGCTTGAGCAGTTCGGGATCCTGGGTGCTCCAGCCGAGCCAGGGCACGCCCTGCTGCTGGGTTGCACCAATCATGTGCACGGGGGTGCCCGCCGGGGCGATATTCTCCATGCCTGCGGGCAGGTTGAGCTTCGCGGCGTCATTGAGCACGAACTCGAGGGCGCCGGGGGAGACGTGGCGGGCGGGGCTGGTGCGGTCGTCCTTCACGCTGCTGGTGAGAGTGCCGCCGTTGAGGATCGGGCCCACGTCAAAGTGACCGTGGGTGACTTCTTCACGGCCGCTGTGCTCGGCGGTGTTGACCACGGCGAGGGTGGGGATGCTGGTCGGTGCCTGGGCTGCCTGGTTGCTCTGCTTGTTGTCCTTCTGAGCGTCCTTGGAGTCCTTGGAATCCTTGGTGTCTTCGGCGGGGACCTCGGTGGCGATGCACTGCTGGTTCAGGCTACCGGGCAGACCGGAAGACAGCACACCGCTGCCGGTAATGCCGCCGCCGTTGCTGGGTGCGCTGACGTTCTGGGCGTTGGAGCCCTTCACGCTGCTGCGGGAGTTGCCGCCCTTGCTTTCGCCCTTGTCGGAGCTGTTATTGGTGTTGTTGGCGCCGCTGATAGCGGTAACACCGGATCCGCCCTGGGATGCCTGCTCACCATTCGCCGCTGCCTTCGCGCCGTTCGGGTCGGTCACCTGCGCGGCGTTCTGACCGTTCACAGATCCATCCACGCGGCGAATACCGGTGGATGCGCTCGCCTGCGCAGAAGCACTCGCCTCAGCACTTGCGGAGGTAGATGCAGAAGCAGATGCACCAGGGGTGCCAGTGGCGCTCTCGGTAGCGGTGGCCTTCGCCTCGGGGGTTTCGGTCGCTTCGCTCGTGCTCTCCTTTGCCGCTTCCTTCGCAGCGTTCTGCGCGTTCAGGAGCTTGAAGCCCTCCTCAGCGTTAGTGCCCACGGCGATGGTGTAGGTCGCCTCGGAGCTGACCGGGGTGCCGTCGGCAAGGGTTGCGGTGGCGCGGAAGGTCAGCTGGTAGATGCCCGCGCGGGTGAATGCCCAGCTGAGGTGCTCGTGACCGCCAGAGGTAATGGTGTGCGGTGCGAGCTTATCGTTGGTGCTGAAGACGCGCGGGTTGTCGCGGCCGGATTCGGTGAAGACTTCGGCGCGGCCGCCTTCGGGTACGCTGCTGCGCACGAGTTCAAGGTTGATGATGTTGTCCTTGAGCGCGCCGGGGCGGATTCCTTCCGCACCGAGGCCGGGGTAGAGCAGACCGCGGGTGCGGGTGGAGGGAATGTAGAAGATGTCGGTGCCTTCGGGGGCAATGTAGTCGTAGCCTGCTACGACCTTGGTGTGTGCGTCCTCGACGTCGGGCAGGTGGAAGACGGTGCGGGCGGGGTTGAATCGTCCCTGCTGGCCGGGGCCGGTGTCTGCGAGGGTGGCGAGGGTGAACTGGTTGCCGTCGAGGAATGCGTTGAGCATTTCGGTGTGTACGCCCGCGATGACGTAGTCGCCTTCGTAGTTGACGTAGCTGCGCGACTCGGTACCTGCCTGGGCACCGGTCTGGTTTTCCTGCGCCTGTGCGGCGGTGAAGGTACCGACCTGGGGGAGGGCGAGGGGCGCCCCGAGTGCGAGGGTGCATCCGAGGGTGGTTGCGCTGAGTAGGCTCAGGGGTTTGGTGCGTCCTTGCATGGTGGCTCCTTGGATGACTGCTCGTTGGCTGGCACACTGTCCGATGCTTTCGGGGTTTGCCCGGTGCTGGGCCCAGTACTGGGTCCGGTGTTAGATCCGGCGACCTGTTGCCGGTTTCTCCCTTGCGTCCGGGGTGTGCTCTGCCGTGTTTTTCTCTTTGTGGATGTGTATGGTGTGCGTTTTTGGGCGCGCCTCTGCGCACACGTATTTCTGAGAATCACTATACTCACTTAGGTTCAAAATGACAATTATTTGCAAAAGAGCTACCCTAGAGGGTAGAAAAATGAGAAAGGTTGTCATGAGCTCTCAGAAGCAGACCCAGCGTCGGGTCACCACACACACCCCCACGCTCTTCATCCCCGGCGGCAAGCCCGCCCTCCGCCGCGCCGCCGCATTCCTCTCCGCCGCAGCACTGCTCGCGCTCGCTGGCGCTGCCCCCTCCCTGCCCGCCGCCGCAGGCCCCGACGACGGCAAAATCGTCACCACCAAGGGCCACGTTGACGCTCCCAAGGCATACTGGGACGAGCAGAACGGCACCTTCGTCCTCATGAACGAGGCGAACCCCTACAAGACCGGCGCAGACACCTACGAACTGGACAAGACCGTCAACTGGGTCGGCAAGGGCTACAGCACCAGGGACGGCAAGTCGCAGTACACCATGACCCTGGGCGACTCGCCCTCCCTGGCGTTCCTCGGCGAACCCGGCCAGACCCTCTACATGGCACCGCACCTGACCTACGGCAACCAGGACCCCATCTGGGCTGGCCTGGGCGCATCCACGAAGGTGCCCACCGAGCGTTTCCGTGACGGAGTGTTCGCTACCGACATCCTCTCCGTTGAGGGTCCCGGCCGCATGGAGCTCTTCCGCTACAACCCGGACGACGCCCCCGCCGACGTGTACCGCATGCTCTCCAGCAGCTCCACCGGCTGGCACTCCTGGCTGCTCGACAAGGGTAGCCACACCCACAACACCACGACCTTCACCCGCCCCGGCCGCTACGTGGTCACCTACCGCACCGTGGCGCGCTCCACCGACGGCCGCATCATCAGCTCCAAGCCGTCGAAGCTGGTCTGGCAGGTTGGCGGCATGCAGCCCGTGCTCGGTGACGGCACCCCCACCGCCGTACCCACCGTTGACCGCTACAACGCGGCACCCGTCGGTGACCTGGACACCGCGAAGTACGCGCTCTCCGTGGCACCGCACCGCCTGGATGCCGACCCGGCTAAGAACAAGGACGCTGACGACAAGCTCAGCGACATCACCTTCACCGCCGCGAACAAGAACCTCAAGGGCACCCTGACCCTGTACAACAACGGCTACTTCCTGACCGACCTGCCGGTCGTGAACGGTACCGCCACCTGGTCTGAAATGCTCGGTAGCGAAGGCTCCCAGCTGCAGGCGGTCTTCACCCCCGACACCTCCGACGCGAACAGCGCCGAGGCGTCCCGCTGGATCTCGCACAAGCTCACCTACGAGCCCGGCCGTGCTGAGAGCGTGTACAGCGACGACGGTAACGGCTCCTGGCCCGAAGAAATCCCGGATCAGGCGAACACCGTACTCAGCACCCAGCAGTACACGCCGACCAGCATGGACTACGACGTGACCGTCACCCCGAACGGCAACGGTTTCAGCACCGTTGAGGTCCGCTTCAAGGACCCGAAGGTGCGCGGCTTCCTGCGCGGCGGTTTCTACGCCCAGGATGACCCGGTCTACCCGTACCTCGATTTGGAAGGCTCCATCGAGGATGGTGTGGCGCGCTTTACCTTCCGTGACGAGTCCTTCTACAAGGGCACCGCTCTGCGCGTGAAGATGCTGACCCACCCGGACATGAATGCTTCCGCCTCCACCACCGAGGTTGCGGCGAAGTACGAGCCGGGCACCAAGTACACCGCACACGGCGCGCTGGCACCGGATAGCGCACCCATTGGCGATGCACCCAAGCCTGCCCCGGTGGATCCGGCACCCTCCGCTGAGCCCACCGTCGCGCCCTCTGCCGAGCCTTCTGCTGAGCCGAGCGAGGCTCCCTCCGAGGCGCCCAGCGAAGAGCCGACTGCTGAGCCGAGCAACGTACCGTCGGTGTCCCCCAGCGAGGTTCCGACCGTGCCTGCGGTGCCGACCGCCTCCGCAGAACCGAGCGTACCTGCTCCGGCGCCCTCCACTCCGGCACCGTCTAGCCCCGCGCCCGCGAACCCGACCCCGAGCGCACCTGCTCCGACTAGCCCGGCACCGTCTGCGCAGCCGTCCACCCCGGGAACCCCCGGTAACCAGTGCGTGCCCGGCAAGATTGACGGCCGTACCAAGATTTCGCGCGGCCACCTGGACATTCAGGCAACCCTGAAGGACCGCCAGCTGTCTGTGGGTCTGCGTGACGACAGTGGCATCATTGACGCTGATTCGACCGTGCGCCCGCTTGATTCGGTTGTGTGGACTGTCAGTGAGAACGCTCGCCGTGAGCGCACCGAACGTATGGCTGATGAGAAGCTGAACTTCATGGGCCCGGTCGGCACCGCCTTCTACGGTCTGCCGCAGACCCAGCAGAGCGGCCTGCCTTGGCCCGGCTACAACACGCAGGACATTGACTACTCGCAGCTGCGCGGCCCCGTGCGCCTGCACGTGGTTCCGAAGGTCATGCCTGAGGGTGCGCGCTTCGGCATGTTCACCGAGTCGCTGAACGGTGCGGATGTGCTGCTGGATTCGACGACCGGCAAGACCACGATCGACATTGATTACGCGACGCACGCGCACGCGAACTGGGTGTTCTCTGAGCCCGGCCAGTACATGTTTGATGTGCACTATTCCGCGACCTTGGCTGATGGTACTGAGGTGAACAGCCCGGTGCAGCAGCTTGCGGTTGCTGTGGGTAAGAAGGCGTCGGATGCGTGCTCGTTTGAGACTGCCGTGCCGAAGGACCCGAACGCTGCGTCGGACGACTTTAGTGGTGTGCGCCGTGTGGATTCGGCAACCCCGGGCGGTACCGCTGGTGCTAACCAGCCCGGCTCCGCACAGTCTGGTGCTGCGCAGGCTGGTGCTTCTGGTGCTGCCGGTGACGTGAACGCGCAGGGTTCGACTGACGGTTCAGCTGATGGTTCTGCTGGCGGCGTGTACCCGGGTGGTATCTCCGGTGGTGGCACTGGTGGTGGCTCTTTGGGCCAGTCTGGTGCGTCTGCTGCGTCGGGTGGCGTGAGCTCCCAGCAGGGCGGCCTGGCGCGTACTGGTTTTGGTGCGGTGTCTGTGGCTGTGGGCGGCGCACTGGTGCTTGGTGCCGGCACTGTGATGGTGCTGCGTTCTCGCCGCCGCGCCTCCTAGCGCTCGCTGCGTGAGGACACGCTGATACGATAAAGCCCCCGCGGCTGAGAGGATGACTCTCGGCCGCGGGGGCTTTATTTTTAGTTTATGAGGTTGTTATTCTTTGATTTCTTCAAAGCGGGTCGTATCAAAATCCCGATCTTTTTTAGTGGATAAGTTTAATACGTGGAATAGGTACTTTTTTCCAGGCTGTGCGGTTTTAACATATTCGGAAATCTTCCAGCCCTCGGGAGCTGCGTACATCGTGAGAGTGCCGCATTCCTCCGTCTCGAAGACGCCTTTTAACCCGGTGTCAGTCATTCCACTAACATCCGTGCCGCGACGCTCTTGCGCATATGCCTTCGTTACGGTGCAGGTGGCAGTGATACCGTCGCTGTCATCGCGTGCATTTTGAGGAATGACAAAAAGTATATATGCGCTCAGCAGAGTTAAAGCAATTACTAGAATTCTTTCCCGCAATTTATAATTAACTTCCACTTGTTCCCTCATTTCTTGATCGATTTACATGTCGACGTCGGCAAGGCCAGTAACCTTCTCGCGACTCCTGAAATAAAGAATGGTCATACCCCTATCGTCCAACTCATTCACCTTCGCCACATCATCAAGATTATTCATGTCAGGCCAACGCTCGTTCTCAATCCTGAACCTGACAATTGCCAAGATCCGATAGTTGTTGTGGGTGGTCGGACCAAAGACAGCAATCTGTTTACCGGAGCGGGTATAGAAGCCCACCATATCCTGATCTTCAACATTCAGCGTTTCGTAATACACGATGCTGTCTATCGCGTTAATAGGGTAGCGGGTCGGGTTGGCTGACCAGACGCGCTGCTCAATACCTTCAGGGGAGAGCTTCACATATGCAACAAGAGTATAGCGACAACACAAGAAAAAGAATAACGCTAAAGCAATTCCGGCGATATTAAACCAGATACCCATATTTCCACTATGACTATTGGCCATATATAGCAAAAAAGGAATGAACGGATTAAATATACAAATCCATACCTCAAAGCGATTTACTCGCCTAATGTAAACTCCCTGCGCTTCTTTTTTCTTATCTTGGTGCCGATTAATCTCGTACCTAATAATAATGTAGGGGATAGAAGCAATGGACAGCACCAAAACAATTCCCCAGAAAATACTAAAAATGGTATCTAGCATGTTTTACTCCGCCTCCTGAACGCTAGCATGAGAAGAGGAATCCTCGTCTTCCTCCTCGGGAATGGTGATACCCACGGTGACGTACTTCTTCACCGACCACGCATTCATCGCCACCGATGCAGCAAAGAACAGCGCAGGCAGCAACTCCAGGCGTACCAGCGAATAGCCCAGGTACCCAAGCGCAATACACGCCGCCAGGCCAGCCACGCCAATACACACGGCACGCAGGGTGCGGTACCCCTCAGACCCCTCCTCAAAGCGGGTGCCCTGCAGGTAGAAGAGGCCCTCACGCACAACACGCAGGAACCCCGGGGTCAGGAAAAGCGCAACCGCCAGAGCCGCCGGATCATAGCCTGCAGTCATGAAACTGGTCAGAGGAACCACAAGGCACAGAACCGTGAAAATAGCCGCTGATATAACGCCCACGCGGGTTGAGTACCTATTCATCTGCTCCATGCGCTGCAGGTCAGGAATCTCATCATTAGGCTCGATGCGGTAGATGAGGAAGGCGACGATGATTAGCCCGCCAACCATGTACCAGGGGGCGAAGTTCGTCTCCGGGGTCCACGGAGCCGGGTCCCCCTGGAGTACACCGAAAGCCGTCAGAACCGTCAGTACAATCAAGCCCACCGCGTTGATGGAATAAACGAAAATAAAGAAGCGGTGGAAGAGGCCTCCGGTCGCTTTATAGCCAATATTTTCAGCGTTAATCATATCTATGTAAGCAAGATTCAGAGGGCTTAAAACGAAGAACAGCGCACCCCAAGGCCATACCCCAATAACGGCCATCACTAGAGATGCAAGAGCTATGAAGCTAAAGCAGAACCACAGGAAGATTAGCCATAGGATTCTGAAGGTTTCAGAGATAGCGTTCATGCTATTTCCCTTTCAACTATTTGGACTCTGCCGCGGCGCGGTCGAGGATGCGCTGCAGGTGCTCTGGGGCATACTCGCGGCCAGGTACATGGCACCTCCAGAAGATATGGTTGAGGGGCGCTCGCAGGTGCGGCGATTGCCGCGTGAACGAACGCCCCACCCATCAGCGGCTAATCATGGAACCAAATAAGCCGGTTTACTTATCCATCTCGTAGACCCAGCCGCCAGCGTTGCAGTAACGCTTACCATCCTTCTCAATGATGTAGTAGCCGGGCTCGTGGTTTTCGCACTTCTGGATAACCTCACGGGCCTCTCGGTTAGACTTCTCAAGGTTCGCCGCACGAATCTGGAAGAAAGCAAACGTAGCAATGTACGCCACCAGAACCAGTGCAAGAGCGGTAATCGCCATGCCCTTACCCTTGCCGGTGCCGTTCTTGACCATGACCAGAGCAATCACAGCGAAAATGATGGTCGGGATGGTCAGGAACGAACCGATCACAAAGATGCCGGTCAGGGCGGAGATAATGCCCAGGACCAGTGCGGTTACTGCCGCCCACTTCTTCTTTTTCGGGGCTTCGATGGGTGCGCCATATGCGGGCTGTACGGCGGGTGCCTGCTGGGTGAATTGCGGCTGCTGCGGTGCAGCCGGCTGCGGGGTGTTTTCAGACATGAAAGTCCTCTTTTCGTATGTGGTTGCGAATCGCTTGAATGTATATACCCTCTAGCGAGGTGGCGTATATCTCACAAACATACCGTACTTGAGGAAGCTCTTTGGTCAGCTGGAAACAGGTTTGTCTACACACTATGGCGCAGTGTCTACTGTTGGAAATTTTTCCCATAAGGGGATGTTTTGAGTGTTTTTTAGCATGAGATAGTGTAATGTTCAAAGTGGTGCGAAGCACTAAAGGTGCGTATTTGATATTCGCGTATCTAATGCACATCTTCCGGCAACTCAACGACGAAAGAGGATCACCGTGTCTGATCGCGTACTCTCATCGCAGGCAGCCAAGGATGCTATTACTGCCCTGCAGAACATCATCAACGGCGGCCTGCAGAACGAAATCAATAACCTCAACCAGCAGGGTAACCAGCTGAAGGATCCCAACAACTGGGACGGCCCCCTGGCTGAGCGTTTCCGCAATGACACCTGGCCCGGTGTAGAAAACACCCTGCGTAACCTGACTCAGGAACTGACCGACCTGCGTGAGCAGCTCAACCAGATTTCTACCGATATTTTCCAGGCAGGTGGCGGCTCCTAAGCCTCCCCTGGTAAACGCCGTTTACCGCCCCGGTCCCAGGTGTGGGGCAGTGTGCGGTAGACGGCGTTTTCTGTCACCCACCTCCAGTACACGTTGTTTTCAGGCATGGCACACCTGCCTGTCTTGACGTGTTTAATCACCCCGCTTCCGCACTGAGATACTTTCGAGGTCATATCATGTCTTCCGGCCCCAATCCCCCCTATGCAACAAAAGAAGATGTTAAGTTCGACGATGCAGCATCTGATGCCCTGGCGAATGCTTGCCGCAGAGTAGCGCAGAACATTAATAACGCTCTTCCTGGCCTAAAATCTTCGCTCACGGAGGCCCTCGAAGATTTTGAGGGTCACTATGCGGAGATTACTGCCTCCAATATTGATACCGCAATCAGCGACGGTCGTGATATTGCTAGTATTTTCCACCAGCTTGCTGGCGTGGTGGACAACCTTAAGGAAGCTGCTCACAAGGAGCAAGCAAACCGGCAGAAGGCTCGTGAATACGAGAAAGAGTGGTTCGGTTTGCACAAAGCATGGGATGATTTCTGGGGAAATGCCCCTAAAATGCCTGAATCCTATATTCCGGATACCACGATTAACACTGCATCTTTGGGTCATCGTGAAAGCACCGAGACTCGTTCATCCGGCATGCATGTTTCCTCCGCGCGCCCCGCGACAGTGCGTGGTTTGTCTAAAACTTTGGAAAACCTCGGCACTAGCTTTGATGCCGAACCCGGAAACATCCGTAACCTTGCTTCTGAATTTGCCGCTAAGTGTCAGTGGGGAACTATCGATGCTGAAAGTCTTATTGCCACCTTTGAAGAATGGAATAAGTCGAACGCCAACGATAAGACCTGGCTGGGTGTCGTAGCGGATACTTTTGAACAGTACGGCAGTTCGGGGGAAATTATCACCGTTGCCAACTCCACCCTAGACCAAGCGATTGCTGCAGCCGGTGTGAGTACTGAACGTGTGGACTTGAAGGTTCCGGCACCGGCTGTAGTGGGCAAGCCTACCACCAGTGGTTATGCTAATGACCCCGTGAACGTTGCGACCGGTAACTTCATTGAAGAAGAGACCGATATGGCATTTGCAGGTGTGGTTTCTGCCTGCGCTGTAACTCGCATGTACAACAGTGTTGCTGTGCATGGTCAGCACGCTGTGGCCGGTGTGTTCGGCGCTGGCTGGTCTTCGAATATTGAGAGCCGCGTGCAGCTGAACGCTGAGAATGCTGTCTGGACGATGGCTGACGGCCGCGAGGTTACCTTCGACCGAATGATTCGTGAGGACGGCACCCACGGCTATGCTCGTGCTCCGCGTGAAGCTTGGTGGCTTGAAGAGCTGCCCCTCACCCAGCTGATGGGTGAAGAGGGCTCTATTGCTGACCCCTCCCTGCGCTATATTTTGCACGCGACGGGTTACGATGCCTCGTCCCTGCTGCGTATCTCCGACAACTCTGGCACCCAGCACATTTATAGCCTCACCGGTGTGTACCTGGGCATGAGCGCTGGAGCAGGTACTGCTGTCGCGTACCTGCGCGATGAAGAGGGCCGCGTTGGCGCTATCGTGCATCAGCGCGGTGCACGTATCGACGTGGAGTACACCGAAGGCGGCCTTGTCGGTGCTATTCACTCTTCACGCGGTCAGTCTGTGCGTTACGAGTACGTCACTCTTGACGGTCGTACTCACCTGTGCGCTGTGCACGGTGACGCCGGTACCCGCCGTTATGAACATGACGCTGCCGGTCTGATTCACCGCGTGGTGGCTAGTACCGGCACCGTTGAGGTAACCAACTACTACGACCCGACCGGCCGCATTACCGAGCAGGACACCGAGTACGGTCGTCGTGTTCGCTACCGCTACCTGCCGAACGGCATCACTGATATTTCGAATGAGGATGCCTCTTACACGAACCTTTGGGTTAATGACCAGTACGCACGCCTGACCGCTATTGTTGACGCGGAAGGTGGGCGTACTAGCTATGCCTACGATGACTTCGGTAACCGTGTGAGTGTGGTGGACCGTGACGGTTCCCGCACCACTCGCTACAGCGATGAGCGCGGTCGTATTATTCGCGAGGTCACTGATGAGGGAGCAGAAACCCTCTACTCCTATGATGAGCAGGACCGTGTAGTGTCCGTAGCGGTGAGCGCTATTGAGACGGACCCGCGTGCTCGCCGTGCCGCCCGTCTGGCTCGTCGTGCCCGCCTGGAAGCTGAGGCTCAGGGCCGCACTCCTGAAGAAGCCGTTTCAGGCCAGGAGCCTGCCCAGAGCCCTGCCGTAAGCCCGATGACTACGGTGACTTACGAGTACGCGAATGATTTTGAGCGTAACCCTTCTTCCATGACCGATGGCAACGGTCATGTGACCCGTTTTGAGTGGGCTGATGGCCTGCTGCAGCGCGTGGTGAGTCCTGAGGGTGTTACCGTCTCCTTTGAATATGACGAGTGTGGTCTGCTGACCGGTATTCGTAATGCTGAGCAGCAGCTGACCCGTTGCGAGTATTCTGCTGCGGGTCACCTGGTGAAGGTCGTTTCTGCTCTTGGGCTGGAGACTGAGTTCACCTATGATTCTGCCGGTCACATGGTGTGCCGTCAGGATCCGGATGGTTCCCGCTGGCGTTTTGAGTATGCTGCTGGTGGTCGCCTGGCTGCTTCGGTGGACCCTGCTGGTGCTCGCACCGAGTACGAGTATGGTCCGAGCGGTGACGTTGTTGCAATGGTTGACCCGCTGGGTCGCCGTATGGAGCGTTCCTTTGATACGAACGGCAATATTGACCGCATTACCCTGCCTGGTGGTGCGCAGTTCAGCTACGCCTACGATGGTTTGATGCGCCTGGTCCGCACCATTGACCCCGCCGGTGGTGTGTGGACTCGCGAGTATGATGCCGCAAGCACCCTGACCGCGTTGATTGACCCGACCGGTGTGAGTGTACGTACCTCCGTCGATTCCTCGCGCAAGACCATCACCACCAATGATGGTGTTGATCGCGTGCGTATCTCGTGCGACCACCTGGGCCGCCCGGTGCGTACCGAGGTTCTCTCTGAGGATTCTGGTCCGCAGGTTAGTACCGATGCTGACGACCCGACTGTCTCCACGATGGTTTATGACGGCGCGGGTAACCCCGTGCAGGTTCTGGACGCTGAGGGCGGTCTGAGCCGCTACGAGTACAACGGCTCGAACCAGATGGTACGCATGATTTCCCCTGCGGGTCGTGTGACCGAGTACAGCTACGATGTGTGCGGTCGACTGGCTGCAACCTATGAGGCTGCCGGTACTGCTGAGCAGTCTGTGACTCGTTACGAGTACGACGCTGATTCCCGTCTGATTCGCCAGGTGTACGGTGACGGCTCTGAGGCACGCGTTCGCTATGACGCGTGCGGTCGTGTGCTGTCTATTACCGGTTCCGGTGTGGCTTCTCCGGTGTTCTACACCTGGGATTCTTGTGGCCGTGTGAAGAGCATCCGCGATAACAAGTGGGGTACTCGTTCGTTCACCTATGACGCTGCTTCTCAGGTGGTTGCGGTGACTAATGGTGCCGGTGGCGTGACCCACTACCGTTATGACGAGGCGGGTAACGTTACCTCCGTGATGGACCCTGCCGGTCGTATTACCAGCTACGAGTATGACCTGATGGGCAATGTTCTGGCGGTAACCAATCCGCTGGGTGTGCGCACTACCTCTACCTATGATGCTGCCGGTCGTCTGCTGACCAGCACTGACGGTAATGGTGCTGTACATTCCTTCGGCTATGACCGTGACGGTGTTCCCTGTTCCCATTCGGTGAATGGTTCTCTGCTGTACCGTATGGAGCGTGATTCTGCGCGCCGTACGATGACGACCTATGATTACGCGGGTGTTGATGCGTTTGGTACTCCCGTAGTGACCGTCGAGTCGTATGACCGTTTGGGCCGTCTGGTCCGTCAGCGCCGTGAATTCGGTGCCCAGATTCCGGAGTCGTTCCGTACTGCGTACATGGATGAGGCTGGCGGCTATGAGCTGTCCTACGCTTATGACGCTGATGGTCTGCGCACTGAGTTTGTGCACCCTCTGGGTTCGAGCGCTTATGCGTATGATGCTGCTGGCCGTATGGTCAAGCAGACCGACATTACCGCGTACCGTCTGGATGGAACCGCCGTTACCTCTGAGTCTCGCGTGGAGTCTTCCTTCGAGTACAACGCGGTAGATGCGCTGGTGCGTGCGCAGGTGTCTGATCTGGCGGGCACCTGGGTTCGCGAGTTTGGTTACCGTGGTGCGCACATGACTTCTGTGACCGAGCAGCCCTCTGAGGCAGACTCGGCTGTGGCAGACTCTTCTGAGGCTCTGCACACTGAGATTATTCGTGATGATTTTGGCCGTATTAGCGGCGTGGATTCGCCCGCTGGTCTGGTCATGTACACCTACACTGACGCGCAGATGCTCTCTTCTGCCGTTCGCGGTACTGAGACTCTGCGTTGGACCTATGATGCTGCTGGTGCGCTGGTGCGTGTTGAGTACTTTGATAGCGCCCAGCCGCAGAACGCTTGGGTGAAGGTGCTGGTCACTGACGAGGGTGCCCGCGTTCGCGCAGTATGCCTCTACAGCGTGCAGGATGAAGCGAAGGCTGGCTCCCAGTCGGCTGAGTTTGCTTCTGCTGTTGAGGATGCTCAGGCGTGGCTGGGCCAGTGCCCGGAGTCTGTAGAGGTTGAGGGCGTCACTTTGGTGCCGGTCTCGACGAGCGTGTTCTCCTATGACGGTAATGATTCGCGTCTTCTGCAGGTTTCTTCGGATGGTTCCGGCTCCTTGCTGAACTATGGTGCGGCTGGGTTCGTGAACTCGGTGGCGTCGTGGGGCTCTGCTGAGGATTCGGCTGTGTCCTTCTCTCTGCTGTGTGCTTCTAACGATGGTCGTGTTCTTGCTGCCGGTGGTGCGCCTGCTGGTGTACCTGAGTTTGGTGTACCCTCAGCCGGTGCTCACGCCGGTGCTGGTGCTGCTGTTGGTTCTGCGGCTGGTTTTGATGCTTCGGTGATGCACCCGCTGGTGTGGGATGAGAACTCGTTCGTTCCGCGTGTGCTGGGTGTGGGCGGCTCGTCGATGCCTTCTGTGGGTTCGCTGGTTCCTGGTGCTGGTTCTGGTGCTGGTCTGCTGGATCCGTATGGTTGGGCGTCTTTGGGTGTTGCTGCACCTGCTGTGCCTTCTGCTCAGGGTGCTTCTTCTGGTTCCGCTCCTGTGTTGCCGGATTCGCTGGTTGGTGTTTCTGCGGCTTCGGGCCTGGTGCTGGGTTCTTCTGGTTTTGAGGTGTTGGGTGCCCGCGTGGTGGATTCGCGTGTGGCTCGTTTTACTGCGCCTGATCCTTTGGCTGCGCCGGTGGGTGCTGGTTGGGGTGCTGATCCGTTCTCGTTGGTGGGTGGTAATCCGGTTTCTTTGGTGGATCCGTGGGGTTTGTCGCCGGTGTCGGTGGAGGACTTCAATAAGTACCGCGAGCAGAAGGGCTCTTCTGGCATTACCGGTTGGGTCAAGAGGACGGCTGTAGGTGTCGCAAATAAAGCTAGCGAAATCTGGCAGGGTGCGAAGGATCTGTGGGGTAAGGTAAAGGCGGAAGCGAAGGCTGCCTGGAACGATCCCAAGAAGTGGCTCGGGGAAAACTGGGAGTATATTGTAGGCGCCGGGCTGGTGGTAGCTGGTACAGTTGTAGCTGGTCTCTCTGTTGCAGGTGGTCCTTTGACCATGGTGGTATTTGGTGCTCTTGGAGGGGCAATTTCTAGTGCCGGCATGTCTATGATTACCCAAAAGGCAGAGCATGGGTCTGTGGACACGGGTGAGATGCTGAAGGACGCGGCGATTGGTGCCGTAGTTGGTGGTATTACCGGTGGTATTGGTGGTCGTATTATGGCTGGTGCTAGGCAGGCTGCTGGCGTGGTAACGAAACCTAATCTGGTTACTAGTGGCGCTGCCAAAATCACTGATTGGAAATGGGCGAATAATCTGATTCGTAAGCCTGTTGATTGCAAGCCTCTGGCAGGTTTGAAGGGGGTTTCTTCGGGAAGTTTCGATGATGTTGCTAGGATGGCTCCAGTGCGAGAGGCTAAGGAGTTTATGTCGAAGCAGGTTGCACGAGTCATGGCTCCAGGCGAGCATGGGATGTTTTCTCTTCGAGGCCTACAGAATAAAGCTGTGGGGACTCTTGTCAATGCACCGATTAAGTTTGCAGTTAATTATGCGGTGGGTGGTCTTGTATCTGCTACGTCTTCCGCAACGACATCGGCTGTACACGCTGTTAAGGACGTATGGCATAACACCAATAACAAGTAGCTGAAAGAGGAATAGCATGAATTCTTTTTCCAAGGTTTTAGGTATCTTATGGGTTATACATCTTTGGTTTGCCCTGGGATTCCTGGCTCTTGTGTCATTGGTATTATGTATTTTTGGGCCCTGGCCGTGGGGTGCATTGTTTTTCATTGCCGGTCCCATCACTGTCATAGCTATGGATGTTGCGCACGATGAAAGCGTCATAGGTAAAGCCAATGGCGGTCCTTTCCATCTTTTCTGCCAAGTTATTTTTTCTATCAGCCTGGCAGGTTTGATTATCTTGACGGCTCTAACCGCTTTCGGGGTACTCCACAGTGAGATTCAGGGATTCTGGTCACCGGAGACGAACTTTGCCTCCTGGTACATGGTTGGTGGACTGTTCATTACCTACTTCCTCATTCAGCCTACTGAGCCTAATGACGATATTCCTGACCTGCAGCGCATGGAGCAGATGAATAGGCGCTCAACCCGTGTGGGCGTTATATCAGCGGCTATTTTCACGGTTCTGTGCCTCGTGGTTCCTCTGAGTAGTTTCATGACTGCAGGCTATGATCCGGCGGCTCTGGCAGTTGCACTCTTCCTGGCTCCTGGGTTCCTGCGTGTTGTGCGTGAGGGCCTCTTCTACTTGCAGAGCGCCCGCTTTGAGGAGGGGTCTGAGGGGTACCGTACCTTGCGTGCCGCGTGTATTGGCGTGGCTGGCCTGGCGGGGTGTATCGCGCTCGGGTATGTGGGTTATTCGCTGGTCCGCAAGGAGTGGTTGCCCGCGCTGTTCTTTGCTGCCTCGGTGGCGATGAATGGGTGGTCGGTGAAGAAGTACGTGACCGTGGGTATCACTATTCCTGAGAAGGAAGATGACGAAGCCCCCAAAACTACACCCGTAACTGGCTAAATAGAATGTAAGAAGCCCCTGGACTGAGAGATTACCTCTCAGCTCAGGGGCTTTCTGCATGCCAGGAGCTGCTCATCTGAGCACTACTGTTAGCGGGTGATAATCGCGAAGTCGCTGCTGGACAGGTTCGTGAAATTACCAATCTGCGCGTTCAGGCGGCACTTAGAAGTCACCGACAGCGCCGTCACCACCCGCTGATCCTCAGACACCAACACATGCCCCGAACAACCATCCGAAAAACTAATCAACTGCGCATCCGGAGAAATCGCCTGAACCAGCGTCGAAAACTCACCCGTACGCGGCAAAACCATCAACGGGTTCAACTCATCCGCGCCACTGGGCCACACCGGAACCACCGTCACCGGTAGAACACTCTGATTCACCACGCGAGAAGGAACCCGCAACTCAATCGACCGCAAACGCTGAATCGGGTACGCCGTCGAGCGAACCTCCCTGTCAGAAATAGCCTTCGACGTCTCAGAATCAATACGGTTCACCCACTCCTCAAAAGCACGCGAATCCTTAAACTCAGCAGACACATTCGCCCGAACCTGCACCACACCATTAGCCGGGATACTCACCCCAGACAGATTCCACGAACACGGAACATCCACCGCAGTCACACTCGACTGGTTCTTCGCCACACCAGAAGACGCCTGACCAGCATCCCACGTCACAGAAGCACACGAACCACCCTCAACACCGGGAAGTACCTGCAAAATATCGCCCCGAAGAGCCGACTTCTGCGAGGAAAACTCAAAAGTCAGACGGGCACTCTTATCCCGCGGGTTATACGTACCCTCAATACGGGTACCCAAACCACTCGGCAAAGACGCCGAACTACGGCTCGAAGCAGACCACGACTCAGCCGTCTTAGACGAACCCTTACCGCCGCTCAAACCCACAAAAGCGAGCACACCCACAAGGATCAAAGAACCCAGGATAGCGCCCCACACTAGCGGGCGGCGCAACGGCGAACGAGCAGGTTCCTCTTCCTCAACAACCTCGTCAGGCACATATACAGGCTGCTCCACCACAAAAGGAGCACGGATAACCGTCTCATTCTGCGCCTGACCCAGCGACGGCATGCCCGCACCATACAGCTCCGTAACATTCTGCCCAGATACCGCAGAAACAGCAGGCTCAGCACCATGAACCACCGTAGGCGTATAGCCTACAGCGCCCGAAGACACCTCAACCCAGCGAGGAAGCACCGTATCAGCTGCGAAACCCTCAGCCAAAAGACGCAACTTAGCGGCAGCCTCAGCCGCACCAGGACGCTGAACCGGGTTCTCCGCCAACATCCCGTGAAGCACCTCAGCCACCTCAGCCGGAATCTGCGGCGACAGCTGCACCGCACCACCACGCGCCGGAAGAGGACGCGCCGCCACCAACAACTCATGAAGAGTCACCGCGCACGCATAAACATCCACCGCCGGAGTAGCCACACCATGCGCAGAACGCTCCGGAGCCATATACCCCGGAGTACCAGAAAACGAACGAGAAGAACCCGAACCCGCAGAGCCAGTAAAAGAAGCAATACCGAAATCAGCCACACGAACCTGTTGATCCAGAGACTCCCCCAAAACACCGCTCAGCAGAACATTCTCCGGCTTAATATCCAGATGCATCACGCCCTGACGGTGAGCAAACTCCACCGCATTCAGAACCTGCACCATCAGACTCAACGCCAAACGAACAGGCAGCGGACCCTCAGAATCCAGCTTCTGACGCAACGAACCGCCATGCTGAAACTCCGTCACCAGAGCCAGCACACCGCCCTCAACCACCATGTCCGTCAACGGCACAATATGAGGATGCGACAGCGCCAACAACACCGAACGCTCACGCACAAAAGACTCAAGAACCACAGGGTTCTCCGCAAGCTCCGGACGCAAAACCTTCGCCGCATACAGAGCCCACGAGCCGCTCATCGTAGCAGCCCACACCTCACCGACCGCACCAGAACCCACCCGGCGCACCAAACGATACGAAGAGCCAAGGGGAGCGCCTGCAGCCAAGCCCCCCACAGGCTGACCAGCGGCCTGCGGGGCAGGATGAGCATCACGACGCTCCGAGCCGGAGTACTGCGGCGAACCAGCAGGTACAGTCACGGGCTAACTCCTTAACATCAACTTCACAACAAGCAGGAAGACGCCCCAGAGGGGGCGACCCCTACAGCAAAATAGCCGGTAAAGTTACACCATACCTCACCACACGACAAACAAGCCCTACAGCCCGCCACGGTGCTGAGAATCCTCCGGACTCATCAGCTGCACCAGAACCGGCGACCCGGCAAGGAACGCATAGCCACGACCAACACTCAGCTGAACCGGGGCACGCCTCGGAATAGAGCCGAACATGTCCATATCCGTATCAACATTCGGCTGAACCACAGCACCAGTACGGAACTTACGAATAGCCTTCGTCCAATGGCTATACAAAGGACGCAAATCAGTCGGCTTACCCGTAGCAATAATGTGAACGTCCGGGAAGTCACCCTTCACAATGGCATCAAAGACGTTCATCGGGTCATCCACACGGTCACCGTCATCAATCAGCAACAGCACCGGGCCCGCGGCATCCTGCAAAGCCGCCTGCACCTGAGCAGAAGCATTCTTGCTCTCAAACACCCGGTCAAAAACGCCCTCCGGCGCATTCACCAGACCGGAACGCTGATCAAAGACAGCCCAAACTTCCGGAACCTCAGCGGCATCCATGCGCGCGTTCTCCGCAGCGGTAGCGTCACCAGATGCCAACGCGGCAGATACCGCCTGCTCCGCCGCAGCCCTCGCCCGAGCAACCAGACGAGCAAACGCAACCAGCAGAGAAGACTTACCCGAACGCGGATTACCCGCAACCATGGCGTGCTCACCCTCATACAGCTCGAAAGCACACGCCTCCAACGTAGCCTCCGCAATACCCACAGGGATACGCCACAGGCTCGGAGAAAACTCAGCAGCAGGCATGCTCTCCCACGAAACCCACGTCGGCAGCTGACCAATCACATCACGCTTAGCAGGAGCCTGCGGGAAGCGCTCACGAATCATAGAGACCGCCTCCTCCACGCCAACAGCGGGAGTAGCCACCTGCATCTGACGCAGACGCTTCGGATCAACACAACGCCCAGGAACCGCAGCCGGAACATTCGTGCCGCGAATACCATGCGAGGAATAATCGTGGACATCGCTCAGCTGGAAGAACCACGTCTGCAACGAAGCATCAAGAATCTGCGAGGGAATATTCTTCGCGCGGCTCGTCGACACTACGCAGTGAATACCAACAGCAGGACCATCCGCATACACTCGGTAGAAATTCGCCAACAAATCCATGCTCACAGCGTCAGAGAACTCATCACGCAGCGTCGCAAAACCATCTAAAACAATGAAAAGAGGCTTACGGCGTGACGCGTCAGCACGGCGAGCATCAAGCTCCGACTTCACAAAACGCAAGAAGCGAGCCTGACGTTCCCTAGCGCCCTGACCGGTACCCACAGCAGACACAACATGCGGCAGGGAGTGTAGAGGCTGCAAACCATCAGCGCCCATATCCACCAGAACAATATCGATGTCCTCCGGCGAATAATGCTGAGCCAAACCCAGCACCACAGACTGAATCGTCGTGGTCGTACCACTACCGGCAACACCCACCAACAGCAGGTTGCTCATCTCAATATTCCAGCCCATAGGCACCTGACGCTGCAGCTCAGGCTCATCACCCAAAGCGCACATCAGAACACCGTCCTGGACGCCCCCCACAGTGGGAAGATCCGGATCGGGGAAGCCGCGAACACCAAAATCAGCCAAATCAACATACGAACCCAACGGCTCAGGCCACACCTTACGAGGAGCAACCGCACCACGAGCCGCATGAGCCGCCACAACAGCATCAATCAGCAGATCCAGGTCATTCGCATCACTCGACGACACCTTCGGGCGCGCACGCTCCGAACGAGGAATACCGATACTATCGGTCGCACGAACCTCCAGAGAAGTCACCACCTCAGTGCCACTCTGACCCGTCACCAGGGCAGTCTGCACCGGCGAAATGTCGTTCTGGCCCAGCTTCACATACGCGCGACCCATCTGCGAACGTGAAATCTCCGAAGCATCCGGAACACCAATCACGTTCGAAGAATCCTCACGACTCTGCACACGCAACGCCACACGCAAGTTCGTATTCGCCAGAATGTCGTCATTCACCACGCCGGCAGGACGCTGAGTCGCCAAAATCATGTGCACACCCAGGGTACGACCCACCGCACCAATGCTCACCAGCGACGACAGGACATCCGGGAAGTCCTTCGCCAGCATCGCGAACTCGTCAATCACCAGCAGCAAGCGAGGCATCGGCTCCGGCGGGTTCGTCGCCAAGTAATCCTTAATGTTGTCCACGCCCTCGCCAGCAGCCGCAAACAGGCGCTGACGACGGTCCATCTCCGCCTCCAACGACTCAATAGCGCGGTGAGCCAACTGAGCGTCCAAGTTGCTCAAAGTACCAATCGTATGCGGCAGACGCTCACACGTCTTAAACGCCGCACCACCCTTAAAGTCAACCAGAATAAAGTTCAAACGGCTCGGATCATGGTGCGCAGCCAAACCCGCCACCAACGAACGCAAAAACTCACTCTTACCCGAACCCGTGGTACCACCCACCAGACCGTGAGGGCCGTCCTTCACCAAGTCCAGGGTGAACGCGCCAGAGTCGCCCACACCGATCTCAGTGCTGAAACCATTAGCCTGCGACCAAAACGCCTCAATATCCTCAGCACCCGGAGGGGTCGGCAAACCAACCAGCTCAGGTAGCTTCACCAGCTGCGGCAAACCGCCACCCAGAAGCAGACGCTCAGGGTCCTCATGATGCGCCAAAGTACGCGCCACATGAAGAGCATCCTCAGCGCTCACACCGGCGAGCACACCGTCAGTGACCGTGTAACGGCGGCGAGGCTCCGAATAGGTCATAGAAGCCTCCTCACCAATCTCCACGACCGAAGTACACGACGCAGGAAGACGGTCAACAGAAGAAGCCAACACAATACCGGCAACACGGCGAGCACCCGCAGCAGCAGTCTTATTCGCCATCAGACGCACTTCATCGCCATAGGCCAAAAGGTCGCGTGCCGGCGACTCACGGCCCTCAGTGAGGGTATCCGAATCAACGACCACGCACAGGCCGCGGGTCGGAAGAGACTCAATGTCGTTGTATAGAGAGCGCAGCATCTGATCCGACTGCTCCTTACCAGAAGCAAACCAACGCATCTGCTGGTTCTGCGCCATATGCATGTGAGGAAGCCACGACGTCCACACCCAGTCCTGCGAGCGCGCCGAGTCAGCACAGACCGCAATCGTCATATCAGCAGGACCCGTGTGGGTCGCCGCCTGCAGCACCAGGCTACGCGCCAGGGCAAGAGACTGCTCACGCGGACCCACAATACCGATAGCGCCACCCTCACGCAGGTCAGCAACCAGCGGGGCATCCCACAGGGTATTGTGCTCAAGAATATGCTGAACCTCAGGCTCAGGATTGCTCGGCTTCGTCAGCTCAGGAGCCCAATGAATATGCCCAGTACCCACATGGAAAGTCAACAGGTCAGGGCTGGTGCTCCGGCGACGCCACAGCGTCATTGCAGGAAGAAGCGCCCGCAGCTGAACGGCATCCGGTGCCGGGGCAAGGTCGTGAAGACGCTCAATTTCCTCACGGTTACTCAGAGCGATACGTTCCTTAAACTTCTCCATTTCCTGCTCAAAACGCACACGCTCCTTCACCTTATCCTTAGCGTGACGACGCTTCTGCTCCACCCACATGCCAATACTCAGAATGGGGCTGAGCATCGCGAAAAGGGCGTAACGAATCTCCTGCATAATGGCGACCATTGCCGCCGCCATAATAATCGGGCCCACCGCCATCGCAATATTGAACTTTGGCGGGTCAGAAACATTCTTGCGGGTAGGCGCCTCCACCTTATCCGGGGCGCTCAACGCACCCTGACGCGGCGGACGGTTAAACGGTGCAGTACCCGACGCACTCACATTCGGGGCGCTACCGGGGCGAGGCGCAGCCTTCTCCTGAGGCGCAGGCTGCAGAGTCAGCACACAATCACCAACATGGATAGTGGTGCTCTCAGAAACAGTCAGACCCTCCTCAGGGATTTTCTGACCGTCCACAAAACTACCGTTCGTAGAACCCGGGTCAATGATGCGCACCTTCTGAGTGTTTGTCGACTCATCATGAACCACCTGCAGGTGCAGATGCTCCCACGAGGCGCTCGCCGTGGGCAACACAATATCGGCGTACGGGGAACGACCCGCCACCAGAGGACGCGAAGAAGGGATAGGGTGCGGCAGGGTAACCGTCGAACCGCCGCTCAAACAGACGCTCCAGCCCTGCACCAGGGAAGGGTAGGAGAGCGGTGCCCTAGAGATGCGCATACCCTCCATCGGCTTGACCTCCGCCAGGGTGGAGGATGCCGTCACCGGGCGGTTATCGCAATACAGCGGCTCGTCTGCAGGCAGGGAGGGACCACCGGTCGCCTGAATGAGATCAGCGATGGTCGTCTCAGGCTGCCAGGAGTCTAGTTCATAGCTCCCGTTATGCTCTTCAAGATCAAGGAAAAAGCGCATAAGGTGTTCTCCAAAATAGATAAATCGTGAGCCCCGCTGGTGAACGGACTAGGAGGGAACCCCCGAAAGCCGGGGTGTAATGGGCTGGCTCTGTACGGATGAGGCTTTGCTCGGAACAGCTAGTCGCGAGATTCTGAGGTGAACGTGCGAAGCATCCACACCGGCGGGTTCACCGCATCCGTTGAGGAAGATCCACCCTGAATCATCGAAGCTTCCGCGGTCGGGTAAAGAAGACCCACCTGCCCGCCAGCGGCGTAAGAAGACGAAAAATCCAACGGATACGCGACCGTAGAATCTTTAGCGTCCAGCCGGAGAGTTCCTAGAACCCGTCGAACTGCCTCAGGAGTGTATTCACGAACCTGGCTTGTGGCATACGCAAAAGCCAAGAGCGCGTTATGGGAGGGAGCATCCGCCCACGCTGCCGATTTCGAGAACGCCTGTTCGCCCGACAAGTCCTTTAGCGAAGAATCATTCTTCATACGCTCAACCGTTGATACAAATGCCGAAGAAGCACGACCGGCATCATTAGCGCTCAACGCCGCAGCGCGTGCCTGAACACGCCCCACAACGCGAATATTGTCAGTCAGGGAACCACCGTTCTCCAGAAGAAGACGCATAAAAGGCTCCGTCAAAGCTTCCTCACCCGCAATCATCGGAGAAGTAATACCCGCCCTCTGAAGAGAACGAAGCACCTTCGCCTGTGTCGACGCCGAACCCGTCAAAACCAGAACAGGAGAAGAGCCCGAAGACTTGTCCCCCAGAAGGCGCGTCAGCTCCTTGAGAGCGTCCTTCATACCGTCTTCATCAGCAGAAACATGAACGCGACTCGTATAGGGAAGATCCGGCGCAGAGCCCTCGCCCGCATCCAACAGAATGGTGCGCACACCATCAAGCTGCTGCGAAGAACCCGTACTAGACACACCGGCAAGCGAACGAATAGCAGCCGTATAGGCCTGCTTCTCCTGCTCAGGGTCCAGAGCAAAACTCCACACCCCACCGCCAGCATCTACCCGGTCATACGCCTCAATCACCGCAACATTGCGTTCCTTAGCGGCAGCCGTAGCACCCCGAAGATGCTCACCCCGAGAGGCAAGCACAATACCCAAAGCGCCCTCAGACGAGAGCTTCTCTACCGCCTCACGGGCCCCCTGCTCCGTTCCCTTATCGTTCGCATAAAGAACCTTCACAGAAGAATTACCCAGAGCCAGACGGTACTGGGCAACACGAGCACCCTGAGCATTCAGACGCCACGCAGACCCCTCAGCATCATCACCAAAAGTAGCGACAACACCAATAACAGGCTCACGACCAGACGCAGGAAGAGAAATAGCCTGCTGAACCGTCACCGCAGACGCAGGGTTCGTACCCGTACCAAGCGGCAAAGGCTGAGGAGTCACAGCGCGCACGCCATACCAGATCCCCACCACCGCAAGGCTAAACAGCACACACAGACTGACACACCACACCACGGTGCGCTGAGTGAGCCGCCTGCCCTCGCGGCGGTGAGGACCTGAATCAGAACCCAAATGAGGGGAAAACCCCACGGCTAATCACCAATCTGGAAGGTGTACACCGTCTTCACCTCTGCACTGCCGGCATTCGACAGATGGAAGGTCGGCAACGAACGCAGACGCTGCAGGGACGCCTTGAACTGCGCCTGACGCTTCTGCAGAGCGGCAATATCCTCAGAACGGAGGTTCGTGTAACCCTGAGCGTTCTGCATCGCCAAAGCAAGCTGGTAATCAGCCGCACCAGCCTTTGCGCTATTGCTCTTGAGCGCACCCAAGAGGCCAGCACCCTCAGCGTTGCTATCGCCCAAATCGAGCATGAGCTTCGACAGGTCGTTATTCAGCTGAACGGACGCACCAGCCAAATCTCGGGTAGCGTTCTCAGCGCGGGTGCTCAGAGCAACCAGAGAACGCTCAGTCACCGAATCCAGAGACTGGCGCAGACCCTCAATACGATCATTCATATCCTTGTGCTGAACCTCGATGGATTCACCAGCCACCTGAACCACAGTATTCGCGGTATCAGTAATGCCAGCAATCGAAGCAGAGAACGCCGCCTTAGCAGCCGAAGCGCTAGAAGAACCATCGCTCGAAACCTTACGAATCTCCTCGCTAATCATGCTCGTCAGGCTCTCACGAGTCTCATCGGCAGACTCCTTGAACGCTTCCTTAATAGCGGTGGAGAGGTCAGCCTGCATGTTCGTCATATCCTCCAGGTTCTTACCCAAAGCATTGACGGCATCCGAAGCCGAATGGATACGATCGCGCAGAGAAACCTTAGCCTGATCAGTAGATTCTTCCTTCTTCTCCGCGTCCTGGTTCTGCGCGTTTGCGGCATCGTTCAGGGTCTTCTCAACCTCGCCCAGGGCACCATCTACCGCGTTCACAGCATCGTTAAGGTCCTTAGCGTCGCGAGCCAGACCCTCCTTGGGGTCATCCATCGAAGTAGCGGCAAGAACCTCATCCCACGCAGCTACCGCGGCAGCAATACGCTGCTCCATCGGAGTACGTGCGGCAGGGGTGTTCGACGTGTAGGTACGCTCGTTCGCGTTCTCCACCGTAATGACGCGAGTATTACCTTCCGTAGCAGTAGGCTCAGCGGAAGGTGCCTCAGAAGAAGGAGCAGCGGAAGGAGCCTCAACCTTCTTCGACGGCTCCTCAGAAGGAGCCACAGAAGCAGACTCAGACGGCGCAGGGCTAGGAGCCTCAGACGGCGCCTCAGAAGAGGGGGCAGCAGAGGGCGAAGCCGCGCCACCACAAGAAGAAGCCGTCAAGTACCCACGCAGATGCTCAACCTGCTCAGCGGACAGAGAACCGCCACGCTCAGCAGACAGAGCACAAAGCTGCTCCGCCAGTTCCTTATTCTGAGCGCTCATAGATCCCGAACCGTCCACCAGCTCCGCACGAGCAGAAGCCGCACGAGAATGAACGTTCTTGATGCTCTCAATCAGACGACTCGACGTTTCCTTCATCTGATTCACACTCTGACGAGCCGCACTAACCTTCTCACTCAAAGAACGCACAGCATCACCATCAAGAGAAGAAGGATCCTTCTCCACCTGCTCAACAAGCTCATCCATCTGACGCTTCAACGCCGAATAGTTGTTGTTCGCACCCTTCAAATATTCCGGCTGCAGGTGATCCACAATCTTCTCACCGGTAGCAACCAGCGCAATCAAAGAACTCTGCACGGTCACCGACGCACCAAACAGGGCACAGGTCACCGAACCGTTAGAAGAGCAAGTCTCAGCGGTCGGGTGCTCCGGGCCAACAATCTCACGAATCGAAGCCGTAAGATCCTGCTGACAATCCGAACTTGCCTCCGCATACGCATTCAGAACAGCAGACAGCTGAACCAAATTACCGTACACACTGCGGCTATTCGCACCCTCCTCACGATGCACAACACAACGACCGCCGCTATGCGAAACAGACACATTGGGGCGCGCCGTCGTATCACCCAACATCGAGTGAAGAGCAGCAACAGTACGCTCCAACTGAGAAATCAGCTGAGAATTGTTAGTACGCGAAGCCTCAGAAAGATCCTTCTGCAGGCTCTCAATATTCGCCTGCAGACCCTGCATGGTCTTCGTCAACGATTCATTCTGAGTCTTCAGATGCTCGGCAGTGTCCTTACCCAAAGTCGCAGACGTATCATCCAGGCTCTGACGCACCTGAGCAACCTGCGAACTAGCGCTAGTCAACGTCGTATTAACCTCGTTGACCGTATCAATAGTGCGCTGCAGAAGCGCCACCTGAGACGCATCCTGAGAGGTGAAACCATTAGTAATGATTCCCGCACCAGACAAATCAGAAGCAAAACCGGGCTGCACCGAAATATTGAAGGTAGGCGCACTAAAATCCTTCGCCTTAACCTTCAACACAAAAGAAGAAGAACTACCAGTCACCGGAGGCGCCGAAATAGCACCCCACTGAACAACCGCCTTACCTTCATCATTGGTGCTCACCACACCATTCGTCGACGAATCAGCAGCATCAGGGGTCGTAATAACCTGAGTAGGAGAACCCGAAAGAACGGTAGAAGCAGCGATAGAGAACGGAGTGCCAACCGGTGCAGGGCTAGTACGGCTAGTACCGGATGCATCATAGGTGACGTCCTCGGTCTTCACCGTCAGGTTCTCAACCGTAACCTTAATCGTGATTTCGCCACTGTAACCGTTCAAATCATTCAGGTTAGTGCCGCTCCCGCGCTCAGTAGAATACTGCAGGCTCACACGCACAGGAAGGTCATTAACGACGTCCTTCGGCTTGAACTGCACATTACTCGTGGAGCTCGTACGATCCTTGTCATTAACGTAAATGTTGGTCGACTCAATCGACGAAACCTCGCCGTCACGGCCCATCTGAACATTCACGTTCTGCAGAACATTAGTAGCGTTCTCCACCTGGCGGGGGCTCTGAGAAGTAACAGTGCCCTTATCGGAAGGGGTGCTGTTATTGTTCGTGCCCGTGGAGCAGGAAGAGAAAATGAGTGCCGTCGTGACACCCAAAATCAAAGGGAAGCGGAGTAGACGCTGACGTGTAGTGGTGTGGTCGGTCATGATGATCTTTTCGTTGAGTTATATACCGTGCAGACACACAACAGTGGCAAGTCTGAAACGCCACTGTATAGTGCCCACCTGAGTGGATAGGGTCAGGGGCAAAGCCGGAAAGAGAAAAAGCCCCGTACCACTTTATCAGTCCAATATGGGAAGGTTGATATTTTTTCCTCCTAGTCGGTGCCTCATTAGGAGATTCGATTCAACCTTGAGGTGATAGTTAAATCAACTCCTCCTTTTATCACTCAAGTAATTCTCTTGGCTGATATATGTACTAGGCCTATAGATTCGATAAAACAGTATGGTTCTACAGTGGGGAATGAATATCCCTCAACCCGCGGGGTTCCACGGTTTAGCTTGCTGCAGGTTCAGCCTCCGGGTCCTCCTCATCTTCCTTCTCGGGGATAGCAACACCCACGGTCACGTACCTCTTCACCAGCAGGTACGAGGCGATAACCGGCACCACATACACCAGCGACAACCCGCTACCGTACTGCACAACATCAGCGGCAAGACGAACCGCCGCCAAACATCC
>ERZ772795.22-NODE-22-length-43275-cov-7.1441_pt1 | contig 43275 bp, 29 predicted proteins | sample MGYA00511346_ERZ772795 | MGnify/ENA primary metagenome ERZ772795 (study PRJEB29015, sample SAMEA2738032) | human oral metagenome | biome: human oral; feature: human-associated habitat; material: saliva | place: China | collected 2245 ... | reverse complement strand
GCGCTCGGGAAAATAACCCGCTGCAGGTTCTTCAAAGTCTTATCAGCCATGGTTATGCGTCAACACCACCGGACTCGATCTTCGCACCGTTAGCGAAGTGCGGGCGGATCTTGTTGTCAAACATGGACAGTGCAGCGCCGATAGCCATGTGCATATCCAAGTACTTGTAGGTACCCAGGCGGCCACCGAACAGCACGTTGTTCTCGCCCTTAGCCAGGTCGCGGTACGCCAGCAGCTTCTCACGGTCCACGGAGGTGTTGACCGGGTAGTACGGCTCGTCGCCCTTGTTCGCGAAGCGAGAGTACTCGCGCATGATGACGGTTGCGTCCTTGGTGTAGTCACGCTCGGGGTGGAAGTGACGGAACTCGTGGATGCGAGTGAACGGAACATCAGCATCGGGGTAGTTCATCACGGAGCAACCCTGGAAGTCCTCAATCGGCAGGACTTCTTCTTCCAGGTCGATGGTACGCCAGGACAGGTCGCCCTCAGCGTAGTCGAAGTAGCGGTCAACCGGGCCGGTGTAGACCACGGGAATCTGACCCAGGACGTTCTCGCGAGAGTACTGGTGACCGGGCTCGAAGAAGTCAGTGTTCAGGTGCACCTCAATGTTCGGGTGCGCCGCCATACGTTCCAGCCATGCTGCGTAGCCGTCAACGGGCAGACCCTCGTACTTGTCGTTGAAGTAGCGGTTGTCGTAGTTGTAGCGAACCGGCAGGCGGGAAATGATGGATGCGGGCAGCTCTTCCGGCGGGGTCTGCCACTGCTTAGCGGTGTAGTGCTTGATGAACGCCTCGTACAGAGGGCGACCAATCAGGGAGATACCCTTATCGTTCAGGTTCTGCGGGTCGGTGCCAGCCAGCTCGCCAGCCTGCTCAGCGATGAGCGCCTTTGCCTCTGCGGGAGAGTAAGCTGCGTTGAAGAACTGGTTGATGGTACCCAGGTTAATCGGCATGGGGTACACGATGCCGTTGTGGCGGGTGTACACGCGGTGTACGTAGTTGGTGAAATCAGTGAAACGGTTCACGTACTCCCAGACACGCTCGTTGGAGGTGTGGAACAGGTGCGCACCGTAGCGGTGCACCTCAATACCGGTCTGCTTCTCCTTCTCGCTGTATGCGTTACCACCGATGTGGGAACGGCGGTCCAGCAGGGCAACCTTCAGGCCCAGCTCAGTGGCAGCCTGTTCTGCGATGGTCAGACCAAAGAGGCCCGAACCGACTACTACGAGGTCAGCGGTCAATGTTTTCTCCTGTATTATCACGGCGCACCGCCGCTTCTGCGAGGGCGGTATTCACCTACCAGATTGGACACATCCGAGTGTTCTCAGTCGCGCCGCAATCCGCACGGGTGGGTACAAAAAGCCCCTCCCGTGATGGATATAGTCATAATCTAAGATACCTGTTTATCAAGCACTACGCATACTTATGACGTGCTTTTAGGGGCTTTTGGACTATTGTTCGTACACTCTTTCCCCGAGTGAATATTCTTCGCGAACCCCGAGGCCACGCCGGTCTGAGACAGTTCTTTCTTCTGCGTATTTTTACGATCTACTCATGGTGAAGGAATTTTATTTACGGGTAAATATTCACCCTGTCCTAGTTGCGGCGGTAATTAGCCGCCACCTAGAGCTGTAGGCGCAGGGGGTGGTTCGAGGGTGGCGTTTCATGGCTCTCACGCGCTACAAGGAAGCACCCCTGCGGCATATTTGGGGATGCGCGCTGGTGCACGCGAGAGGTGATTGGGGCGGTTTATCCACAGCTTTTTGAAAAACGGGGCGAAAAATTCAAAAAATACGAACATATTAGTTTACGTACAGATAATTTATTGAGCTTTAATGCTTTTTAATGTTTTCTGAGGGTATGACTCTCTTCTTTCTCGACCACCACAACACCACCGATGCGTTCCCCTACCCCCGCGTACTCCGACTCGACGGCGAGGCGGCACCCAACGGAATACAGCTACGCCCCGGTAGCGCAGGTAGCACAAACCAGCAGGCTCTAGAGCAGGCACTCAACCACGCCCTGCAACACCCTGCGCCCGGTGCGCACGCTCAGGCACAGGAAACGACTTTCCAGCTACGACCCGCACACGATACGGATCCCGCCGGCGCCTCGATTGCGCCAAACAGCCACATTCCGAACGAATCTCAAACTCCGGGCACGCCCGCCGTCAGCCTCCTGCACATTCTGCGCGGCCCCGACGCGGGCACAACCTTCCCCATCAGCCGCGGCCGCACCAGCCTCGGCAGGGCGGCACTACCTGCCCGCGGAGGAGAACAGCCGCACCACATTCACCTGCAAGACCCCTTCCTCAAGCCGGTACACGGCAACTTCTACGCCGACAGCTCCGGCATCCGCTGGATCGAAAAACGCCCCGCCGCGAACGAGAGTAGTGAGAAGGCGCAGGGTGGCAAGAGGGCGCAGGGCGCTGAGCCGCGCATCCTGCGCTGGAACGAACCTTTCCGCCTGGGCTCCTCACTTTGCATGCTCACCTCCCCCAGCGCTGACGGCGAACGCACCGCCGAGAAGGCGAGCACCGCCACCGCTACCCCCGGCTCTTCCCTCGCTTCTTCCCCCGAGTCTTCCTCTGGCGAGCCCGCGCAGACGCTCGCTCTCCTGGGCGATGCTGGCAACCCCTTCGAGCCGGTGGTGGTGCACCCTCCGGCGCCGCGTAAGCTCAAGCAGATTCTGTTGAGCGTGTGCCTACCTATTGTGGTGGGTCTGATTATTGCGCTGGTGACTGGCATGTGGTTCCTTCTGCTGATGTCTGCGGCGTCTTCGCTGCTGATGCTTCTGCATTTCTTTGGCGGTCGGGCGGAGAACCGTGCCGCATCGCAGCAGACTCATCAGGCGGCACTGCAGGAGAAGGAACGCGCTCTCGCCCTGCCGACCGCGGGCAATCTGGCGATTTCGGGCCCCTCCGCCCGGCTTGATGCCGCCTACCCGGCTATTGTGCTCGGGTGCGGTCCTCGCCAGCCCCACCTGCGCGGCCGCAACCTCCCGCTGGGCACTCTGGAGAAGCAGGATGCACCCCACTATCTACCGCTCCCCACCCCAACCCTCGGTCACTACCTAAAACTGGAGGAGGCGCATCTACGCGCCTACCTGGTGCAGCTGGTGGCGGGTTATCCGGGTTCGGTGCACATTCTGCTGGCTGGCGCTGATAGCGCTGATCAGCAGCGAATCAAGAGTCTGGTGCAGACTCTGGCTGTGGTGCCGGGCGTGAGCGTGCATTGTCTGCCGGGCGTGCAGCAGGAGAAGTATCTGCAGGCGCTACAGAGCAGCTTGCAGTCGGAGCTTTCCGCATCTGTTCCGCCGCTGATTCTCATGCCCCTGCAGGCGAGCGCTATCTACGCTCCGCTGCTGACCGCGCTGACCTCTGGGGCGGTCGCGGAGTCTTCGCAGTCCCGTGCGTTCGCCTCCCCGCGTGAGCAGAAGATGAACGCCCCTGCGCTCTGCGTGCTGGGCAGTGCTGAGGGTGATAATTCCGCACATGCACCCGGTGCGCTTTTTGGTGCCGCCTGGGTTGAGTGCGCGAGTGAGGGTAGCCACCGTCAAAGCATCCGTTACCGCGCGCAGGGCTATGCGATGCCTCCGGTGCAGCCCACCGAGGGTGTCTACCAGGTGCATCCTCTGGCGTGTGAGGGTCTGTGCCAGCACGCCGATGGGCTCAGCCTCGAGGCGTTCTGTGCCGCTCTTGAGAACCTGTACCGCGCCGGGTGCGAGCAGGAGCAGGGCGCGCTCAGTGAGGGGCAGGTGCACCAGTCGGCGCATCTGTTCTCATCTCTTCAGCAGCAGAACCGCGCCGATGACATGGCGGTGGAGTCCGTTCTGCAGCGCTGGTCCGCTCAGCGTTACGCCTCCGATATTCGCTGCTACCTGGGTGTTTCTTCGGGCGGCTCGCTGAATATTGGTCTGTCTGAGCACGGCCCGCACTGGCTGCTCGGCGGCACGACCGGTGCCGGCAAATCGCAGCTGCTGCGTTCGCTGGTGCTCAGCGCTGCGCTACGTTACCCGCCCGAGCGCCTCGGCCTGATTCTGGTGGATTTCAAGGGCTCAGCTGGTTTGGGTCCTCTTGCTCAGCTACCGCATGCGCTCAGCGTGTTGAGCAATTTTGATGTGTCCGCGGTGGAGCGTGCTCTCGAATTTTTGCGCGCCGATATTCACCGCCGCGAGGTGGATCTGCAGGCGCTCGGCGTGAACTCTTACCGCGACTATCTGGCGTCCTGCCAGGCGGCGGGTACCACTCCGCGCTACCCCGAGCTACTGATTGTGGTGGATGAGTTCCGCATGCTCATCGATTCCATGCCGGACGCCATGGCTGAGCTGATGCGCATTGCCACCATTGGTCGCTCGCTGGGTCTGCACCTGGTGTTGGCGACTCAGCGTCCGCAGGGTGCTATTTCGCAGGATATTCGTGCCAATATTGCCACGAGCATTTGCCTGCGCGTGGCGAGCGCGCAGGATTCCTATAACCTGCTGGAGCATGAGTCTGCGGCGTATATTTCGGCGGCGCATCCGGGTGCCGGGTACGTGCGCCTGCCGGATGGTCGTTCCTTGCCGTTCCGCGCCCCGCTGGTGGATGCGGTCCCCTCGAGCAGCGATGCCCGTCCGGTGCAGGTGTTGAGTCTTGAGGAGGGCGGCTGGCGTGAGCTGACTGCCGCTTCTGCCGTTCAGAAGGGCGGCGGTCATGAGGATGAGCTGCTGATTCGTTCGGCGCAGCAGATTCGTGCGCTGTATGAACGCGAGTACGCGCCGAGGAGTCACGCGCAGAGGGGTGAGCAGAAGAATGCGGCGGTTCAGGATGAGTACTGCCCGATTCCGCCGGAGCTTCCCGAAAACACCCCGCTACCCGTGGCGCAGGCGCCGGTGAGCGAGCCGGTAGCGTACGGCATTGACCCGGCGGCTACCCCGCAGGAACCCGCTGACTCTGGTGCAGCCTCCGAAAGGTACCTATTGGGCGAGTTGGAGATTGCCCGCTACGGTGTGCGCCGCCCGATCAGCTGGTCGGGTCAGCAGGCGCTGGCACTGCTGGCGCAGAGTGCCGAACGGGCCCCGATGCTCTACGGGCTTTTAGCTCAGGCGTTCGCCGCACGCACGCCGGTTGTTCTGCTGACCTCTGACGGTGCGCTCTACCGAGACCTGGAACCCTACGCCGGTGCCTTTGAGGCGCTCGTGGGGGCGCAGGAACTTTCGCATCTGCGGTTCTGCCTGGAGCAGCTGCGCACCCCGAACCTGTGGGGTACCGAGGCTTCCACCCGCCCGCTCATTGTCGTGGACGGTCTGGACAGTTGGCTGGAGGCGCTAGTTCGCCAACCCGATACGGAGAACCTGCTCTACGACCTGCTCTCGCAGGGGTGCCGTCGCGGCTATTCGGTGGTGTTCACCTCCGCGTTGAACCCGCGCGGTCGTTTCGCCGCTGCGGCGCATTCCACGCTGTTGAGCCGCCGCTTCCTGGATGCCGACCTGATGCGTTCCACGAGCAAGGACTACCCCACCCCGGCGCAGAGCCACTACTGCGTGGAGGGCGCCATCAATGAGGATTTGATTGGGGATCAGCCGCTGAGCGCTTCGATTCTTTCGCCCTGCGTTGCGGGTTTTCAGGAGCTGGTTCAGGTTCTGCGGGGTAACGCCGCGAGCGCTTCTAGCGGGTCAAATACTCGCCCCGGCACCCTACTGCGGCAGTTCCCCGAGTACTATCGCATGCCCTCGGCCGAGTACGTGACCGCCGCCCACGCCGCCTGCAATCCCCAGGGCGCTAAGCTCTTGGTCGCGTTTGACCGCCGGCAGATGCCGGTGTGGTTGAGCGCCCCAGCTGGCGCGGTAGTTCCGGTGCAGGGTTCCCGGTCCGCGGGTAAAAGCACCCTGCTGGAGAGCATCGCTCAGCTCAACCCGCAACTGAGCGCCCTCGTCCTTGAGGGTTCTGGCGGCGCTATGGGTGAGCCGCCGAGCGTGGAGCGTACCCGTGCGCTCCTGGACTCGGTGAAGAACCCCGCGCGCGCACTCGTGTTCGTCGATGACCTGCAGTATCTCTCCCCCGCCGTTCAGCAGCTCCTTCTGGAGCGTCGCGGTGAGTTCCGCGCCATGCTGGTCGCCTACACGCCCTGGCCGAGGCGCGCCTCCTCACCCCTGCTGGCTGCACTCATGGGATGCTCGCGTGCGCTTCTGCTCGCGCCCGCGTCCTTGGCGGATGCCGACATGTGCACGGTGACCGCGCTGCCGCTGGATCGATTCACGCAGGGTGAGCAGCCCGCCGGTCGCCTCGTGGTGGTGGATGGCGCCTCCGTGTGCGCGGCGCAAGTTCCCCTGGCACTGAGCACGGCAGCACAGGCTGTAGCAGCTACGCAGAAGGTGCCGGTAGGGGTCTAAAGTTGAGCGGTCTAGAACTGAGCGCTCTAGAACCGAGCCAGATAGGGTTTTACGCGCTAGAGGTTTAGCGGCGTCGGCGACTGTACTTCTCCGCTTCTTCGCCCGACGCCTCGGTGACCGCCTCAATATAGCGGCGGCTACTGGGCATGAGCACGAAGATGAAGGCAACCGCCGCGCCAATCACACCCGCAATCGTGATGGACTGGCCAATATTCAGGCCGTAAGCGCTCACGTTCAAGACGAGGGTGCTTGCGGTGACCCACAGAGCGCAGAGAGTAATCAGGATCATGGGCAGGCGCGAACCGAAGCGGCCGCGGTAGAAACGCAGGCCGAAGTAGGTCATGCCCGCGGCGATGAGCACCTGGAGTACGCCGCCCACAATCGCCTGGGCGGTAGACATACCGCTGACGATGAAGGGGTAGAGGATACCGCGAATCAGAATGTATGCCGCGAAGGTTTCGGTCAGAACGAATGCGTAGATGACGTTGAACGGGCGTGACGGCACGGTGGGCTCCTCAGGGGTAGTGTTGGCGGCAGACCGGGGTGTATTCGATCCGATGTGCTGGTATGTTTCCGATGTGCTGGTGCATTAGCGGGTGGGCGCTCCCCCGTCTCGGGTGCACCGCCTCGTCATCGGTGCGGTATTTCGGGGGTAGGTACCGCTTTATATTATGCCTGAGGTGCCGCTCACCCAGCCGCCGAGTCTCTCCTATGAGACGGGATTCAGAAGATGCGTGTCAGCATGCGATTCCCCACCCCCTCAATTAGACAAAGGTTTACCTAAGTGATAGATGCCTCAGTGTAATACTGAAGTTTTTAGAGAAAAGTACTTGTCACATCCGCTCCAACATGCGAAAGTTGATAAGTCAATTTTCACCCTAACGCTGGGTGAGCATCCCACCAGCGGATGTGGTTGACACGCACACAGGAAAATAGATGTGTCTTGCCACCGCGTGAGACCGTAAATCATGAAGGAGGTCCACCGTGGATTGGCGTAGTCGTGCAGCTTGTTTGGACAAGGATCCGGAGCTGTTCTTCCCCGTAGGAAACACCGGACCTGCCCTGTTGCAAATTGAAGAGGCCAAGACCGTCTGCCGCTCTTGCGAGGTTGTAGACGTCTGCCTGAAGTGGGCCATCGAGACCGGCCAGGACTCCGGCGTATGGGGTGGCACCAGTGAAGACGAGCGTCGTGCGATGAAGCGTCGCGCAGCTCGTGCCCGCCGTGCATCCTAACTTCCGGAGTATTCAATAGGGCATCAAAAGCGTGGTGCAGTGACTCAATGTCACTGCACCACGCTTTTGCCATATACAGAACCTATCTAGACAGCAAACTGCCGCCACCCCGTGCACGGGGCGGCGGCAGTTCTACACGCCACACGAGAAGGGGCTTAGACGAGCACCGCGGTGATGACCACGCGGGTACCGGTCGGCTCGTTAGCCTCCCAGCGGATCGAGCCGTTCAGCTCACTCGCCACCAGGGTACGCACAATCTGCATGCCCAGGCCTTCCTTGCCGGTCACCGGGCGGTAGGCGTCCGGGCCGGACTCTTCAATCTTCTTATCGCCCATGCCCTTACCGTCATCGGTAATCACGACGGTGAGGATATTCTCGCCCTCATCGTTGGTGCCGCGAATACCCTCGAGGGTCACGGTGCCGGTCTCGCCGTCCAGGCCGTGCTCCACGGCGTTCGCGACAACCTCGTTAATGACCAGAGCCAGAGGGGTAGCGAACTGGCTCGGCAACGCGCCGAAGGAGCCAATCAGCTTGGTGGACACGTGCTGGCCGGGGGAAGCAAGCTCAGCGGCAAGGTGGAACTGACGCTCAATCAGCTCGTCAAAGTCAACGTTCTGAGTCAGACCCTGCGAGAGCGCCTCGTGCACGGTAGCAATCGTTGCCACGCGGCGCATCGCCTGCTCCAGGCCCTGACGCGCCTCCTCCGTGGTCATGCGGCGCGACTGCAGGCGCAACAGAGCGGACACGGTCTGCAGGTTGTTCTTCACGCGGTGGTGAATTTCGCGGATGGTCGCGTCCTTCGTCATGAGCTCCAGCTCACGGCGGCGCAGCTCGGTCACGTCACGGCAGAGAATCACGGCGCCCTCACTCTCAAGGCGGGCGCGCCTCTGCACCAGCAACGGGATGGAGCGCATAGTCACGCGAGCGCGGGCAATGACCAGTTCGGTGCGCAGGTCACTACGACCGGCAAGGACCAGCTGCAGGGTTTCATCCGCCTGCTCACCGGCAGGCAGCATCGCTCGGGTGACATCGGCAAGGTTTCGCTTTTCGAGGTAGCCGGTCATGCCCATGCGGTTGTACATGGAGTTCGCGTTCGGGGAAGCGACGACCACACGGCCGGAGCGGTCGAGCACAATAATGCCGTCAATCACGCGGGGGTTGCCCTGGGTGTTGTTGCCCTGAGCGAGGGGGTCGGGCCACAGGCCGGAGTGCACCATGGAGAGCATGGTGTCAGCGGCGAATTCGTAGACCTCGTCGCTGATGGAGGGGTAACCATTGGGGGTAGCGATCTTGTGGCTGGTCAGCAACGCAATGGTGCGGTTGTTGCGCACGATGGGCACGAAGGTGACGTTCACGCGCGGGCGGGCGCCAACGCCTTCACCGCTTCCTTCGTCGGTGTAGGTGCTGATGTTCTGGTCGATCCAGACGCGGTATGCTTCGTCACGGATGCCGTCTTCCATGTCATGGTCGATGATGTCGTGGTGGAAGAGGGTACGGACGTTGGAGGGGCGCACGTGGGCGAAGGCACGGAAAGTACTGGTTTCGCTGGGGCCGGAGACGGCATCCGGAGAACTGCCGTCGGCAACGATGTAATCGGTGGGGAACCATAGAACCAGATCGCTCTGAGCGATATCAGAGATGACCTGCCATTCACCCATGATGAGATGAACGCGTTCAGTGTCGCCGGGACCGAAGTCGCAGGCGCTCATAATTCCTTCTGCAAAAGACATATGTTTGTGTGCTTCCCATGAGTTCGGGTAGGTTCAACTATTTTACGGTTTGCTCGCCGCAATTCCCATTCAAACGGCAATACCTGGAATAGTTTACAGAGCATTTCTTGAAGCATGCTTTTATTCCCAAATATGACGCTGTGAGGTGAGATAAACCCCTCAATTTTGAAGTGAAATATTCGCACTACTCCCCTACCCTAAATCCGCTTGAGACGCAGAAAACCCGACCTGCCGGAGCCTCTGAACGGGACACCCCAACAAGCCGGGTCTTTGAGCAGCGCTAGTTTTATCCGACGAGCTTATTTGACGGACTTATCTAACGGGCTTACGCGCCGGGCTTATCTGCCGGACTTACGCGCCGGGGCGTACCGCGTACATACCCTCAAGCATCGCCTCCAGGGACTGCACCACCGCGTGGCGGGACGCCACCTCCAGCAGCGCTTCACCGTTGCGGCGCAAACGGTCCATGACCTTACGCTCGTACGGAATCACGCCGGTGAGCGGAACCTGCATGTAGCGTGCCCAGTTATCGCGCATCTTCGCCTCGGGGTTGAACCCGGCGGCTTCGCGGCGGCTGCGGTTGAGCCAGTACTGCACATCCGTTTCGGGGGCGAAAAGATCCGGTCGCGACTGCACCTCGCGGGCGAGGTTAATCAGGCGCGGCAGACCGATGACGTCCGCTTCGCCGAGCGTAATCACGCGGTCGGCGCTGGCGAGCGCGGTGAGGGTCGCGGCGTTACGGCGCGGTGCCGGGCCGTCAAAGGTCAGTTCCTCGTCGACTTCGATGGGGGCGGCAACATCGCAGATGACCAAGTCGTAGCGGTGCTTGAGCCATTCGAGTACTTCGGAGAAGGCGCGGGCGCGCACCTCGGGCCAACGCGAGGAGGAAGTGATGCCGCTCAAGAAGTCGAAGGTGCCGTTTTTGAGGGGCACGCGTTCCATGATGGCGCCGGCTTTTTTCTCGTCGAGCTGGGCGCGGTCGGCGTCCGAGCAGAGAATTGCCAGGCCGGAGCCGGTATCCTCAAGCGCCATGAGCGCATCCAGGCTGGGCGCGTAGGTGTCTGCATCGATGAGGCAGACCTGCTGGCCCTGCTGCGCCGCGAGGGCGGCGAGGTTGAAAGCGATAGTGCTTCGACCGGGCGCGCCGTGGGTGCCCCAGACGGTCACAATCTTGCCGAGGCGGTGGCCGGGCTGGTAGCGGGAGGGCGCCTCAGGGTCCTGGTTGATGTCCGGGTGCCGAGGCAGGGTGCCGTCGTTGTTCTCGTTCTGCACGTGCAGGGCGTAGTCACTGCCGGGGGCGAAAGAGTCGACGATGGCGGCGGCCTGGCTGAGCACGGATTCCTCGTTGCTGGGCACAACGGAGGAGGCTTCTGCCGGGTCGTGCGCGCCGGGTGCACCGGGTGCGTTTCCAGCGGGTGCCGCGGGGTCGATTCCGTAGCTTCCGTAGTCGGCGCCGTAGGGCGCGGCGGTGTTTGAGGCGGCGCCCGCGGCGGTGTCGTAGCCGTAGCCACCCGCGCCATAGCCGCCCGCCCCGTAGCCAGCAGCGCCGTAATCCTGACCGTAGCCGTATCCTGCATCGTAGCCGTACCCGGCGTCCTGACCGTAGGCGGCCTCCGGGCGGTGGGCAACAGGCTGGGCGGGACTCTGCACGGGAGCTTGCGCGGACATGCCGTATCCTGCGGCGGGTCGGGCGAGCGCCGCATCCACCGCTTGTTCGAGCGAGCCCAGGATCTCATCAAGGGCAGCTTCGGGGCGGATGCGGTGCGCCTGCGTGGGCAGCGGCAGAGTGTCCGGAGCGATAACCGCCAGGAGCACTTCGGAGGCGGCGAGCGCGTCCACGGTGGAGACGCTCATTTCGGCGGGCACGTGGGCGCAGAGCAGCACGCGGGCAATGCCGGTATGCGCCATGCCGACGGCTTCGCTGAAGTCCTGAACGGTGCGCGCCACGGAGACGCGGCCGCGCTGGGATTCGATGCGGTTCAGGAGCGAGCCGTCATCGCCGTAGAGGATGACGGGGATGTTCACTGGCCCTCCCCGTAGGTACCGGGGATGAGGCTAATCTTGGAGTCGCTGTTGCTTTCCTTGACCAGGGCGGCGAGGGCTTCTTCCTTGACCCACAGCTGCACGGTTGCCTTGCCGTTGGCACCGAGCACGCCCTCGTCAACCGTGATGGCGACGATTTCGGCGTTGGTGACGATGGCGCGGGCACCGTTTTCGGTGCGGTTATCGCTCTTGGTGTCGGGGTTGCGCGGGCCGGAGGTCCACACGTCCACGCGTTCGCCTGCCTTCAGCGCGGAGGCGGCAGTGCGGTCAATGCTGACGGTGGCGAGGCGGCGGCCCGGGGAGGTTTCGGTGCCTACCGATTCTTTACTGATGAGGTTGCCGGCGGGGATGCGCTGAATCGCAATTTTGCCGTTCATCTGTGCGGCTTCGGCGCGGGTGAAGTACTTGTCTTTGGCGGAGTCGATGTTCGCTTCGACTCGGGTGAGTTTGTCTTCGGTAATCTTCTCGCCGAGGCGGATTTCGCTTTTGGCGGTGTAGTACTCGGTTTTGCTGTTGTTGGCTTGCACGTAGAGCTGCACGCCGGTAATGGAGACGAGCACGAGAAGTACACCGAGGATGAATCGCCAGTCTTTGATGGTGGGCCTTTTGAGGCGTTTGGCGTGGGGCTCGGTGAGGGTGGAACGCTTCGTCGCGTTCTGTCGTATGCGCATGATGTGGTTGTGCCTTTCGGTGCGGAAGCCGGCGGTGATTCCGGTGTTGTTCAACTGACCGATGAGCGAGTGGTGTGTTTTCGATAGTGCTTTGATTGGTTCTGACACTAACCCTAACAGCATATTTCATTTAGTACTCTCTCTCAACAAGAGTCGTGTTTATGAAATATTTTTGAGTCTTGCCCCTTTTGAAGGGGTAATTAGATAACTTTTCAGCTCATATAAGGCTTTTTGTGAGCAAATTTCACGGTGATGGCATATACTGAAAGTACTCAATAGATGTTCTGTATGGACTCTATGTAAAAGGCCGCTAACGGTGGCTAGGGGGCCCAGGATTTCACTCACGGAAAGGAATAATTCGATGACTGCACCTCGTTTCCTCACTCTGAGCGACGTTGCCGAGGAGCTGCAGGTTTCGCTTTCGCAGGTGCGTGCTCTGGTGCGTAGCGGCGAACTTCCCGCCATTCAGATTGGTGGACGTAACCAGTGGCGTATTGAGCGTTCTCGTTTTGAAGAGTACATTACCGAGCGCCACGAGCAGACTCTGGAGGCGATTGCTTCCGGCAAGCTCACCGCAAAGGCTAAGGTTGATTAGTATTTCGACATGCAGCTCGCGGGCGTAATGCTCGAGTGCTTTAAAAGGTCCGCTCCTCTCGTTGAGATTTCAACGGAGAGGGGCGGACCTTTTTGTGTTTATTGTTGCTTTCATCAGGGTATTTATAGTTGTCGAGGCGTTTTCATGAGCGTGCTACGAACGGCATTAGCTGCTATTTATCCTGTGCCCTAGCGTGAAATACGGGCGATGACTGCGCTAATGCGAGCCAGCGGAATGGTGCGCACGCCAGCACCGCGAGGCGCACGGGAGTAGCCGGCGGCACCCTGACCGTAGGTTCCCTGCGCACCGTAGGCTGCACGCGCGTGCTGGTCGCGTTCGTAGATGCGCGGGTACTGGCCGCCATTGAGCAGGCGCAATTCAAGGAAGTCGGCACCGACTCGCTCAATCACGCCGTCGTAGCTGACGGTTCCACCTTCGAGGGAGAGGCGGACGGGTTCGCGTGCCATGGCGAGGGAGCGCAGGGCGAGCTGGATTTTCATGCGGTAGCGTTCGGGGCGAATATCGGCGCGGCCGGGAGCAATGCCGCCTTCCCACCAGAGCATTCCGCGCAGGGGAATGATGATGTTCTCACCGCGCGCTTCGATGCTGACCCATTCTTCGCCGACCATTTCGAGCTTGCCTTCGTAGGTTTGCATATCGGTGGCGCAGATGCGGATGGGGCCGCCGACCTGCGCAAGGAGGCGGTCGTCGAGGGTGATGGTGGAGTACTGGACGCGGGCGACTTGGCGGGCGTCCTGTTCCATATCCCAGGCGCGTTCGGAGGCGAGGCGCACCTCAATGTCTCGTAGGAACTTTTCCATGCTCATACTATGACCCTACCCGAGGAGGGGTGCGGATACGAACCGGGGCGTTTTCTGATCGGATGATGATTCTCGAACCTGATTCTTGAGCCTGATTTTTGAAGCAAATTCCACCAAATTACATGTTTTTCATACATTTTGATGCTTTTTGCTTCATTTTTGGCGCGACTTCCTGTATAAATGAAGCAATACCAAAAGCTATCAAACACACCGTTTGGAGGTCATCGTGGACCATCTTTCCACTCCGGGCTCAGCCCCCGCAGCCTTCGCTTCACGCCGAGCCACATTGGCTTCACGCCCTGCCACCTTCGCTTCAGCCCCCGCGGCCGCGCCTCGTACTGTCGGTGCCGGGATAGCCAGCACCGGGGTAGCCGCCGCAGCCGGCTCTGCCACCGAGTCCGACGCTAGGGCAAATTACCAGGACGCTCTGCTCTTCATCGCCCCTCCCCTGCTTTCCGCGGTGGTCTTGGGCGCGTTGAGCGTGAACCTGCACCGCATCCCTTCGGCGCATCCTCTTGCTGACGCTTCGTTGCTCTGTGCTGGCGCGGCGGCACTCCTCATTACCGCCTGGTGGTTCATCAGTTTTATCTACGCGCTCTTCTACGCTCGATCTTTGCGCGTTTCGAGCCGCAACGCTGACCGCGCGGTGCTGAAGGTTCCGGCGTTTTTCCGTCCGCGTTTTATGCGCCGCATCGTTCTGACGCTCGGCGGCACGGCTCTTGGAGTGGGTGCGGTCTTGGCTCCCGCACAGGCTGCGGTGGTTACGCCCGGCAACGCCGGGGCAAACGGCACGGAGGGGCTATCTCAGACAACTATTTCGGCGGTCATGACCGCAGATTCAATGGGCGCTTCAACGGGTACCGCGGCGGCAAGCACCAACTCAGATACCACCCCAGCCGCCGTCTCAGATGCGGATCCCGCCAGTACCATCACGGACAGCACCGCCACGGACAGCACCACCGCAGATTCCCCCTCCGCTCCCCTGACCCTCTCTGCAGAGATTCCCGATATTCCGCTGGCTCCTCAACCCACGGAGGCGGCGGGCTCACTGCACGATCGCAGCCCGTTCTTCTCCCCTCCCCGCGCTGAGGCGGGCACCTATTCCTACACGGTCCAGGCGGGCGATACGCTCTGGTCCATTGCCGCCGAGCAGCTGGGTGAAGGCACCGATGCCTCCACCATTTACAACTACACTCTCGATATTTACGAGGCGAATAAGGACGCTCTGGGCCAGAACGCCGAGCTGCTTTACGAGGGGCAGGTTCTGCAGATTCCCGATCAGCCCATTCATTAGCCCCCCCTCACTACCTCAATTCGCCATCTCAATTCCGCCATCTCAAATCCGCTGCCTCGGTTCTTCTACCTCGCCCGATAGCTTTTCATTCGCTCAATTTCATTCGCTCAGTCTCATTCGCTCAACCCACCTCACACATCTTTCTGTACCGAAAGGAGCCGTCATGAGCTTCGCCAACCTTCTCCCCCGCGCCCCGTGGACGCCGCCGCATTCCCCGGCTACGCAGTATTCTCAGTCTGCCCAGTATCCTCAGCCTGCGCAGCCCGCCTCCCGTAACGATCAGCCTGCCCGCCCGTATTCTAAGCGTCAGGCGGCACGCACCTCCCAGGCTCAGCCTGCGGTTGCCGAGCAGGTTGCTCCGCTACCGGAGCAGGGGCAGGGCACCATGGCACTGGTGCTGAGGCGGAACAGCCCGTCGGTCTATTCGCTGTTGCCGCTGCCGCGTTATGAGCAGCATTCGGCGCAGCGCCCGAAGGTAGTGAAGAGGGGCCGCCCGCTGCGTCCTGCGGATGCGTTGGCTCGCCAACTAGAGGGTCGTTGCGCGGGTGTGGCGATTGCTTACCTGGAGATTATGTCGGCTCGTCGTTCGCGTCAGCAGCTGGCGCAGTGGGTGTCCGCGGATTGTTTCCACCGTCTGCTGCCCCTCTTCCCGAAGAACCCGCGTCAGGTGCGCGAGGAGATGCTATTGACCCTTCCGCCGGTTCTGTTGCGGGTACGAGCGCAGAGGGTGCACAAGGAGCTCTACGAGGTGGTGGCGCTACTGCGTTGTGCGGATAAGGTTCGCGTGGTGACCATGCAGATGCGCCTGATTCACGGTATGTGGCTGATTACCTCGATCGAGCAGCCGCAGAGCCGAGTGGACGAAGACTAAGGTTTCCCGTACACAACGCGCCCAGACACGCAGAGACACGCCCAGATACCCACAGGCATGCACAGACACCCTCAGACATACAGAGGCACGCAGAGAGGGTGCGAATCCGGTATTGGATTCGCACCCTCTCTGTTGTACTTTATGCTCGCAACACGTCAAGCGTGCGGCGCTTCAGTTTTTACGCCGAGGCTACTTCTCCTTCGAGCGTTCCACGTGAACCTGCTCGTGGCCGTCCTCATCGGGGGCGGAGTACTGCAGGAACTTCGGGCGCGAAGGCTCAGCCAGGCGCACGGCAGAAGCCTGAGTACGCTGCTTGGACAGGTCCAGGTTGAACAGGTAGGTCACGGTCTCTTCACGGACCGCGCCGAGCATCGCCTGGTACATGTCGTAGCCTTCACGCTGGTATTCGACCAGCGGGTCACGCTGAGCCATCGCACGCAGACCGATACCTTCCTTGAGGTATTCCATCTCGTACAGGTGCTCGGGCCAGCGCTCACCGATGACGGACAGCATGACGCGGCGTTCAATTTCGCGCATGCTCTCTTCGCCGACGCTCTTTTCACGCTCATCGTAGATGAGGTGTGCGTCCGCCAAAACTTCCTTCACGATCTGGTCGCGAGTGATCTTGGTGCGGTCGCCGGCGTCTTCTGCCAGGTCGTCCACGGTGATGGAGATGGGGTACACCTGCTTGAGTGCGCCCCAGAGCTCGTCGAAGTCCCAGTCCTCAGCGTGGCCTTCAGAGACGCGGGCGTCAATGATGGTGGTCAGCACCTCGTCCACGAAGCCGGAAATCTGTTCCTTCAGGTCGTCACCGTGCAGGATGCGGCCGCGGTCCTTGTAGATCGCTTCGCGCTGGCGGTTGAGCACGTCGTCATACTTGAGCACGTTCTTACGCTGCTCAGCGTTACGGCCCTCAACGTTTGCCTGTGCGGTGGCGATAGCGCGGCTAACGATCTTGGAGTCCAGTGCGGAGTCCTCGGGGGCTGCCGCCATGAGGCGGGTTGCCATGCCGGTGTTGAACAGGCGCATCAGTTCGTCGGTCAGAGACAGGTAGAAGCGGGACTCACCCGGGTCGCCCTGACGGCCGGAACGACCGCGCAGCTGGTTGTCGATACGGCGGGACTCGTGACGCTCAGTGCCGAGCACGTACAGGCCACCGAGCTTGGTGACTTCCTCGTGCTCTTCCTTAGCGGCGTCTTCGCAGGCCTTCAGAACCTCGGGCCAGCGTGCCTCGTACTCTTCGGAGTTGGTGTTCGGATCCAGGCCGAGCTCACGCATCTTCTCGACGGCCTCAAATTCGGGGTTACCGCCGAGCATAATGTCGGTACCGCGACCAGCCATGTTGGTTGCCACGGTGACGGCGCCCTTACGGCCCGCCTGCGCAACAATAGCTGCCTCACGCTCGTTGTTCTTTGCGTTCAGCACCTCGTGGCGCACGCCTGCCTTCGCCAGCTGGCGGGACAGGTACTCGGAGTTTTCCACGCTTGCGGTACCCACCAGGACGGGCTGGCCCTTTTCGTGGCGTTCCTTAATGTCCTTGACGACCGCCTTGAACTTGGCAATTTCGTCGCGGTACACCTTATCGGGGTTGTCGATGCGCTGCACACCCTTGTTGGTGGGGATGGGCACCACGCCGAGCTCGTAGGTGTTCATGAACTCTGCCGCTTCGGTTTCCGCGGTACCGGTCATGCCGGCCAACTTGTCGTACATGCGGAAGTAGTTCTGCAGGGTCACGGTCGCCATGGTCTGGTTCTCAGGCTTGATTTCGACGCCTTCCTTCGCCTCAATCGCCTGGTGGATGCCGTCGTTGTAGCGGCGGCCCGGCAGAATACGACCGGTGTGCTCGTCAACAATCAGGACTTCGCCGTCAATGACCACGTAGTCCTTGTTGTTGGTGAACAGCTCCTTCGCCTTAATGGAGTTGTTCAGGAAGCCAATGAGCGGGGTGTTCTTGGATTCGTAGAGGTTCTTCACACCCAGGTGGTCTTCCACCTTGTCAATGCCGGATTCGAGGATGCCGACGGTGCGCTTCTTCTCATCTACTTCGTAGTCTTCACCGCGCTTGAGCAGGGTTGCGGCAATGCGCGCGAACTCTGCGTACCAGCGGTTTGCCTCACCGGCTGCGGGGCCGGAAATGATCAGAGGGGTACGCGCCTCATCAATCAGGATGGAGTCCACCTCATCGATAATGGCGAAGTTGTGGCCGCGCTGAACCTGCTCCTCCACGGTCCACGCCATGTTGTCACGCAGGTAGTCGAAGCCGAACTCGTTGTTCGTACCGTAGGTGATGTCTGCGGCGTACTGCTTACGACGCTCGTCAGGTTCCATGGAGGAGAGAATCACGCCGCACTCCATGCCGAGGAAGCGGAACACGCGACCCATAAGGTTCGCCTGGTACTCAGCCAGGTAGTCGTTCACAGTCACAATGTGAACGCCCTTGCCGCTCAGCGCGTTCAGGTACGCGGGCAGGGTCGCGACGAGGGTCTTACCCTCACCGGTCTTCATTTCGGCAATGTTGCCCAGGTGCAACGCTGCACCACCCATGAGCTGCACGTCGTAGTGGCGCTTGCCCAGGGTGCGCTTGGATGCTTCACGGACTACCGCAAAGGCCTCCGGCAGCATAATGTCGAGGGATTCGCCGTCCTTGACGCGCTCGCGGAACTTGTCGGTCTCTGCTCGCAGTTCCTCATCGGTCATAGATGCGAAGCTGTCCTCGAGCGAGTTCACCGCCTTAGTGTACGCTTCGAGCTGTCGCAGAACCCTCTTATCGCCGGTTCGGAGGATTTTCTCCAAGAAAGATGCCACTGAGCTTCTACTCCTTGCTTGTTTCGGTACCCTCACCAAGGGCGCGCGAAAGTGCGCGCGGTGAGGCCTTCCTACATATTGTATGGCAGAGCCGCCTAATTCGCCCGTCCGAGCTCTTTTTTACGCTGTGCGCCCACGAGGTGACATTTGGTGACGCTCGAATCTTTCACCTTCCGCTTGAGGCAGAGCCGCCCCATCCGGCTGAAGGAACGAGTGTGCAGGCTGATAGAACGGGCGCGTAGAAGGCACGGTAAAAGGCAAAGAAAACCCGGGTACCTCAACAGTACGCAGAGTACTGTCGGAGGCACCCGGGCCTTGAGCCTGCTCACTGAGCATGCCGCCTGAGAGAGTCATGCACCTCAGCAATCAGCGGGTACGTTAGTTTTACTCGTTGTCCAGAGTAATGATGCCGTAGCTCCAGCCCTTACGACGGTATGCCGCAGCCGGTGCGCCGGTCTCACTGTCAATGTACAGGTAGAAGTCGTGGCCGACCAGTTCCATACGGTCAACAGCTTCTGCGGGAGTCAAACGCTCGCCCTTGAAGCTCTTGCGGCGAATCTCAATGGGAGATGCTGCCTCATCGGCGAGGGTGACCTCGCTGTTATCGAATGCTGCTTCTTCCACCGGAACATCCGGCAACAGAATCTCGGTAATTGCTTCGGTGACCACGGGAATCGAGCCGGTAGCGTCCGCAACAGAGACGGGGTGCTTGCCACCGCGCTTGTACAGCTTGCGGCGGTCACGTGCACGGCGCAGACGCTCCAGGAGCTTGCCGTAGGTTTCATCGAAGACCGCGAACTTGTCGTGACCCTGGGCTTCGGAACGGAGGACAGGGCCGGTACCAACAACGGTAATCTCAACGCGGATGGACTCGCCACCCAGATGACCGTCCTTGCTGAACTTGACGTCAATGTCCTTCACGTTATCGCCGAGCTGAGCGAACTTCTGAACCTTCTCGTTCACGTATTCTTCCAGGCGTTCGGTGACCTTGATATTGCGGCCGTAGATGTTGACTTCCACGATCATTCCCTCCAGGTTGGGGGCTTATACCGCGTCCGGCTGGACCCGGTACGGGGGTTCGACTCCAATGCCGTTCCCTTGTATATATTCTAGTACGGAACATGGTTTATATCACTAGATATGACAAATATTTAGCTCAAATAATAGCTATTCGTCAGTCTGCGAACTTTATTCGCCAAAAATCGTGTATCTCTTGCAACTAACTACAAGAAACGCTATGTCTGAGCTTTTTTCGGTACCGCCGCCACGGCGCACACGCCCAGCACCCGCGAACCTGATTCCTGCAACACGCGTACCATCTCAGAGGCGGTCGCGCCGGTGGTCACCACATCATCGCAAATAATGCTTACCCGACCCGCGCACAGGGCAGGTTCCATGACGCGCAAGGCACCGTGCATCCGCTCGGCACGGCCCACAGCGCCCAGGCTCTTCTGCTCGTTCTTTACCTCAGCAGCACCGAGGAGAGATGAGGCGAGAAGAGAAGAACCCGCACGAGATGCTAAGGAGGCGCCGCTCCCGCCCCGATTACGAGGCGCATAACCGATAACATCCACAGCGCGCACCCGCACCGAGGCGGGCAGCCGTTGATTGAGCTGACGCACCGCCTCCTGCACCAGAAGATTCGCCGGCGCATAGCCGCGGCGGCGCACACTCTGCGCAGACGACGGTGCCGGAATCAGCAGCACCTCAACCGGTGCGGCGGAGGTACCTACAGAAGAGATAGAAGACCCCGACGCGTTCTGAAGCTCCTCCCGGTGCGCCCGAAGCAGCTCATACACGCTACGCGCCAGCCCCTCGCCCAGCAGCGGCAACAAGTCAGTGCGACCGGCATTCTTCAATGCCAACAGGGCACGCGGCATCATCCCCACGTAACGGGACGCCGCACGCACCTCAGGAGCAGCCGCGCCCTCAAGAGGCTGCAGAACCTGCACTCGCTCCACACGCGCCAACGCCGAATGTAGCTGCGGCAGACACGCCTCACACAGCGGCGAGCCGGAACCGTAGGCGACCGGCACCGCACAGCACGGGCAGGTACGCGGCATCAACACCTCGCCCAAAGCCCCGCTGGCACTCTTGAAAGCACTGGCGAGGCGGGTCAAAGGCTCGTTCAAGGGCACGTTATTAGAGAGCGCATTGTTTGAGGGCGCGCTCAAGGAATCGTTCAAACCACGCTGTTCTGAACTCACCGAAAGCACCCTTTCTCGCTCGCGCCTGCCCGAGGCTAACCGGCGTAACTAATCTCGTGCAGAGTCGTATCCAGACGAATCCAGCCGCGCTCCTCCATCAGGTAGCACGAACCGTCAGAACGGTGCGCAATAATATTCGACGTATTATCCGCCGTCGAAATGGTCATCACACCATCCAAACGGTCCAGCTTCGTCTCTTCACCGCTGAGGGAAATCACCTCAGACTCACCGTTCTTCACGTTCACCACCACGACGCTCTGGTCGCCAGCCCAACGGGCATTACGCGGAGTCACAGAAGAGCTCAGGCGCACCATCTCCGTCAGACGCAGAGGCTTGCCGGCATCATCACGCACAATGCCGGAAATAATCACAGCCGACGCACCCTCAGTAGACGCCACAATCGCTATGCGCGCACCATCGTGAGAAACGTTCACGCTCGTAAAGTTCAAATTACGCTGCCAGGACAGGCCAATATCCACGCCGCGCTCACGCTCGGTTGCATCCTCAGAATCCGGCTTGAAGGCACGAACAATACCCTCACCATCAGCAGCCCACACCCAGCCATACGCGTCAAAACTGGGGGCAGCCAGAGCGGTACTCTGCCACACACGGCGGGCAGTACCCTGATACACCGTGTACAGGCTCGCAGCATCATTCGCCAAGCAGGCATACACATCCGCCGAATAGCCCATCGCCGGGGAGCTCAACTGGCTCACGCCACGCAGAAGCAACTGCTCACCTGCACTGCTCATATAGTCATCGCGCGCCACCATCTGGCCGTTCGGATTAATAGCAACCGTGCGGGCGGGAACACCCGGGTTCAGCTTCACCGCAGAGAAGCCGCTCGGTGCGTTCTCAGGAATCATAGTGCCGTTGTAGAACACCTCAGTCTTACCCAGACCGGAGAAGTTCTCCAAACCGTGCATAATCTGCTCACGTACACGCGCCAAACGATTATCGTCCAGGCGCTCGCCCGAGAGTCGAACCAGCACATCCTGGTTATCGCTCATGTTAGCGGTCTCAAGACTCATCGACTCATTCAACACCGAGAACGCAACATCCTTCAGATAGGACGCCGGACCAGCCATGAGGGTACGCACCAGCAACTCAAAATAGCGGTCCGTATGCGGGAACCAGCGGATATCCGGCACAGCATAACGGAACGCACGATCGTAGAAATACAGGCGGCACGGGCTAAACACGCGCTCAAACTCGGTACCGTCCAGCCACAGACCATCCGGGCACGAGTTAATGCGCCACTGGTTATCCTCCATGACCATCGTGAAATCATGAGTCTCAGTCTGAGCCTCCGGGAAGGTGCTCGTAATACCCTGACTATTCACAGTCGCCGTCTGCTGGAAACGCACATGATACATGCCCTCAGCATTGCCGCTATCGTCACTGCGAGGCTGCACCGTATTACGGTACACACGAGTCGTACCCATAGGATTCCAACGGCCCGCAAAGGAAGAGCTCAAATACTGGCGCGCCACCGCATAGTTCTCGATACTATCCACACCGGCACGCACGAACCCCTCAATAATCGCCTCGGGGGTAGCACCGGCCAGCGGACCCGGCGCACGCGCCGGAGAAGTATTAACGCTCTTCACATCCAGACCGCTACTGTGCTGAGTCACCCGGTCGTTCGTGGGAAGACCCGCGCAAGAGCTCACGAGCGTCGCCAAAGACACCGCACCCCAAGACAGCGCGGTGCGTCGAGAAACAATAGCCCTGTGAGACATGGAGGTCTTAACCTTCCTCTACGAACAAAGACAAACAATCACCAGCTAAGGCTGCAGGCCGTCGCAGCGCGGTGAAAAGATAACCACAGCGAAATAACAACACTGTGAAAATACATCTGCATTGATTGTACTGGGTAAACAGTGCAAATACGCAAGGATAAGTACCAATACAATCGCCCCGGCCCCAATCCCCCGCTCTATGACAGAGATTGGAGCCTCTCGCCTACCGGCCTTTAGAGGTCACGCTCAATGTTCGCACGAGGAGCGATATTGGGCAGCGTATCCTTCGCCGTTGCTGAACGATGCACACTCACCTCAGGCTCACCCGTCACCAAGACCGGAGACTCGCCCAAAGGCGCACCGTGCACCAGCGGCAGGTTCATCGTGAAGCAGGCACCGCGACCCTTCTCGCCCCACGCCTCAATCGTACCGCCGTGCAGACGCACATCCTCAGCAGCAATCGACAGGCCCAGACCGGTACCGCCCAGGGTGCGCTTACGCGAAGTATCAGCACGCCAGAAACGGTTGAACACCTGAACGGCCTCATCCTCAGACAGACCGATACCGTGGTCACGCACCGCAACGCCCAAGTTCGTGGCGTTCGCGCCCACGTACACGTCAATCGGTCGGGATTCGCCGTGCTCAATCGCGTTGTACAGCAGGTTACGGAGCACACGCTCAATACGTACGCGATCCATATCCACCATGATGCTCTCATGGCTCGTATGCACGTTCAGCTTCGTGTTCGTACGCTCCAGGTGCGGCAGAGCCTCCTGCAGAATATTCGACAGCACACGCATAAAGTCTTCCGTGTCGATGGTCAGCATTGCGCTACCGGCATCGAAGCGAGAAATTTCCAGCAGATCAGCAAGCATCGACTGGAAACGATCCACCTGATCGTGCAGAAGCTCCACAGTGCGACCCAGCGGCCGATCCATATCCTTACGCGAATCGTACAGAAGCTCCGTACCCAAACGCACCGTCGCCAGCGGAGTACGCAACTCATGCGACACGTCAGACACAAAGCGCTGCTGCAGAGTCGACAGGCGCTCCAGCTGAACAATCTTCTCCTGCAGCGAATCAGCCATCAGGTTGAACGAATAACCCAGACGCGCCGCCTGATGCTCACCGTGTACAGACACACGCTGATCCAGGTCACCGGCAGCCAGCTTCTCCGCCGTAATAGCGGTCTGCGTAATCGGGCGGACCACAAAACGAGTCACAATCCACACCACAGAAAGCACCACAGTAAGCAGCGCACAGAAACCACCAAAAAGAACAAAGTTAATATGCGCAATCGTGGCGGAAGAATCCGTCATATCGTACACAAGGAACAAACCGTAATTAGGGTTCTGTGCAATAGAAATATGTGTACCAACAATAAGCACCGGATAGGTACGCTCACGATTATTTTCGATAGTCGTCACCGTAGACGTCTGCCAGAAAATACCTTCTTTACCACGAACAGTTGTTTTGAAATCATTCGGAATGCTCGAAGAGTTCAAAGAATTATTACTACTCTGCTCAGGAATAAAGCCCTGTTTACCTTGACCTTCCAAAGGCACAAGAATCCAATTGCGTTTACCTGAGCTACCCGCGTCCAAGATGGTCAGGGTACGGCTCACGTTACGGCGAATTTCGCTATCACTACGAGCCTCAGAGGAGTCCAGCACGCTCTGAACATTGCGGAAACCACTCTCCGATTCCGCCAGCGCCTGAGCTTTCTGGTTTTCAAAAAGACTCGTCGCAATCTGGCTCGACAAGGACCAACCTACCATCAAGAAGCTCAGGAACATCATGATGCCCGCAGTGCCAAGGGCGCGGAACTGCAGGGATTCCTTCCACAGACGCTGAACACGCTGCATCAGGTTCCTACTACGCTGCTCTTTCGCCTTACGCGGCTTGGAAGTGCGGGTACGCGAAGAGGCGGAGGCTACCGCCTCCGCCGTCAAAGCGCCGTGCTCATGGCTCGACTTCGCAACAGACAATCAGGTTATCCCTTCGCCTATGAATAGCTTCCGCTTAGCTACCGGAAGATCCCACCAGCTCGGCCGGAATCTTGTAGCCAACGCCACGAACCGTCTGAATAAAACGCTCCGCGCCCAGCTCATCGAACTTAGCGCGCAAACGCTGGACATGCACGTTTACCAGCGAATCGCTCACATCAGTGTAACCCCAGACCATATCCAGCAGCTCCTGGCGGCTCAACGCCTGACCCGGGTGACGCACCAGCGCAGCCAGCAGGTCAAACTCCAGAGGAGTCATGGGAACCTCAGTGCTGTGGTACTTAACGGTACGACCGTCCATATCCATGACAATATCGCCAATGGACACCACCAGCTGACGGCTCTCACGCGGACGCAAACGAGTGCGAATACGCGCCAAAAGCTCAGCGTGCTTAAAAGGCTTAGCAATATAATCATCAGCGCCAGCCTCAAGCCCCTTAACAACATCTTCAGTGTCGCTTTTAGCGGTCAACATAATAATCGGCACATTAGAAGAGCGGCGAATTTGCTGGCACACTTCAATACCGTTCATGCCAGGAAGCATCAAATCCAAAAGCACCAAATCGGGAGTGGAGCGCATAAAAGTTTCAAAAGCGCGGCCGCCATTTTCGCAGAAAACAGCGTTAAAGCCCTCTTGCGCGAGCACGAGGCCAATCATTTCCGCCAGAGCATCATCGTCATCAACCACCAAAATGGTGTGTGCGTCGCTTGCACTCACAGTACCTCCCTATAGAAATGTCGTAAATACTTACATAAAAATGCTGATTCTCTAATCATACCGCGCACTCAGCCAATGCACGGGCACACTCTGTCACTCGCGCCAGCGAAGCCGTGGCATCCAGCACACTCACCGCGCCCGGGGTGGATGCAGAAGACACCGAACCCGTTTGCGGGCGCTCATCAGCCATCAAACCCACCGCATTCAACTGCGTCGGCTCAAGACCGACCTCACGCCACAGGCTGTACAGGCGACGCACCTGATCAGGAACCCGCGCAGAGGTCACCACCGGCAGCCACAGCTGAGCCTGAGCCTCCAGAAGCTGCGCCACAGGTTCCCAGGAACGAGGGTCACTCAGCGGCGGAACCTGCAACATGCCCGGCCCCTTCAAACGGGCGCGGTCAGGATGCAACAGCAGAGCACAGGGAACGGCACCCTCGACCTGCATAGCTTTCAACAGCGCCAAAGCGTCAAGGGCGGGACGGGGCTGGGTCAGAAGCTTCAGCTCCTGCACCGGTTTGAGCGCGGTGCCATCCACGTCCAGGATGAGCTGCAGGTTGAGTTCGGCAAAACGCTCCGCCACCCGACGGTACACCTGCTGATAATAGTGAGGTTGCAACGCCGACAAGGAGCGGAAGCCGCTCACGGTAGGAATGGTCCCCTCCATCAGACGCTGAAACTCCGATTCGTCCAATTGCACGGCAATCAGCGCCTGGGGAGCCTGCAGAGCCTCACGCAGAGACTCCGCCCAACGCTCCAGGCCTTCCAGGAACGATTCCAGCAGGTCACGGCTCGCCCCTGCATCGCTGATGGCACGCTCGCCACCGGGTAGGTAGATACTCGCGGCAAGAGTCAGCGGACCAACCAGCTGAATCTTATACACCGGGGCGGTGTCCCGTTCCGAGCCAAAACGTTTCTTCTGCGCGCCCACGCGATCAGCTAGAAGATTGATATCGGAGAGCAGACGGTCCTGCGCCAGGGCAGACTCACGCGCTCCCCTGCCGCCGCTATGCACCATGCGCCAGCCAAACGAGGCGCCGTCAAAGGCAAGTCCCTCGCACACCGCCAGGGTACGTGCCAGCGGGGTACTCCGCCAGCCCAGCGCCGGCAGATGCGGCAGGAACGGCAGGTGCGGGGCACCCAGCTCGCCTTCTACACGGGACATCGCCTCAGCCAAATCATCGCCGGGAAAATCGCCCCGACCGCTGGCACGCACTAGCGGACGCTCAGTAGCGAGCGCGGCAAGGTCCTGCTCGGTCAGTTCGTCCCCTTCGGGGGCGCGGTACTCACCGGGCAGTAGCAGGCGCTCCGGCACTGGCTCGGTGCGGGCATTCTGGCGGGAGGAAGATTGAGGGAGCATAAACGGGTGAGGTTAAGGCAGGTTAGGGAAAAGTACGGGCAGATCGAAGCTCTGCTGATGGAGGCTCAGCACGGATGAGAGCAGAGCTCTCAGAAAGTCTTAGCTTTTCAGGCTCTTAGCTTTCAGACTTTTCAGTCTCTTCGTCATGGTCAGCGTGCTCGTTCGCGATGCGCACGTGGTGGCGAATCACCTCAGAGATGATGAAGTTCAGGAACTTCTCCGCGAATTCCGGGTCCAGGCTGGATTCCTTCGCCATGGCACGCAGGCGAGCAATCTGCGCCTCTTCACGGCCGGGGTCGCCGGCGGGCAGGTTGTGCTCAGCCTTCAGGATGCCCACGCGCTTAGTTGCCTGAAAACGCTCCGCGAGGATGTGCACCAGCGCCGCATCAAAGTTGTCGATGGAGCGGCGCATGGCGAAGAGCTCCTCGTAAACCTCCGGTGCGACTTCATCGCCCATGGAGGTGGCGTGGGGGTCAAATTCGCAGGACGTGTTTTCGGGGATCATCGGTCTCTCCTCAGTTCGGTTGTGGTCTTCTGTGCGTTGCGTTCAAGTAGGCTGTTGCGGCAACAGCTAGGAATAGCGGGGTGCGCGGCTATTCGATGCGGCGAGGCGGTGCAATTATTCGGCGCTGGTAGAGGCGCCAGCCGACAGGGTTTCCTGAATGTCTTCGCGGTCCAGCGAGTAGGCGCGGGCGATGGTGGACTGACCCAGCACGCGGGTGCCCTGGTAGAGCACCATGGTCTGTCCCGGTGCCACGCCGGAGAGCGGATCCAGTAGGCGCACTACGGTTTCCAGGCGCAGCGCGCCTTCTTCTTCAGCTTCGGGGTCGGGTGCCCAGGTCATGTATGCCTTGGCGCGGACCGGGTCAGCGTGCGCACGCACCTGTGCGGTAACCTCGAACTCTTCGCTGCGAGCGCCCAACTGTGCGGGCTCTTCCAGGAAGCGTGCCGCCTGTTCCACGGGTACGCCCGCCCAGGTGGCGCGGATACCGCGTATTTCGTGCACGGCAAGCAGCTCGCGGGAACCGACGATGACTTCGTTTTCCTTGGGGCGCACCTCCAGCACGAAGCGGGGCTTACCGTCGGCGGCGGGGCGGCCCAGTGCCAGGCCCTTGCGCTGGCCTACGGTGTATGCCTGCGCGCCGGGGTGCTCGCCGAGCACCTCACCGTGGGTGTCCTTGATGAGGCCGGGGCGCATTGTGATATGGTCACCCAGCCAGGCGCGGGTATCACCTTCGGGGATGAAGCAGATGTCGTAGGAGTCCGGCTTCTTCGCCACGGAGAAGCCGCGCTCTGCCGCCTCCGCGCGTACCTGTGCCTTGGAGGGGGTGTCCGCCAGGGGGAACCAGGCGTGCTTGAGCTGTTCGTGGGTGAGCACACCGAGCACGTAGGACTGGTCCTTGGCCCAGTCGGCGGCGCGGTGCAGTTCGCGGTTGCCGTCTTCGGTGGTGATGACGCGGGCGTAGTGGCCGGTCACCACGGCGTCGAAGCCGAGCGCGAGGGCGCGTTCGAGGAGCGCGGCGAACTTGATCTTTTCGTTGCAGCGCATGCAGGGGTTGGGGGTTCGTCCGGCTTCGTATTCGGAGATGAAGTCGTCGACGACGTCTTCTTTGAAGCGTTCTGAGAAGTCCCAGACGAAGAAGGGGATGCCCAGCTGGGAGCAGACGCGGCGGGCGTCCATGGAGTCTTCGAGGGTGCAACAGCCGCGGGAGCCGGTGCGCAGGGTGCCGGGCATGCGGGATAGGGCGAGGTGAACGCCGACTACTTCGTGTCCTGCTTCTACGGCGCGGGCTGCGGCGACTGCGGAGTCAACGCCGCCACTCATAGCTGCAAGAATTTTCACTGCCTATCCTTCTGTTGTGTTGAGCCTTCCAGAAAAGTACGCCTTGTTGGTGTGGGCGGACTTTCCGTTACTGTAGCTACCCATTGTACGCAGGGGCTCGGCGGGATATTGGGCAGTGCACCCTCAGCCAGCCCTCAGCGAACGCTGAGATTGCAGGCTGAGGGCGGTTGGGTGTCTTCTCTTCTGGTTTTCTAGTGCCAGCGGGAGGCGTCCGGCAGCTGCGAGGTCAGCCCCGCCTTTGCTGCCTGTTCGTAGGCGGCGGGTAGTGCCGCGATGAGGCGCGCAATATCGGCTCCGGTGGTGGAGTGACCGAGGGTGAAGCGCTGGGCGCTGCGGGCGGTGTCTTCGTCCATTCCCATTGCCATGAGCACGTGGGAGGGGCGGGTCACCCCGGCGTTGCAGGCGGAGCCGGTGGAGCTGCTGATGCCCTGCATGTCCAGCAGGAAGAGCAGGGTGTCACCTTCTGCGTTTTCGAAGGTGAAGTGGGCGTTACCGGGCAGTCGCTTCTGGCCGGGGTATTCTTCGGTGAGCGGGTTTTCGCCGCTCAGGTGCGCCTGCGGGATGAGCGCGCTAATTGCCGCGACGAGTTCGTTGCGTAGCGCGGCGATGCGGGCGGCTTCTTCTTCGAGGTGCTGTACCGAGTGCACGGCAGCCTCTGCGAAACCTGCGATGGCGGGTGCGTCGATGGTGCCGGAGCGTACGGAGCGTTCCTGGCCGCCTCCGTGCAGGACGGGGGTCATCTGCACGGCGCGGGTTGCAACGAGCGCACCGATGCCCATGGGACCACCGATTTTGTGGCCGGAGATTGCGAGGGTCGCCACCCCGCTGGCGTGGAAGTCGATGGGCACCGCGCCGAATGCCTGCACCGCGTCCGAGTGCACGGGAATACCGTATTCTGCGGCGATAGCGGCGATCTCGGGGATGGGCTGTACAGTACCGACCTCATTGTTCGCCCACATGACGGTCACGAGCGCGACGTCCTCGGGGTTCTTTTCGATGAGTTCGCGGACGGTCTGCGGGTTGACGCTGCCGTGCTCGTCTACGGGGATCCATTCGAGCTGCGCGCCTTCTGCCTTTTCGAGCCATTCGCAGGTTTCTTCCACAGCGTGGTGCTCAATGGAGGAGACGAGAATTCGGGTGCGCTGCGGGTCTTCTTCGCGGCGCTTCCAGTAGATGCCTTTGACGGCGAGGTTGTCCGATTCGGTGCCGCCGGAGGTGAAAATAACCTCGGCGGGGTCGGCTCCGACTGCGCGAGCAATGCGTTCGCGGGCGTATTCGACGGTGGCGCGGGCGTCGCGTCCTACGGCGTGCAGGGAGGAAGGGTTGCCGCCGTTGCGCATCTGTTCGACCATGGCGTCGATGGCGGCGGGCAGTACGTCGGTGGTGGCGGCGTGGTCGAGGTAGACGCGGCCGTTCTGACGGTTGGTTTCTGCGCTCATGGCTCCTCCTGCTGGGTTGTTGGGCGGTTTTCCGCCTCGCTTATTTTATCGCGCTCTATCCGCGCTCTTCTAGGCGTGTTCACCTGCGGCTGGGTTGGCGAGCGCTACTCACCCGGGACGTGCGGGGCTGTTCGGGGGCTGTTTGTAGGCTGCGCGGTACACTTAGGAGCGTGTTCAAGATTCTTTTCTATACCCCTGAGATTCCCGGCAATACCGGCAACGCTATCCGTTTGGCGGCGATTACTGGCGCTGAGTTGCACTTGGTGAAGCCGCTGGGTTTTAACTTTGATGATGCGCATCTGCGCCGCGCGGGTCTGGACTATCACGACCTAGCGGTGGTGACGGTGCATGAGACCCTTGAGGATGCGTGGGAGGCTCTCGCTCCGGAGCGTGTTTTTGCGTTTACAACGACTGCTTCGACTTCGTATGCGGATATTGAGTACCGTCCCGGTGACGTGTTCATGTTTGGTCCGGAGTCGGTGGGTCTGCCCGCTGAGGTTCAGCAGGACCCGCACGTAACTGAGCGTGTGAAGATTCCGATGAAGCCGGGCCGCCGTTCGCTGAACCTGGCTAATTCTGCGTCCATTGCGATTTTTGAGGCGTGGCGTCAGAACGGTTTTGAAGGAGGCGCCATCTAGCATGGTTGCAACACACCATAATCTGTCGGGGCCTCTGGTTCAGCAGATTCTGGAGACACGCCCTCCCCTGGCCGAGCAGATTCACTTGGATCCGCAGAATAGGGAGTTCACGGAGCGGGGCTGGGAGCCGGTCTATTCGGCGTCCCCTCAGGCCCGTATTGTGGTGATTGGTCAGGCGCCTGGACGCGCCGCTCAGGAGAGCCGTATCCCGTGGAATGACCCGAGCGGTGTGAAGTTGCGCGAGTGGATGGGTGTAACGGATGAGCAGTTCTACGATCCCGAGCTGATTTCGCTGTTACCGATGGACTTTTACTACCCCGGCAAGGGCGCGCACGGCGATAACCCGCCGCGTAAGGATTTTGCGCCCAAGTGGCATCCGCAGCTGCTTGAGCTCATGCCGAGTGTTCAGCTGATTCTGCTGGTGGGCGCATATTCCCAGAAGTATTATCTGGATGGTGTGCACGCCCCGAAGGCGCAGAAGAACCTGACGGAGACGGTTCGTGCGTGGGAGTCCTATCTTCCGAAGTTCCTGCCGCTGGTGCATCCTTCGCCGCTGAATTTTAGGTGGCAGGCAAAGAACCCGTGGTTTGAGCAGGAGGTTATCCCGGCTTTGCAGAAGCGTGTGGGAGAGGTCCTCAAAGACGCTTAGCCCGCCTATTCTGCAGTATCGCTATAGTTTGCCTCGCTAATAAAGATGCTCCCACCCCAGGTACGGGGTGGGAGCATCTTTATTGTGCGCGTTATTTAGACTGACCGAGCAGTCCCAGCTGAGCGGATGCTTCTCAGCTGCACCGCCCTACTACTTCAGGGCTGCTACTTCAGGACTGCTACTTCAGGATTAAGGGGTTACTTCTGGCTGTCGGCGTTACCCAGGGTCACAGTGATGTCCAGGGTAGAGGATCCGCGCTTGACCTTCAGCTTCAGGTCGGAACCTGCCGCTGCGGCACGTACGGTACCGTTGAGCTCTTCGCTCTTGTTCACGGCGTGGCCGTCGGCTTCAATCACTACGTCGCCGACGCGCAGGCCAGCCTTGGCGGCGGGGCTGTTAGATTCTACCGAGACAATTTCAACGCCACCGGGGATGAGCTTGGACGATCCCGAACCGGTGTCCGCGGGGCTGTTCTTTACGCTCGCGCCCAGGTAGCCGTGGGTTGCCTTACCCTTGGCAATGATCTCGGAGGAGATGCGCTTGGCGTAGTTGGAGGTAATGGAGAACGCCATACCGTCGGCGGTGCCGCCGTCCTGGCTTGCCTGGCCCTGCGCGTTAATGCCGACCAGTTCGCCCTTGAGGTTCACCAGCGGGCCACCGGAGTTACCGTGGTTGATGGGCACATCAACCTGAATCATGGGGATGTAGTTCTGGCCCTTCGCGTCAGCGGGCTGCACGCGGTTGACGTTCGAGACTACGCCGGCGGTCACCGATTCGCTACGACGATACGGTGCGCCGAGGGCAACCACAGCCTCGCCGGAGACCAGCTTGGAGGAGTCGCCCCAGGTAATGGGCTGCAAGTCCAGGCCGGAGGGGTTAATCTTCAGAACCGCCAGGTCAGCGGCAGAGTCCAGGCCCACCACGGTTGCGGTGCGCACGGTGCCGTCGCTCAGGCGAACCTCAATGGTGGATGCTTCTCTGGAAGATTCGAGGGTGACCACGTGGTTGTTGGTGAGGATGTGGCCGTCCTTATCGAGGATAACGCCGCTACCGCCGCCGGAGGTGGAGCCGCTTGACGCCATGATGGTCACGGTGGAGGGCAGGACCTTCTTCGCGGTTTCTGCTACGCCTGCCACGGTGGAGGAGTTACTGATGTTGGAGCTGACGGAGCCGCGGGAGGAGGTGCTGGAGGAACTGTTGTTCGATGCTGCGATGCCGCCTCCGACGCCCGCGCCGACGCCGCCACCGACGAGGGCTGCGAGCAGGGCTGCGGTGAGCACAACACCGGCACCGTAACGCTTGTTGTTATCGGTATTCTGGGGTGCAGGCTGTGCCGAAGTAGCCTGAGCGGCAGCCGCCTGGGGGTAGGTGTATCCGGGCGAGGCGTATGCCTGCGGGTATGCGTTCTGACCCTGCTGGTAGCTTGCCTGTCCGTTCACGTTCTGCAGGGGACGGGTTGCATCCGTGACGCCGTCGTTGCCGCCGTAAGACCATCCGTTGTTCTGAGTCATAAGTTCTCCTAGAGTCGCGCGTGTGCGTCGCCCTGGGCGCACGCTATCTTTCTACTGTAGAGGGTGTTTTATGGAGTTCTATATCTTTTCGCTGTTGGTTATCGGGGAGTTCCCTGGGAATTTTTCTCAATCCCTTTCATTTGGGGCAGATTAGCGGCTCTGAGGTACCCGGCGATTCACCCGGCGGCTAGTTTATTTTGGGGCTTTGTTCGCTACCCGCTCTCAGGCTTCTCTTGTAAAGCACTCGGTTTTTCTCCACGGTTTACACAGCATGACGCCTCCGCATACACAGCTTGAGCACAGGGTTGCTCCGTAATGTTGAAGGCACGTAGAGCCGACGACAAAGGCAATGGACAAAGGCAAAGGAGAAACCCATGATGATCGGAACCCTGATTTTCTGTGCGGTCTTGGCAAGCTCCATCGGTATCGGTGCGGGTATTGTGGCGTGTTGCTCGGGAATGGTGTACCGCCGTCATCGTGCGGAGAAAGCCGCCGAGTTGGCGCAACCGCTGACTACCCAGGCGTTGACCGCCGGTAGGTAGCGCATAGAGTTTGATAGTTTTCGAGTTTGATAGTTTTCCGGGGCGGGAGATGAGAGCCCCGCACCGGAAGGGGCGAGAATCCCCAGTATGTCCCGAAGGGTCGGTGTGAGGACCGGCCCGGGTGTGATAGTGAGTGAGTGAATGATGATTGATGCGGCGTGAGCCCCTGCATGAGGGCTTGCGCCGCATCGTCTTTTAACCGTGATGCGGGCGCGGGGAGGCACTGGTGGAAAGTACCGGCAGAAAGAACCGACGGAAACCACCCGGTACCCCGGCTACTTCCCTTTTAGTATGCGGTAAGGCGACGGCGTTGCGGGCACCCGGGATTTAGCTGGGTTATGGTGAAGCTATGAGGATTATTTCTGCTGCTTTCGCTCTTCTTGGCGCGCTGCCGGTCATGCCTGCGGCGGTGGCGTCTTCTTTGGACGGCGCAACCCGCCTGTACGCGCTGCTTATATTTGTTCTGATTTGCGCGGCGGTAGCATTTTTTGCCTCGTTGAGCCCCTCGCGCCGTCGTGCGCGTGAGATTAGGCGGCAGGTGTTGCAACAGCAGCAGAACCAGGCGATGAATCAGCAGGTACCGCCCCAGCAGGCGCCTTCACAGCAAGTACCCCCTCAGCAGGCACAGCCTCAGCAAGTTCCTTCGCAGCCAATACAGGGCGCGGTGAGCTACCCGATGCATTACCAGCCGAAGCAGGCGCAGCCGGGTCATAGTGCTCAGCCGCCGCTCCCCCAGCCGAATCAGACTGTCGAGACTCAGCAGGTTCAGGCGCCCTCGCCTCAGCCTCCTCGGCCGGTGGCGGCGCCTTCCCCGTTGGAGCCGATGCAGGTAGATGGCGAGCCTAGTTCTTCTACGGCGCAGAACCATTCAACACAGAACCATTCAGCAGAGAACAAGGAGCAGCAGAGCATGCCCCAGAACACCTCGGTACAGGGTGAGGAGCAAGCGCAGCCTGAAGAGCGCCCGCAGCAGGAGGCTCCCCAGCAGACGTCTGAGAGCAAGCCCTCCGATCGTTTCTCTTTGAGTACCAACCACAAGCTCATTTTCCCGCTCGAGAACGCGCAGCGTAGCCGCTACCCCATGGTTCTTTCGGTCGGTACGTCTGAGGATGAGGTCTTTGCCCTACCTGCAATCAACGGTGTGCCGCAGCATCTGTTGGTGGGCACGCAAGAGAATCATGTTCCGCTGAATCAACGTCAGCGATGGCAGCAGATCGAGATTCTCGAGAACTACCTCATGCGTGCGGTCATGAACCTGCAGACGCTGGAGCGTGCGCAGGTTTCACCGCTACACAGTTTCAAGGAGACTGCCCAGGCTGACCGCGCGGTGCTTGCCGCCGAGCTGGAAGAAACCATCCGGGTATCTCGGCTGAAGCTGAGCGGGGCGTTGGAGTTCTATGTATCGTTGCCGCGTTTGGCGGAGGCGCCGGGCTCTTTCGCTTTTGCCCGTGATCATGCGTTCTCCCTGAGTGCCACCGTCATTAGCCTGACGGAGCAGTGCTTTGAGCGTACCTTCCGTTGGCGTCTACTGGAGGATACTCTCCCGGATTCTTTGAACGACCGCCTCTACGCGGTGCGTTATCTGCGTGAGAGCGCGCAGAAGCTGGCGGCTTTTGTGGAGCTGAGCGAATTTGATCGCGCCATGCAGCTTGCTGAGACCTGGAAGAAGACGGCGCGCAAGGATTCGAATCTCGATGAGGTCAAGGTCTGGAATGAGATGACGGAAGTTGCCTTTGACGTTCTGCCCGAGTTGCGAGAGCAGGCGTTGAAGGGCGTTCAGTCTACGTTGGAGTTTAGCGAGCTTTTCTACCGTTCCAGCGAGGATGGTACGCACCGTATGCTCCGCCCGGAGCAGCTGAGCGAGTTTGAGCTCAAGGGCGTGCAGTCCACGCTGGAGGAGCGCCTGGAGAAGGTGCGTCTTGAGCTTCAGGATGCGGAGTTCTGCGCCGCTGTTCTGACCCTGCAGGCGCGCGCTGTCATTGAGCTTCTGGAGGAGCTTCTTCAGATCGAGCAGGACGGCGTTCTGGCGGAGATTGTGACCGATTTGCGGGCGCTAGCTCACCACTCGCCCGACCTTGCCGAGCAGCCCATCCAGACGTTGATGTTCAGCCGCGAACAGTACGCCCCCGACGGGGAGGACCTACCGACCATTGGCGAGCGCATCCGCGCCCTCTCGAGTGTTCCCGAGGTTCTGGCGTTCGTCCACTACGAGGGGCCGGTGCTTCTGACGGGCGTCGCAGATCCGTATAAGGCGTTTTCCGGGGAGGGTTCCTCCGAGGGTCTGCTCTCGGAGGAGAAGAAGTTCTCTTCCATGCCGCTGTCGATGTTGCGCACCCATTCGCGGCTTCTGCAGCAGGTGCTTCGCCTGCAGAATCTGCGTTTGAAGCTGGCGTGGGTGAGTAGCTGTAGCGGCTACATGCCTTGGTCCCTGGTTGATCGCCATTTCGTTGGTCCCTCTGCCGCTGACGAGGATTTGAAGGAGCTGACCGAAAATATTGAGGCGCTCGCCGATCTTCTGGACGCCCGCTCTAACTCCCAGGTGTATAAAGGCCGCGGCGTGCCGACTACACCCTTCCTGTGGGTGCAGATGCGTAAGCAGGCAGATCGCAGTTCTAGGCTGCTGAATCATGTGCAGTTCTTGGGCTGGATGTACGCCTCGTCTTCACGGGTTCAGGTGGTGGATGGCATGGTACAGAGTATCCACGATGTTAATGCCGCGGAGGTAGTGGGTCACCTGATGAGCAATCTGGAGATTGCGCGTCGGCGCTAACTGAATAGCCGGTAAGCCGGGGTCTAGCATGAGGCTAGGCCCCGGCCTTCCTGTTTACCGGCTTTCCTGTATAAAGCCTGGGAAGTCGGTAAACGGGTGGCAAACAGCAGCGCAATATTCTCGTATCTGTGCGTCTGTGTGCCTGTGCCACCGCTACACTAATAATGTGACCGGCACTAAGGCGTGCGATGTTCAAGCACGCCGTGAAGTGCAGGTCCGTTCATACTTCACGACAACGGAGGAAAGACCATGACCGAGCACGCCTTTGCGCGTCAGATTCGTCCCGCACGCCCTCGCCTGCGCACTATCTTGGGTGCCACAGTGCTGGCGGCAGGTCTTTCTTATGCCCCGGCGGTTCTACCGGCTGGTTCTGCATTTTTGAGCACGTCGGCGCAGGCTGCTGCCCCGATGCAGATTACGGGCACCACCGTGTACGATTCCACGAACTCTTTGGGTGATACCGCCACCCTGAAGTCTAAGATTTCGAATCTGTCGAAGAAGTACAACGTGGATTTGCACGTGGTGACCATTGATAAGTTCGAGAACCCGTCTACTTCTTCGAGCTGGACGAAGGCGCTTGCCACGAAGAACAATTGGGGTTCTGCCGATGTGGTGCTGGTAATTGCGACCGAGTCCCGCCAGGCGTATTTCTTGGCAGGTAGCACCAAGACTCTTTCGAGCGATCAGCAGACGAAGGTGTACCAGAACTACATTAAGCCGAAGCTGCAGAACAGCGACTATGCGGGTGCAGCTCTTGCTGCGGTTGAGGGTATTGAGGCTCAGAAGGGCGGTAGCTCTTCTGGTGTGGTGACCGGTGTGCTCGGTGTGGGTGCGGCGGTAGCTGTTGGTGCTGGTGGTTACGCGATGTACCGTCGCCGCAAGAAGAAGAACGCTCAGCAGCAGCCTCAGCGTTCCTACGGTGCGCCTCGTAACTACTCCCCCATCCCGGAGGTTCCGCTGGAGGAGCTGCGCACTCGCGCCGGTAGCGCCCTGTTGCAGGCTGATACGACGATGAGCCATGCGAAGCAGGAACTGGATTTTGCGCGTGCACAGTACAGCGACCAGCAGGTCGCCGAGTTTGCTCAGGAGATTGCACGCGCTGAGGATCTGATGCGTAAGTCCTTCCAGCGTCAGCAGCTTCTGACCGATAGCATTCCCGACACTGAGGCCGAGCAGCGTGCCTGGTTGACTGAGATTATTGATAACTCTCAGGAAGTTACCCGTATCGCTCAGGAACAGGACGCTAAGCTGGCTCAGTTGCGCAACTTGGAGCAGGAGGCACCCCAAGCTATTGAGGCTCTGGCTCAGCGTCTGCCGCAGCTGCGTGCTTCGGTGGAAGAGATTACCGCCCAGTACCACGCGATGAGGGAACGTTACCTGCCCAGCGCACTGGAGCCCATTTCGAAGACTCCTGCCCTGTTGGAGTCGAACATGGTGCTGTGCGCTGCTGAGGTTGAGAAGGCTCAGGCGACCATTGCTACGGCACGTTCGGAGGCGGTTGCTCACCTGCGCACCGCGGAGGAAGCCGCCTCGCAAATTCAGGCGCTGGGTGCGGCTGTGAATACCCGCTCACAGGAGCTGGAGCAGGCTCAGTTGGGTCTGAGCACCGACCTGCTGAGCATTCAGCGTGACGTGGCTGAGGCGAAGAGCCTCGCTGCTTCTCAGCGTCGCGATGATTTGGGTGCGGTCGCCGCCGGTATGGAGGCGGTGCTCAACCAGGTCAACCAGAGTGCTTCGGCTCGCCCGAATGACCCGCTGACTCTGGCGAACCAGCTACATCAGCTCTCCGCTGAGCTGGATAAGGCCATGACGAATATGCGTGCTACCCGCGAGCGTTCTCGTGCGGCGTCGCAGAACCTGGACCGTACGATGCGTTCTGCCTACGCTGCCGTGAACGGTGCGCGTAGCTACATCAATAACCGCCGCGCTGCGGTGGGCCCGATGACCCTGACCGCTGTTTCTGAGGCGGAGCGTCACCTGGGTCAGGCACAGCGCCTGGCTTCTTCGGATCCGCTGAACGCCATGAAGGAAGCCAATATGGCTATCCAGAAGGCAACCGACGCGCAGAACCGCGCTCAGAGCGAGGTCGGCAACTACTACAACAACCAGAACAACCGCGGCGGTAGCTTCGGCGGTGACCTGGCGAAGGGTCTGTTGCTGGGCGCTCTGATGACCGCAATGAACTCCGGCACCAGTAGCTGGGGTAGCAGCGGCGGCCACAGCAGTGGCGGTAGTAGCGGCGGCAGCTGGGGCGGCGGCTTCAGCGGCGGTGGCGATTGGGGCAGCGGCGGCGGTGACGGCGGCAGCTTCTAACCGCCTCCACACTGGCTGTCCTGCCGGTGCTGGCAATCCTGCCGGTCGGTTTCTGCAGATTTTTCTACAGCCTGACCGGCGGGGCACGTAGCTTACCTCACCGGTTTTTTCCCCAGTCGGAAAACACCCGAGGCAATTTACCAAAAGTTTAGGTAACAGAAATCAGGCGTGCATCATTTTCACAGCATGCACCCAGAAATCTGCCACATAATTAGTTATACGGGCACGGCTCACGAGGAGCGTAGTGCTCCCCCGCAGCCCGTGAACAGAAAGTAGGAGATTATGGCTAAGCAGACCATCTTCGGCCGTATTGCACAGCTCGCTAAGGCAAACATCAACGCTCTGATTGATGCAGCTGAGGACCCGGAGAAGATGCTGGACCAGATGGTTCGTGACTACACCAACAACATCCGCGAGGCGGAGGCTGCAGTAGCACAGACCATCGGCAACCTGCGTCTGCTCGAGAAGGACCACGCAGAGGACGTCAAGGCCGCTCAGGAATGGGGCACCAAGGCTCTGGCAGCTTCTGACAAGGCTGATGAATTCCGCGCAGCTGGCGACGTTGCCAACGCTGACAAGTTCGACAACCTCGCTAAGATCGCTCTGAACAAGCAGCTGCTGGCTGAGAAGGCTGCACAGGCTGTTGAGCCTCAGCTGGCTTCCCAGACTCAGGTTGTCAACCAGCTCAAGGACGGCCTGGAGAAGATGCGCTCCAAGCTTGAAGAGGTCAAGTACAAGCGCGATGAGCTGACCGCACGTCAGAAGACTGCAGCAGCTCAGACCCAGGTGAACGACGCTCTGAAGGCGTTCGACGTTCTGGACCCGACCAGCGAGATGAGCCGCTTCGAAGAGAAGGTTCGCCGCGAAGAGGCACGCGTCATCGGTCAGCAGGAGCTGGCAGCTTCCTCCCTGGACGCTCAGTTCAATACCCTGGACCAGATGGAGCGCGAGACCGAGCTGGACGCTCGCCTGGCCGCTCTGAAGGCAAAGAACGCTCCGGCTGCTCCGGCTCCCCTGGCTGTGGAAGCTCCCACCCAGACTCTCTAAGCCTGGGATTCTCAAGCCTGGTCTAGCGCCTAGCTTCTTGAGCTAAACCTCAAAAGATCCGCCCCGTTCCTGAACTCATCAGGAACGGGGCGAATCTTTATGTGTTAAGGGGTGCGAGCTTTAGTTCGCGTAGATGTACAGGTAGCCTGCCATCGCGGAGCGGGTGACCGCATCGTTGGAGGTGGAACCGGTACCAATACCGTTGGAGGCAGCCCACGCCAGAGCCTGGGACGCGTAGCCGCCCTGAGCCTGTGCCGGGGAGCCAGCTGCACGGTACATGAACTCAGCCATGGTGGACTCGGTGACGGCTTCCAGGGGGCGGAAGTCGCTACCGTTGATGCCCTGCTGGCTCAGCCAGAAAATCTCCTTGTACGCGGGGTGGTTCGCAGGAACGTCGCTGAACGGCGAAACAGCCGGTGCGTTCACGGCGGGGCGACCAGCCACGCGGTACAGGTAGGTTGCCAGCTGTGCACGGTTGACCGATGCGTTCGGGCGGAAGGTGCCGTCCGCGAAGCCGAGCATGATGCGGCGATCAGAGTTCCAGCTAATCTCGTTGTAGTTCGGGTCCGAGTCGGACAGGTCGCGGTAGCCCAGCGCGGGGGTCTTACCGGCGAAGTCCAGGGAGGACGCCAGGATGTGCGGCAGGTCGTAGTCGTGGTGGCTGAAGCCGTCAATCAGCTTCACGCGGGCGTCAGAGAAGCCTGCGCCCAGGTATGCGTTGTAGCCGGACTCGACTGCGCCTCGTGCGCTCCAGGTGACGGGGTTGGTGTTACCGGAGGTGTCATTCGCGCCAACCCACCAGTACATAGGCAAGCCCTTGGTGGTTGCGTCAGCGTCCACGGAACCGTCCGAGTCGCCACCTGCGACCATGATGGAGCCACCACCGTTACGCCATGCGGTGTTGTGGTCGGTCAGCTCGTAGGTGATGAACTCAGCGCCACCGGAGTAGCCCATGGTCCACACCTGGGAAGCGTCCAGGTTGTTCTGGTTGATGAAGGACTTCGCGAAGGAGCGGAAGAACTCACCGTTGGTGTTCATGTCTTCCCACCAGGTGATGCCGTCACCGGATGCGTTGGTGTCCGGGGAGATAATCGGCACAAAGACCATGTTGCGGGCGTTAGCGATCTTGCCCATTGCCGCGAGCATGCCCTCGTCGGGGGTGTAGACCTTGGACTCGTTACGCTGCCAGTAGTCGCCGTCGAAGTAGAAGACCACGCCAACAGGCTTGGAGTAGTCCAGGTTGTTCGCGTACACGTGGTACTGGGAGGTGGTACCCGCCGGGGAAGTGTAGCTCTGGTAGGTTGCGGAGCTCATGGTGCGGGCACGCTGAGTGTTCTGCTGCTTCTGTTCGGTCTTCTGCTCAGCCTTCTGCTCGGCCTTGGGAGCGGCGGTTGCCTTACCCTTGGTGAGCGAGTTGCTCAGAATCTCGGAGAAGTTGTAGTCGAAGTGGCCCGAACCGTTCAGAACGGTCGCGGAAGCGTTGGTGTAGCCGGCGTTGCGGTAGGCGTTGTAGCCTCCCTCAACGGCGCCTCGTGCACTCCAGGTCTGCGGGTAGGTCTCACCGGTACCGTCGTTCGAGTTTGCGTACCAGAACATGGGCTGGGACTTCAGCGCAGCCGAGGGGGTACCCTCGTCCAGGCCGCCGCCAGCGACCATGATGGAGCCGCCGCCGTTGCGCCAGGTCTGGGGCTTGGTGTTCAGCTCGTAGGTGATGAACTCGGCGCCACCGGAGTAACCCATGGTCCACACGTTGGAGGAGTCCACGCCGTTAGCCGCGATGAAGGAAGACGCGAAGGAGCGGAAGAACTCGCCGTTACGCTCCATGTCTTCCCACCAGGTCACGCCAGCATCGTAACGGTTAGCATCCGGGGAGATGACGGGCACGAACAGCATGTTCTGTGCCGCTGCGGAGGCAGCCATCTGAGCCAGCTCACCGGAGGGGTCGTAGACCTTGGACTGGTCGTTGCGCCAGTAGTCGCCGTCGAAGTAGAAGACCACGCCAACGGGCTTGGAGAAGTCCACGCCCTCAGCGTAGACGTGGTACTGCGAGGTGGTACCAGCAGGGGAGGTGTAGGACAGGAAAGTCTGGTTGGTGCGGGTTGCTGCCACACCGGATGCTGCCTGAGTAGCCTGTGCGGTCTGCGCGGGCTGAGCGGAAGGCTGAGCCGCCTGGGTAGCCTGCGCGGATGCCTGAACAGCCTGTGCGGACTGGAAGGTAGCCGAGGGGGTTGCCTGGGCGGTGTAGGTCTTCTGGATGGGCTGAACCGCGGTCGTTGCGGGAGCCTGCTGAGTCTGCTTTGCCTGTTCTGCCTGCTGGCGGATCTGCACAGCAACCTGCGAGAGGGTGGGCTGCACAGTGGAGGTGAACAGGGACTTGGGGGCCTGGGTAGCTGCGCCGGGGATGTCCTGAACGACGGGTGCGAAAGCCGAAGCGGGTGCTACCAGGGTGCTACCGAGCACGGAGGGTACAGCGATGACTGCGAGAGAGCCAGCCTTAACGGTGCGGGGGCGAAGTGCCATGGGTTGTCCTCGTTGTTGGTGTTTCGTGGGGCGCGGACGCCCGAGAGTGGTTGAGTGATAGGTGGTCTATAGGTGAGAAGCCTATAGGCGGTCGGCCTGCGAATGTGATGCCGCATGGAGCAAGTCCAGTAACCGTCCCGTGTGTGTTGCGGGGACGTCCTCATGTGATGGAGGGCTGCAGTATTCATTTCGGAGAGCTACGCGGCGGACCGCGGTGACCACGTACTCAAAGCTACCAGGTCAAAAAGCCTTTTCCAGCGGTTTTTTGGGGCTATTTTTGGGTATCGAACAAGATTCAATCTTAACAAGAGCTTTTTCTAAGCTTCTAGTTTAACTTGAATCACCCTCAAGTAGAGGTTGAATGGGCTATTTTTCCTTGATTTTCCGGGGTTTTTGAGCGTTTTTTGAAAGGGTTTCAAAAAACTCTACAATTAACTTGAATGTTTCGTATGTGATTACAATCACTTTCAGAGTGAATTGTTGCACTCGAAGCCCAATTTTTGCCAAAAACCGCGGAATTCCGGGGCAAAACGGGTGATTTCCAAGCCCGGAATATAGGCACCTTTCGCATATTCCACTTTGAGAATGCACTTTGAGGCAAAAACAGCCCCCTCGCCACTCCCCCACCCAGGCATCCTATCGGACCCCTCATCACGCTCTTGAGACCCGCCCCAGAGCCCCCTTCAGGACCCCTTTCAGATCCCCTTTCAAGGAGCTCAAAAGCAGCGTCTCAAGAAGGCGTAACCACCCTCCAGCAACCGCTCGGAAGTGACTCCACCACCCCCATGGGCACACCCGCTTGAAGCCCCGATAGACGGACTGAGGAATACCTCGAAAGACGCATCGGGAGACGTTCCGAAACCAGTCCAGGGTACTTTCACGACGGTTCTATGAAATTCCGTGAGGAGGTTTCAAGAGGGGTTTCGAGAGGCCGAAAGATCCACCTCAAGCACCCCGGAAGGGGCAGCAGGCTGCCCCCCCATCAGTCTCCCCGAAGCACCGCCCCGACAAGGTTCAGAAGACCCCCTCCGCAGATTACAGAAGGCAGGAGATACGGAGAGGCAGGAGATATAAAGAAAGCCGCCCAGCAGGCGGCAGAAAGGTAGCACAAGAAGAAGAAAAGTAGGCGGCAAATGAAGACAGGTCGCCGACAGGAAAGGTGCAGGAAGGTGGCGAAAGAAGGCAGACCGGCGGTCGGAAGGTGACGGGAGGACAGCAGAAGGAGACAGGTCGGCGGGAGTACGGGTTTTAGGGAATAAAAAAACTCCCGATAGCTAAGCTATCGGGAGTTATCCGTTGCGGGGACAGGATTTGAACCTGCGACCTCACCGATCTTGTTTGCTGTCGTTCCCACGACTTGGATTTTAAAAGGCGCCACCTTTGGCTCCTATATATTTTCTACCGGGTTTCTGTTGGCTGCGATAAGTTCGGGGTTTTTACTAACGTCGGTGAAACGTGCATAGCTATACTTCACTTGGAAAAGCGTATGTGAGGATAGCTGCACTTCCAACGGATAGGTTTCCAAGTGACGGCAAAGCG
>ERZ772795.18-NODE-18-length-48142-cov-9.75195_pt1 | contig 48142 bp, 32 predicted proteins | sample MGYA00511346_ERZ772795 | MGnify/ENA primary metagenome ERZ772795 (study PRJEB29015, sample SAMEA2738032) | human oral metagenome | biome: human oral; feature: human-associated habitat; material: saliva | place: China | collected 2245 ... | reverse complement strand
CTTAGCCGGGAAGAAATTCAGCGGAGCAACCTCCAGCTCAGGGTAATTACGCTTCTGCCAACGGCGGTTACGATGCGCATTCACCTCAATCAGCGCGGCACCCAGAGCACCGGCGCCCAGCGAGGTCCACAGCAGATGCGGAAGCACAGTAACGAACTGGTGGTACTCCACCAGAACCGGCACGAACAGCGCCGCGAAGAACACCGCCAGCAACGCACCAAACAGCAGAATACGAGCACGGTTGAACGGACGAGCCACCGCAGCCAAGTTCCACAGACCCATCATCACCAAAGTAATGAACGAAGCCGTCTGAATCTGACGGATATCCTCAACACCCATGCCACGAGCCGTGAACGTCACCGCCAACAGCATCGCAACCACAATAATCGAGTTCGGAACCGTGTAATTCAGCACGCGACGCAAGAAGCCCGGCACATAACGGCGCGAATTCGGCAACAGAGTCAACGCGAAGGATGACGCACCCACAATCAAGAAGTCCGCAGTCGAGTACTGACGCGGCAAGAACGGGAAGGTCAAACCGAAAATACTGAACAGAACACCCAGAAGAATCGCGAAACCAGTCTTCGTCAAGAACAGGTTCGCCACCATCTCAATGTTCGTAATGACCTGACGGCCCTGCTCCAGCGCAGCCGGCAGAGACGAGAACTTACCGTCCAACAGCACCAGGCGAGAAACAGCCTTCGTCGCCGGAGCAGCGTTACCCATCGCAATACCCAAGCTTGCATGCTTGAGCGCCAGAGCGTCATTAATGCCGTCACCGGTCATCGCCACAACATGGCCGCGCTCCTTCAGAGCAATCACCATGTTCTTCTTCTGCTCGGGCGACACACGACCGAAAATATTGTGAGTAGCCGCAGCCTCAGCGAGCTCCGGACCGTCCTCAGGCAGAGTCGACGCATCAACCGCGCCCGCAGAAGTATCCATACCCGCAGTCTTCGCAGCCGCAGCCACGGTGAACGGATTATCACCCGAGAAGACCTTCAAAGTCACGCCCTGACGGTGGAAATACTCCACAATCTGAGGCGCATCCGCACGCACATTCTCACGGAAAATCACGAACAGAACCGGGGTAGCATCCGACGGGATCTTCTGAATCGGTTCATCCTTCTCATTGCGAACCACCGCAGAAGCATGCGCCAAAACCATCGTGCGCAGACCCAGCGCCGCCAGCTCAGCGGCACGCTCACGCTCGGCGGTACCCTTGGCGAGAAGCGCCTCCGGAGCACCCAGAAGCCACGCACCCGAATCCTTAAACTCAATCGCGCTAAAACGCAGAGCCGAGGAGAACGGCACAATACCGGTCACCGACGCCGAGGAATTATCCGGGAAACCACCGGTCAGAGCCGCAGCGGTCGGGTTCGCGTTCTCATCGTGACCAAACCACGCCAGCGCATCATTCCAGCCGGCAGGCAGAGAAGCACGCCAAGACGTGTGCTCGGCAGAGTCAGCATCCGGGCCCTCAGCCTCAGCAACGGTGTCCAGCGGGCGCACCGAATCAAAAATCACGCCACCCTCAGTCAGGGTGCCGGTCTTATCGAAGCAGACCACATCCACACGAGCCAGAACCTCAACCGCAGGCTGCTCCTGCACCAGGATGTTGTGCTTACGACCCAGCGCCACAGCCGCCGCCGCAAACGCCAGGGTAGTCATCAGCGCCAGACCCTGCGGAATCATCGAAGCAACCGAGGACACCACAGCAATAGAAACCTGCTCCCACAGGTGGTTCTGCTGCACGGTCTCCAGGCCACCAGCCGCCTGAATCTGACCCCACGACACCACAGGAATAATGACCGCAAGACCCACCGTAATCCAGCGGACCACACGGTTCAGCGCATCACGCAGCTCAGACTGAATACGCGAGAACTGGCGCGCCTCATCAGAAATCTTGCTTGCACGAGAATTCGCACCCACATGAGACAGCAGGACGCGGCCGGTACCACCCAGCACACTCGACGCCGACAGCACCATATCGCCGGGGCGCTTAGCAATCGGGTCGTTCTCACCGGTCAGCAGAGACTCATCCAGCTCCAAAGAATCGGAGGTGAGCACAATAGCGTCCGCAGGAACCTGATCGCCGCGCTTGAGGATGACCACGTCACCCTCAACCAGTTGCTCCATCGGAACCTCAACGCTCTTACCGTCACGTACGGCAGTAGCGGGGGAGCGATCCAGCAAGGAGATACGGTCCAGCTCAAGCTTCGCCTTGTACTCCTGCACAAAACCAATCACCACGTTAGCGATCACGGCTCCCAGGAAGAGCAAATCAGCCCAACGCTGGTACATAATCACCACAGCGCCACAGGCACCCAACACAAAGTTGAAGACCGTGAACAGGTGCGCACGCATAATGCTCCACAGCGTGCGAGAAGACTTATTGTTCTGGGTATTGACCCTACCCTCAGCAGTCAGGCGAGCAACATCATCGCTGCTCAAACCGTGCTGGGCAATATCGAAAGATCCGCTATGCGGTGTTTCAGAATATTCGGGAATGTAGCCGGCAACGGCAGACGTCGCCGTTTTCTGCTGAGGATCCATGCAGGGGTCTCTTTCTCGAATGGATGGAATGCTGAACTGAATAGAGTTCAGTATTGCGGACACTACCTTTCAGTGTATCCGTGAAGAAGGGGATAAAGATAATCTCCGCCCTGGAATGAGCTGATATTTCAGCCATTCCAGAGCGGAGATTTAATATATGCGAATACTGGCATATTTTGAGGTGGAAAGTGTATGCGGAACAGTACGCTAACGCCCCATAGAATCAGCACGCTAGCAGAGTTAGCGCTCCGGCAGAATCAGCGCTCGGGCAGAATCAACAAACGATTCGTCACCGGATGCCTCAACACCTCAATCGGATGCTGATACACCTCAGACAACAACTCCGCCGAACACACCTGCTCAGGGGCGCCCGAAGCAACCACCTCGCCACCACGCAACAACACCATACGGTCAGAATACGCAGCCGCCACATCCAGATCATGAAGCACCGTCAACACCGCAGCACCCTCAGCAGCCAACTCGCGGCTCACCCGCAACGTCTGCTCCTGATGCGTAATGTCCAGCGCCGCAGTCGGCTCATCCAAAAGAATCAGCGGAGTCTGCTGAGCAAACACACGCGCCAAATGCGCACGACCACTCTCACCACCGGACAGAGTCGTAATATCGCGATCCGACAAATGAGTCACCGACGTACGCTCCATCATCGAAGCAACCACGGCGTCATCCTCTTCAGCGCGCTCCGTGCCCTTCCACGGGGTGCGGCCCATCTGAACCACCTCGTGCACCGTATACGAAAACGCCACATTCAACTTCTGCAACAGCATCGCACGCTGACGCGCCATCTGACGGGCAGGAATCGAACCCAGAGGGGTGCCATCCAACAGAATCTCACCGCTACTGGGCGCAATATCACCAGCAATCACACCCAATAGAGTCGACTTACCGGCACCGTTGGGACCAATCAGCGACACAACCTCGCCCGCAGCAACAGACAGAGACACATCATTCAAAATCTGACGCCCACCAGCGTTAAAACACACACCGGACAGGCTCAACAACTCACTCACGAAGCACCTCCGCCCTGACCCAGGGAACGACGCAACAACACGAAGAACGTCGGGCCGCCCACCAAAGCCGTAAAAATACCAATCGGCAAATCAGCAAAAGGTACCAGCGTACGCGCACCCAAATCAGACAGCGCAATCAACAGGGCGCCACCCAATGCTGAAGCCGGCAACAACACACGATTCGACGGACCCAAAATCATGCGCAACAGGTGAGGAATAATCAGACCAATAAACGCGATAATGCCCGCATACGCCACCGCAGCACCCGTCAACAAAGCCGTCGCCGCAATAGACACCGCACGCAGACGCTCCACGTTCACGCCCGAATGCTGCGCCGCACGCTCACCCAACGCCAGAACATCCAGCGAAGAAGCCATCACAAAACACGCCACCAAGCCGATCAGAATAACCGGCCACACGCTCGCCACAGCCTTCCATGTGGAACCGTTCAGCGAACCCATCTGCCAGAACACAATCTGATCGCGGCTCGTCGTATCAGCAATAAACATGAGGAACGCAATAATCGCATTCGCCACCGCGGTCACCGCAATACCCGTCAAAATCATCGACAGAACCTTCGCACGACCCGAAGAACGCGACAGGAAATACACCAGCGCAGTAGCCGCCAACGCACCCACAAACGCGAATGCAGGAGTCGTGAAAATACCGAAGAACTGCAGGTTCAACACAATCGACAAACACGCGCCAACCGCCGCACCCGAGGAAACACCAATCACGCCCGGCTCAGCCAACGGGTTACCAAACACCGACTGCATCACCGCACCGGAAGTACCCAAAGCGGCACCCACCAGCACGCCCAACAGCACACGCGGGAAACGGATATTCCACAGGGTGCTATCCGCCAGCTGCATCGCCGGGTTCTCCGGCGCAAGACCCAGGCGGCGGCCCACAGAAGCAACCACCTGATCAGTCGGGATATTGTACTGGCCCAAACCCGCAGACAACACCATCACAGCGCACAGCGCCACCGCCAAAAACGCAAACGTCAGACCAGCACGACGCCGACGCGAAGCACGATAATCCCGCGCACCCGTAGCACTCTTCACCGCAGCCACTACTGGGCTCCCGCAGGAGTCGAGTACGCAGCCTTAGCCAGCGAGAGCAACACCGCCGGAGTATTCGGGCCATAGGACAGAATCTGGCCGTCACCCATATCGATAATGCGCTTATTCTTACCGGCATTCGTCTCACCCACACCCGGGCGAGCCAAGAAACCGTCCAAACCACCGGTGGACTTAATGCCGCCGCTCATGGTCAGAATGACGTCCGGGTTCAGCTTCACCAGTGCCTCACTGGTTGCCGGAATAATATTCGTTGCGTTCTGCTCAGACGCCACATCCTTGCCGCCAATAGCCTGAATCAAATCGTCAGCGCCCGAACCCTTACCGAGCACGAAGAACACGCCAGCGGTACCGCGCACGTACAGGAACGCGAACGACACCTGCTGTGCACCCTTCGGGGCGACGTCCTTGAGCACCTGCAGAGCATAATCCAGGTCCTTCTGCACGCGGGCAGCAACCTGTTCGCCCGCCTCCGGAACACCCAGCGCCTGGGCAACAGCCTTGAGCTGCGGAATGATCTTATCCATACGACGCTCATGATCGAAGACCACCACGGTCACACCCGCTGCGCGCAGCTGATCCACAATCTCAATTGGGCCGTTGCTCTTATCCCACAGCACCAGGTCCGGGGAGGTCGCCAGAATCGCCTCAGCGTTCAGATCGTGACCGTTCTGGGTCACCAGCGGCAGATGAGCCAGCGACTGCTCAGTCGAGGAGGTGACACGACCGACCAGGCGACCGCCCAGACCCAGCGCAATCATCTGCTGAGCCAGAGTGCCGTACAGATCCAGTGCCAGCACACGGTCAGCGGACTTAACGGTCACCTCGGTGCCGTTGAAATCCTTGAACGTCACCGGGAAAGCCGGAGTGGGGGTGTCGACCATCGGCTGAATTTCGGGGGTGTCCGCGGCGCTATTGGGGCCGCGCAGAGCCTTCTGATCAGGGGCAATAGAAGAACGCAGCTGATCCGCCAGGTTCTCCAAAACGGTGCGGGTGCTCTGCTCATCCACCACAGCCTGCGAAGTACTTGAAGAAGCAGCCGGGTTCTGAGTACCCACACCGCAAGAGCTCAGCAGAAACGCGGAAGTGATGGAGAACGCCGCATACTTCATTGCATCGCGGCGGTTCAGGGTAGAAGAAGAAAGGGAAGAAAACATCGTAGTCTCGCAGAAAAAAGGGGAGCTAGAAAAACTGGAGTAGGCGCCGGGGCAAAACCTGGCACCTGAAGCGGGGGCGCAGTGAAAATCTGCACCCCCGCACGGACCGTGTCGGCTCATCGGTGAACCTCATAGTTGAGTCTCACGGGCGAACCGACAGTGTGGGCATCCTCGTGAGGTGCCGTTATGCCTTCTTGCGGCGGCGAGTGTACACGACGGTACCCGCACCGGCTGCAACAGCGATGAAACCTGCAACCAGGGTGCCCTCAACACCGGACGCACCGGTGGAAGCCAAAGGCTTGCCGGTGACCGGGTCGCAACCCTTACCCTCGTAGACGGTCTCGGTCACGGTCTTGGTGGTGGTCTTCGCGCCGTTGATCGCCGCGGAGAAGCTCAGCGGAGCCATGTCCTTACCGGCCTCGTAGAAGCCAGCGAACGCCTTCGCGCCCTCAGCGGTCAGGGTGGTTGCCGCACCGTTGACGCTCACAGCGTCAGCGGAGCTCTGCAGGCCCGAAAGGTCCACCTTCAGCAGCGCCACCTCACCGTAGTTAGTTGCCTTGCCGGAGGGGTCATTGCTGGTCATGGTCGCGTAGAGAGTACCGGAATTGCCGTTAATCTCAAGGCGCGGGTTCGCAATGGTGGTGTCCAGAATGCCGTGGTGACCGGTGAAGCGAACCGAACCGCTGAAGGAGATAGAACCCTTACCATTCTTGAAGGTGCCGGTGCCGTTAGACCAGTTGAACGCATCCGAAGAGTAGGAGGTGCCGTTCAGCTCCCAGCTACCGTTCGCGATGCCGCCGCGCACGTAGTTGCGGAAGGAATCACGCACGCCCCAGCCAAGGTTTGCGCTCTTAATGGTGCCGTCGGATGCGCTCTGCTCCTGCACCTCGCGGGTGCGGGTGACGGGTACGCAGACCGGCTGTGCCGGGTTGTTGCTGACAGAACCGTTCGAGGAAGAACCGCCGTTAGAAACGCTGCCGGAGGTGCCTGCCGAACCGTTAGAACCGGAGCCGTTAGCGCCGGAGTTCGAAGAGCCGTTCTCAGAACCCTTGTTATCGGAGGCACCGCCCTCGGAGGACTTGTTCTCAGAGATGCGGGGAACCTCAACGGTGTTCTCCGCGGTCTGCTCGCTGAGCTTTACGGAGAAGCTCAGCGGTGCCATAGCGTTGTCGGCACCGCGGTACTGGCCCGCGAAGAGCACAGTGGAACCTTCATCGGTGAGGGTGACTGCTGCGTTCTGTGCCGAGAAGACGCCGTCCTTCACGCTCGCGCCGGAGAGGTCCACCTCAGCGATTGCCAGGCCGGTCTTGGAAACGGACTTGCCGTCGCGGGTCAGTGCGTCCACGTCAGCGACCAGGGTGCCCTTGCCGTTGACGACGACCAGGCGCATGTTCTTGATGGTGCTCTTGAGCTGACCGTTGTGGCCGGTGAACTCTGCGGTGCCCGCGAAGTTGATCTGACCGGTCTTCGTCTCGGGGTTGTACACGCCGGATGCCTGAGTGTACTTGAAGCCGCCAGCCGGGGTCTTCTCCATGCCCTCAACGTTCACGGAGCCGTGCGCGAAGCCGGTGAGGTACTTCAGGAAGGACTCGCGGATATCCCAGCTGAGGGTGCCGGACTCGACGACGTTGCCGGTGACCTTTTCGTCACGCTTGGGCTCGGTGGTTGCGGCGGGGGAGGAGGGCGCCGCGGAGGTGGGTGCTGCGCTCGGCGCAGCAGAAGTGGGCTCTGCAGGCTTGGGTGCTGCAGAAGTGGGGTCGGCGGGCTTGGGTGCCTCGCTGGTCGGCGCGGAGGAGGGTTCGCTGCTGGGCTCTGCGGTAGGCGCAGCGGTCGGCTCGTTGCTGGGCTCAGGGCTCGGCGCGGGTGCTTCCTTGGTCACGATGGTTGCGGAGAAGCCGAGCGCATCCAGCTCCTGACCTGCCTTGTAGAAGCCCGCGAAGGCGCCGGTTGCCTCTTCGGAAAGCTTGACGCGGGTGCCATTTTCCTCGTCCACGCTGGGCAGAGTGATGGTGTTACCCTCAACCTTCAGACCGGAGGCGTTGAAAGTGCCAATGGTCATGTTCTTGGTCTCGACCAGGTCGTTCGGGGTGGTGTTGCCGTTGTAGGGGCGCGACTGAACGTTGGCGCGCACGGTGCCCACGCCGTCCTTAATGGTGACGGAGAGGTCGGAGATGATGACTTCCAGCAGACCGTGGTGTGCGGTGTAGTGAATCGAGGAGCCGGTGAAGGTGACGGAGTATTCGCCGTTGGCTACGGTGCCTTCGGCGGAGGTGAAGTGGTAGGAGCCGTCTTCGTTGGTGGTGACGCCGGTCAGTTTCTGGGAGCCCTGGGAGAAGGGACCGTTGATGTAGGAGCGGAAGGACTTCTTCAGGCCCCAGTTGACGGTGACGTCCTGCAGGCTCTGCTCTGAGGCTGCGGTTACCTCACCGGCGCTGATGTGGGAGTTGGTTTCAGCTGCGAAGGCCGCGGGTACGCCAGCGACGCCGCTGAGACCGATGGTTGCTGAAGCCAAGAACGCCCAAGTGCGCTTGGTGAGAGAGGGGGTAGACATTCGGTGTCTCCTTGAATTTTGTGATTGTGGTGTTCGTATCAAGTCTAGCCCTATTAGCCTACGTTTGTGTAACTTAATGCCTAGGGTGACTTGTGCATGAGGTATACCTTAGCAAAAGTTTTTGAAAACTATTGCCAAAACCGGTTTTTGGTGACAATATGTCATTATCAGGTTTTGGTGACATCATGTCACTAAAACATTTATTGTTCACCCACAACCCACTTTAGGAACTCACAATGACCGTGACCGCCCCCGAAACCACCCAGGAACGCTTCTCCGCACGCCTGAAGGAAAGCACCAAGCACGTCCACGACAACGCCGAACACTCCACCTTCATGGAAGACCTCATGGGCGGTTCCCTCAACACCGAGGCATACCTGCGCCTCATCAACCAGTACGTGCACATCTACGAAGCACTCGAAGCAGTCTCCGCACACTACCGCGCAGAACCCAACCCCATCACCGAACCTTTCACCCACCCCGGCCTCGACCGTGCAGAATACATCCGCGCAGACATCCGCGCACTCGGCCAGGACGGCGACATCGACGCGCCCCTGCCCGCAACCGCAGAATACGTAGAGCGCATCCGCGCCACCATCAACTCCCCCGAACGCTACCTCGCACACCACTACCTGCGCTACCTCGGCGACCTCTCCGGCGGCCAGGCAGTCGCCGCGCTGGTCAGCCGCCACTACGGCATCCCCGCTGAAGCACTGAGCATGTACCGCTTCACCGAACTGCCCAAGCCCAAGGTTTTCAAGGATGGCTACCGCGAACTGCTCGACAATGCACCCATGACGGACGAACAGCGCGAAGCCCTTATTGACGAATGCATCGAAGGCTTCCGCATCAACGCCTCCCTGTTCGCGCAGCTGGGCCGCAAGGTCGCCGAGGCGTAAACCTAAACGCCTCAACGCACGACGGCTAAATGCTCAATGCCTAAACGCCCAACGCACAAATTCACGGGCACAAGCCTGCGGGCATAACAAAAGGGGCGGATGCTTTCACAAGCATCCGCCCCTTTCGGCGTTTGTCTCAAACTAGCCGAAGACTAGCCCTTCGCAACCTCACCGAAGTAAGAAGCGAGAGTACCCTCGTGAGCTGCACGCAGCTCATCCAGGTCAATAGAAACCTCATCCTGGAAGTCCAGAGCGTTCGACTCAGCATCCACCACACCAATACGTGCGAAGGGGAACTGGCGAGCGGTGCACATATCCTTGAAGCGCACCTCCTCAGAACGCGGAACCGAAACCACAACGCGGCCCAGGGACTCCGAGAACAGCAGGGTGAACAGGTCCAGACCGTCACGCTCAGCAACCTCACCCAGACCAATGCGGGCACCGGTGTTGAAACGCAGGCAAGCCTCCGACAGAGCCGCAGCCAGACCACCAGCAGACACGTCGTGCGCGGCATCAATCATGCCGTCACGAGACATGTTCACCAGCATGTCACCCAGCTGACGCTCCAGGGCCAAATCAACCTTCGGCGGCTGACCGCCCAGGTGACCCTTGAAACGAGCCCACTCGGAGCCGTCCAGCTCATCGCGAGTGGTACCCAGCAGGTAAATAGCCTGACCGTCATGCTCAGGAGCCCAACCCGAAGGGGTGCGGCGAGTGACGTCATCCATCACGCCCATCATCGCCACCACGGGGGTCGGGTTAATAGCCTTGCCACCGGTCTGGTTGTACAGGGACACGTTACCGCCGGTCACCGGAACACCCAGCTCCATGCAACCATCAGCCAGGCCGCGAACAGCCTCAGCGAACTGCCACATGACGTCCGGATCCTCGGGAGAACCGAAGTTCAGGCAGTCAGACACAGCCACGGGGCGTGCACCAACGGTCGCAACGTTACGGTACGCCTCAGCCAAGGACGCGCGAGCACCCTCGTACGGATCCAGGTAGGTGAAACGAGGGGAGGCGTCGGTCGCCAGAGCAACACCGAGGTTGGTGTTCTCGTCCACGCGCACCACACCGCCGTCGTCCGGCATGGACAGGGCGGTGTTGCCCTGAACGTAGCGGTCGTACTGGTTAGTGATCCAGGACTTGGAGCACATGTTCGGGGACGCCATGAACGCCTTGATTGCCTCGCCCAGCTCCTTACCGCGCGGGCGGGAATCGTCAGCAGCCGAACCGGTGAAGTGGTTAGCCTGAACGTCATCCTGCCACTCGGGGCGTGCGTAAGGACGCTCGTAGGTCGGGCCGTCGTGTGCAACGGTGCGGGGGTCAACATCCACGATGACCTCGCCGTCCCACTCGATGACCAGGCGGCCAGAGTTGGTGACCTCACCGAGGAAGGAGTACTCCACGCCCCACTTGTTCATGATCGCTTCGAAGCGCTCCACGTTCTCGGGGGAGACCACAGCCATCATGCGTTCCTGAGACTCAGACATCAGAATCTCGCCCGGGGTCAGGGTGGGGTCACGCAGCAGAACCTTGGTCAGGTCCACGTGCATGCCGCCCTCACCGTTAGAAGCCAGCTCGCTGGTTGCGCAGGAAATACCCGCAGCACCCAGGTCCTGAATACCCTCCACCACGGAGCCCTTGAACAGCTCCAGGCAGCACTCAATCAGAACCTTCTCAGCGAAGGGGTCGCCCACCTGAACGGCAGGACGCTTCGAGGGCTTGGTGTCATCGAAAGACTCGGACGCCAGCACCGACGCACCGCCGATGCCGTCGCCACCGGTGCGTGCACCGAACAGAACAACCTTGTTGCCCACGCCCGATGCGTTCGCCAGGCGGATGTCCTCGTGGCGCATAATGCCCACAGCCAGTGCGTTGACCAGCGGGTTTGCCTGGTAGCAGGAGTCGAACTCAACCTCGCCGCCGATGTTCGGCAGGCCCAGGGAGTTACCGTAACCACCAATACCGGCAACCACGCCGCCAATAACGCGGGCGGTGTCCGGGTGATCAATCGCGCCGAAACGCAGCGGATCCATCACAGCAATCGGGCGTGCACCCATGGAAATAATGTCACGCACAATACCGCCCACACCGGTCGCAGCACCCTGGTAGGGCTCCACGTACGAGGGGTGGTTGTGGGACTCAATCTTGAAGGTAACAGCCCAGCCGTCACCAATATCGGTCACACCGGCGTTCTCACCGATACCGACCATCAGGTCCTTCTTCATCTCATCGGTGACCTTCGCACCGAACTGCTTCAGATGAACCTTAGAAGACTTGTAGGAGCAGTGCTCGGACCACATGACCGAGTACATTGCCAGCTCAGCCGCGGTAGGACGGCGACCAAGAATCTCCTTAATATCCTCGAACTCGTTCTCCTTCAGACCCAGTTCAGCCCAGGGGAGTTCGGTGTCCGGGGTTGCCGCCGCGTGCTCGACGGTGTCGAGGTTAAACTGCTTTTCGCTCATAACTTCTTAGAATCCTTGTCGTGCGTTAGCGGGCGTTAATCAGGTTGGCAAGAACGGAGGTGAACACGCCGAGACCATCGGCGCCACCGCGCAGAGAAACCTCACCAAAACCGGAAGAGGAAGGACCGAAGCCAGGCTCCACAGCGTGCTCCGGGTGCGGCATCAGACCGACCACGTTACCGCGCTCATTGCTGATACCAGCAATGTCATTACGGGAACCGTTCGGGTTGAAACCAACGTAGCGGAACACCACGCGGCCCTCAGCCTCCAGCGCCTCCAGAGTCTTCGGGTCAGCAACATACTGACCGTCCTGGTTCTTCAGAGGGACAACAATCTCCTGGCCAGCAGCGTAATCGCTCGTCCAGGAGGTGGAGTTATTCTCAATGCGCAGAACCTGGTCACGGCAAATGAACTTGCGGTGATTGTTCTTAATCATCGAACCGGGCAGCAGGTGAGACTCAGTCAGAATCTGGAAACCATTGCAAATACCCAGAACAGGCAGGGGAGCGGAACCGGAGGTGCCAGCAGCGTTAGCGGCATCAATCACCGAACGCATCACGGGAGCCTTCGCAGCAATAGCGCCGGCACGCAGGTAGTCACCGTAGGAGAAACCGCCAGGAATAATGACAGCATCAACGTTCTTCAAATCAGCGTCGTCGTGCCACAGCTCAACGACGGTACCGCCAGCCAGACGGACAGCACGTGCAGCGTCACGGTCATCCAGAGTGCCGGGGAAAGTCACCACGCCAACGCGTGCATCAGCGAAAGCGGGGTTCGGGGAGTAAGTAGAAAAGTCGCCAACCAGGGGGACTTCAGTAGGTGCGAGGGACTCTGCCATAGGTATTAGTCCTCCAGAACCGAAACGTTCACAACATCTTCGATGACGGGGTTCGAGAGCAGCTCTTCAGCAGCCTTGCGGGCAGCTGCGAGGTGCTCCTCGGTTGCCTCACCCTCGACGGTCAGCTCGAAGCGCTTACCCTGGCGAACATCAACGAAGGAATCAACGCCGATACGGGGCAGCTCGTGAGAAATAGCCTTACCCTGCGGGTCAAGAATTTCGGGCTTGAGCATAACATCAACAACAATACGGGCCATGTGTGGGCACTCCTTGGGTGCGTGGGTTCTGTATGAGCCGTATCTCATCTTACCGTACTAACGACCGTAACGGGGGTATGCGTTCGGTTGGTGGATACCCTAAGAGGCTCGAATCACGTCTTTTACGCCTCGAGGGGTGGAAGATAGCGCTCGCACACCCGCAGCAGGCGCTCACGCAGCTCAATTGAACGCTCCGACAGCTCACGTTGGATGCGCACGTACTCAGCCTTACCCTCGGTCGTCTCCACCGGAATCGGCTCATAGCCCCAGTCACGAATATCGTAGGGGGCCGCGCGCATATCCAGTTCGCGCGCATCCCACGCCAGGTCGAAACAATCCATGACCAGGGTCGAATCAACCAGCGGCAGCAACTTATACGCCCACTTGTACACGTCCATATTCGCGTGCAGGCACGCCGGCTGCTCCAGGACGCGCTGCGTCTCGCGGGTCGGCTGCAGCTCGTTCATCGGTGCCGCCTGCGGCATGAAGAAACGGAACGCATCAAAGTGCGAGCAGCGGATGCGGTGCTCCTCCACCACACGGTCCGTACCCTCCGCACCCAGGCGCAGCTGTAGGTAGTCGTGGCGGATATTGTTCTCCACCGACTTGTACGCCATCGCCCACTCGTGCATGCCGAAGCAACCGAACTGGCCCTTCTTTGCGGCCGTGTTACGCAGGATCTCGTGGGTGAAGGCGAGGGCGGTGGCGCGGCGCTCCACGAAGTCGGTGACGTCCACGGTGACGGCGGAGGCGGCATTCACCTGGGCGCGCGCCACCTGCAGGGAGCAACCAGCCTCAAGGAGTTCCTGCTCGGTTGCGGGCCGGTAAAAACGCCAGGAGGCGCGCTCGGGCGCATCCAGCAGGATGATGCCGGCGCCGGGGTGCCAGCGCTTAAACTGGCCGGGTTTGAGCGTGTAGTAGGTGAAGAGGAAATCCTCCACGGGGTGCACTTCGTGGCGGGCGCGACGCTGCGCAAACGGGTCGGCGTAGCGGCCGGCACGCACCTCATGCGCTGCCTGGGCGGCACGCCATTCGCGGGCATCCATCACCTGGGAAAATACAACACTACTCATGCTTCTAGCCTAAACGATGCTGTGACAAGGTAGTGCATGTAGCAATGTCTACCTAGCTACTAGAAGACCGGGCTTTAAACTCACGTTCAAAATCGACAAACTGTGGGCTATTAATCACTGCAGTCCGAAGATAGCGGGCAAATTGACCCGCTCCTGCTCGTTCAAGTGCGCGAGGAATATCAGTCTCCGTGAATCCCTTAGAGCGAGCATAAGATTCCTGGAAAAGATAGACCTCCGCAAATAAGGAGGGATGAGCGTATTCGGTGAATTGCATCAGAAAATCATCCGCGCTGAGTGTCTCATAATTTTGAATATTCTGAGCTTCTTCCGTGGAAGCATAATCGAGCAGTTTGCGGTCATCGGTGACTAATGCGTGCATGCCGCCGTGTTGGGCAGCAGCATGCACATGAAGATCGTTTATATCGGGAAAGCCAGCAACTGGTTCAACAGGGAAACCTGCGATTAGGGACTTGCAGGATGTCAGGATTTGTTGTTTCCATTTCTCAATTTTTGCATCATGAATCATCGGGTCCTTTCGGCGTGTGTGGTATCCAAACTCATCCATGATTCCGGTGGATACGTATGGAGCGAAAAATCTGTAGTCACTCTCCTTTGTCAAAAGGAGAATCCAATCGCGAAGAGTCTTAGACATCAGAATGTTCGTATCCAATAGGACAGATTCAGCATCTGATAATGTACTCTCTTTTACCACGCAGGTCCTCCGATAATGTCGTTGAGATTGTTCTCTTCCTCAAATTTCCAAAGGTCTTTGAGAGCTTGTTCCTTTTGAGCGATGGTCTTCTCCAAAAGGGTCTTGCGGAAAACTTCTGCGTCCCCGGTGCGGATGCGGAAATGGCTTCCTACTTTGAACGCGGGGAGCTCGCCGGAACGAATAGCCTTCATAAGGGTCGGGCGTGAGATGCCAATGCGACGAGCTGCCATAGTAGTGGTCAAGTACTGTGGGCTGGTCTGAATCTCGATGCGCTGGCCCTGTGCTAAAGCATGCAAAACCTGTTGAATAACTTGGCTAAGCGCATCACCGATTTCCTGGCTTTCATTCCCTGAAACGGTCAGAGTAACGGCAGTTTCGTTTGAGTCCCCAAGTAGCTTTTTTGCTTCGGTTTGGGCTTGATTAAGGGTTTCTTCCTGCAGGAGTTGGGTGTTGGGCATCTTTGTTCCTTCCTTGTATTACTGGATTGCATTTGGTGCTTAGCTCAAGTAAGTTAGAACCTCGCAAAATGTAGTCCAGTAGCTATAACTCTACCTTGTATCTGAAATAACTGTAAAGTGTTTCAGTTATTTCATCTATAGACAGACAAAAAGGGAGGGGCGGTGCTGAGAAAACCCAGCACCGCCCCTCCCGAAGCGTACAGCTCACAAACGAGCTAAACCCTAGCGGCCAGTACCACCGTAAACAGTAGCCTCGCCCTCAGCGTCCAGACCGAACGCAGTGTGCACCGCGCGAACAGCCTCATCCAGCTTGCTCAGCTCAGTGATCACCGAAATGCGGATCTCCGAGGTCGAAATCATGTCAATGTTCACGCCAGCGTTCGACAGGGCCTCAAAGAAAGTGAACGAAACACCCGTGTTAGTCTTCATGCCCGCGCCAACCAGCGACAGCTTACCAACCGACTCGTTGTAAATAACCTCCTGGAAACCCAGCTCAGCCTTAGCAGCCTCCAGCGCCTCCAGCGCGGTGGGGCCCTGAGTCTGATCCAGGGTGAAGGAAATATCGGTCACACCGGGGCGGTCAGTCGGAACGTTCTGAACAATCATGTCCAGGTTAACCTTCGCCTCATTAATCAGGCCGAACACCTTAGCTGCCGAACCGGGAACATCCGGAACACCAACAACAGTAATCTTTGCGCGGGTGCGATCGTGCGCGACACCGGAAATCAGGGGCTGCTCCAAGGGAATCTCCTTCAGATGGGTGGGGGTCAGTTCCGCGGACTCCTCCGGAACCACAATAGTGCCTTCAAGGTTAGAGAACGAAGAACGCACGTGAAGCTTCAAATTAAAACGACGAGCATACTCAACACTGCGCAGGTGCAGAATCTTCGCACCGTTAGCCGCCATCTCCAGCATCTCTTCACTGGTGATGGTGTCCAGCTTATGCGCGGTCGGCACGATGCGCGGGTCGGCAGTGAAAACGCCGTCAACATCCGAGTAAATCTCGCACACATCAGCGTTCAGAGCAGCAGCCAGAGCAACAGCAGTCGTATCAGAACCGCCACGGCCCAGAGTCGTAATATCGCCGCTCTGACGGTTCATACCCTGGAAACCAGCAACAATCGCAATGTTGCCAGCCTCAATCGACTCACGGATACGATCCGGGTTGACCTCAACCAGACGCGCAGAACCGTGCACGCCGTCAGTAATCATGCCAGCCTGAGAACCAGTGAAAGACTGGGCCTTAGCACCCAGGTCGTTAATAGCCATCGACAGGATGGCAGTCGAAATGCGTTCACCGGCAGTCAGCAGCATGTCCAGCTCACGAGAAGGAGTGACATTGCTGGTGACCTCTGCGGCAAGGTCGAGCAGCTCATCGGTGGTGTCACCCATAGCGGACACCACGACGACCACATCGTTACCTGCCTTCTGAGTGTCCACAACGCGGCGGGCAACGCGCTTGACGCCCTCCGCATCCGCTACGGAGGAACCGCCGAACTTTTGGACGATCAGGCTCATTGATATCTCCAGGTCAGTTACTTGTGTGCTGCCGGCAGACGCCGGCTCCTCATTTATAGTAGACGGCGTTCAGCACAAGCGGCTAACTGGGTGCCCGTGTGTATTGCCTCGTGAAATATTACGTAGTGTTACAGGGCGGTGATGCGGGGTGGGCAGGCGAGTACAGCACGCCCGCAGAGGCGAATTTTAGGTCCACGGGTTCACATACGTGACACCCGGCAGCGGCGGAACATCCGGCTTCGGAGTACGCAACGGGGCGTTCTGAATCGAGCGGATCTTCTCCTCATAGTCGGGGGTGCGGAACACCTCCGGCGCATCTTCCGCCTGCTCAGCTACGGGTGCTTCAGCCGGTTCGGAGGCGGCGCTCGCCGGAGCGCCCTCAACTGGGGCGCCCTCGCCGGAGTCTTTGCCCAGGTCAGGGGTGGATTCTGTGGTTCTCTGAGCCTCAGCAGAATCGGTGGGGGAGGCTTCGTCACCAGATTCCTCAGCCTCCCGCAGAACCCGCTCAATCAGCTGCTCATCCACCGTGCCCTGCACACCCTCGACGGCGGGCACCTCCGCGCGGGAACCGGAAGAATCCTCAGAATCCAGGTCATCAAACATGCTCGAATTCCAGCGGCGACGACTCTGCTTCACCTCCTGAGCCTGAACCTGAGCCGCCTGCTCACGCTCCTGCTCCTCCTCGCGGTTCACGCGCTCAAAATCCTCGGCGGCAGTATGAGCCACCGCCGTGCCCTCGCTAATGACGCGGCGGCCCTCCAACGCGCGGCCCAGGGTAATCTCGTCCGCATACTCCAGATCGCCACCGACCGGAAGACCCGACGCCAGACGCGACAGGCGCACACCCAGCGGCACGAGCATGCGCGAGAGGTAGGTTGCGGTTGCCTCACCCTCAAGGTTCGGGTCCATCGCCAGAATAATCTCCTGGATGCGCTCATCCGCCAGACGGGACACCAGCTCACGAATACGCAGCTGCTCCGGGCCCACACCAGCCAGCGGGTTAATAGCGCCGCCGAGCACATGGTAGCGGCCGGTAAAGGAACGGGTACGCTCAATCGCCACCACGTCCTTCGATTCTTCGACCACACACAGTACGGATGGGTCGCGGCGTTCATCACGGCAAATCGTGCACAGCTTCGTCTCGGAGACGTTACCGCACTCCTCGCAGAAGCTCACACTGGTCTTCACCGTGGAAATAGCGTTGGCCAGGCGCGCCATATCTGCCGCATCCGCATTCAGAATGTGAAAAGCGATGCGCTGAGCCGACTTGGGGCCCACACCCGGCAGGCGGCCGAGCTCGTCAATGAGGTTTTGAACTGCTCCCTCGTACATGGCTTCTCCTTACAAATGCGGTGTGTTGTGCTGATGTGTTGTGCTGGTGTGTTGTTTGGGCGACGTTATGAGTATGCACCCAACCCCTGACAGTTTAGGGGCGTTTCGCGTAGCGAGTATGCGGCTGGAATGAGTGCGCCCGCCATCGGTGCGATGGCGGGCGCGGCACCTACGACCCCGTCATTAGGGCTGGTGCAGGGGGCGTTCGTCAATGACGGTGCCACCAATAATTTTTTCGATAGCGCGCAGACCGATGAAGGTGCTGTTTTCGACCTTCTCATCATCCTCAGAGACGTAGTCTTCATCGGATGCGGCGTGTGCCGGGCGAGCCGGCGCGCTAGGAACCGGTGTGGCAGGTACGTTAGAAGCCGGCGTTGCGGGCTTCTCATCGCTTGCCGGAGCATTATCAGCCACAGCTGCCTGCGGGGGAGTTGCCAGGGGACCAGCCGGGGCGACCGGGGGCGCCGAATCCTGCGGTGCCTCCGCCAACGGACCCGCCGTCGCGAGGGGACCTGCCGGGGCAACCGGAGCAGCAAGCGGACCTGCAGGTTCAACCGGGGGTGCCGAATCCTGCGGGGAAGCCGCCGCGAGGGGACCTGCCGGAGCGAGCGGACCAGCCGGTGCTACAGGGGTAGCGGGTGCTACGGGCATCGCGGGAGCAGGGGGTGCCTCTACCGGTTCAGCGTAGGGAGGCTCATCCTCAAAAGGGGGCTCCTCCTCATACGGAGGTTCCTCCACGTGAGGGGGTTCCTGCGAGAACGGGGGCTCCTGCGCCTGCTGGGGATTTGGGGCATGCTGGGGTTCCGGGGCGCTTTCCTGCCGCGGAACTCCACTACCGGAGGCAGCAAAGGAATCACGCTCACCAAAACCGCCCGCCGGAGCAGTCGGAACCTGCTGAGGAAGCGGAGGCTCAGGCGCAAGCGGACCAGCCGGCGCCTGCGGGGCAGGCTGCTGAGGTGCCTCCTCGGGGGCGCTCTGCGGAATCGGGGCAACCTCCCACGCACCCAGGGGGGCATCCACGCTCGTGGACTCGGGGGTGTTTGCGCCGGTCAGCGGCTGACCGTGGCGACGCCAGGCATCCTCACCGCCGCGCGGACCATCAGCCAGAGGCGCCGGCTGAGCGGGCTGTGGGGGAGTCTGCTGGACGGGCGGCTGAGGCGCCTGCGGGGCAGGCGCCGCCGGAGTTACGGGAGCGCTGGGTGTTGCAGGCTGAGCGGCAGGGGTAGGTTGAGCTGCAGACTTGACCTGCTCACCGGGCTTTGCCACCTGAGCGTGAATAGTCACCTGACGGCGCAGGAACTCACTCACGCGAGCGGTCAGCTCGGGCACAAAGCCCTTGACCGCGCGTAGGGTCGCAATATCGGCGCTCACGTACAGGGTCGCGCCGTCCATGCGGGCGGGACGCACCTTCATCAGCTGCTCCGCCGCACCGGGAACGCTCATTCGGTTTAGGATGGCACGCCAATTGCCCTGAACCGCTGCCAGCGGGTCATTCGGGTTAAGCTTCAAAGGCGCGGAGGGGGTGCCCGCCGCAGCGGCATCAGCGGCAGGAGCAGCCGGAGCATTCGGCGCCGCCGGGGCGTTACCCGCCAGGGGAGCACCAGTCGGAGGTGCAGAGGCCTGAGCGGTCGGTGCCAGAGGTGCACCGCTAAGGGGCGTAGCGCTAAGGGGCGCGCCCGCCAGCGGGGGAGCACCCGCGCTAGCCTGCTGGGGAGCTGCTTGCTGAGGGGCTGCCTGCTGAGAAGTAGGCTGCTGTGCGGGCTGAGTCGCCTCCTGCACTGCTTCCTGAACCGGGGCGCTAGGATTCTGCGTATTAGGAGCCTGGGCATTAGAAGCCTGAGTCTTAGGCATCAGGCCAGCCGCCGCCATACCCGCCGCACGAGCAGCAGACATGCCACCCTGCGCCGAAACCGAACCAGCAACATCAGAAGCCACGCGACGCTCCAAAACCTGCAGACGAGAAGCCAACGCCGCAACCTCAGCGCCACCGGCAGAACCCTCCACCGCAGGCAGAAGCAGACGAGCACACAGCAACTCCAGCTGAAGCTGCGGATTCGCCGCACCCGTCATACCATTCAAAGTCTCATTCGCCGTACCCGCAGCAACCGTCAGCTCACGTTCACCCAGAGCCTGAGCCTGCTGAGCCAGGCGCTCCAACTGATCCTGCGGAACACCCTGCAAAATCTGGCCGGCAGCCTGCGGAACAGCCTTCACCACAATCAAATCACGCAGACGCTCCAGCAGGTCCTCCACAAAACGGCGAGGATCCTGACCGGTCGCCACCACGCGAGAAACCGCACCAAAGAGAGTCGGCGCATCCTTAGCACCCAACGCCTCAATGACCTCATCTAGAAGCTGCGCGTGGGTATAACCCAGCAGTGCCACCGCACGGTCATACTCAATACCGTTCTGCGAAGACGCACCAGCCATCAGCTGATCAAGAATCGACAGCGAATCACGCACCGAACCGCCACCAGCACGAATCACCAGCTGCAGCACACCCGGCTCCACAGCCACCTGCTCCTGATCACACAGACCCTGCAGGAACGGCAGAAGAACCTCCGGCGGAACCAGACGGAACGGGTAATGGTGAGTACGCGAACGAATCGTACCCAGCACCTTATTCGGCTCAGTCGTCGCGAAGATAAACTTCACGTGCTCCGGCGGCTCCTCCACAATCTTCAGCAGCGCATTGAAACCCTCACGGGTCACCATATGAGCCTCATCAATAATGAAGATCTTGTAACGGTCACGCACCGGCGCCAAAGTAGCGCGCTCACGCAAGTCACGGGCATGATCCACACCGCCGTGGCTCGCCGCGTCCATCTCAATCACGTCAAGGGAACCGCCACCATCACGCGATAGCTCACGGCACGAATCGCACACACCGCACGGAGTAGGAGTCGGACCCTGCGCACAGTTCAAGCAACGCGCCAAAATACGCGCCGATGTGGTCTTACCGCAACCACGCGGACCCGAGAACAGGTACGCGTGATTCACACGGTTCTTCTCCAGAGCGACCATAAGAGGTTCGGTCACGTGCTCCTGCCCGATAACCTCAGCAAAGGTCTCGGGGCGATAACGACGATAAAGGGCAGTGCTCACGGCAACCTCTTCAACTCGGGGGGTGCGGATAGGACAATCCCTACCATTTTAGACGCTTTACCCCCGGCCCGAGTGGCCGATAGTCACCGGCGAACACGCTGCTACAGCACCCCACCACAACACCGCCCACAACACCGCCACCCGGACGCTCACCCCGGCAGCATGTACGCTCACAGAAATACCGCGGATGCACCGAATTCCCAAGAGCCCAAAAATCCGGTACACTGGTTCTTGCCTCTTACGTGGCGTTATCTTGGAAAACTCCCCCAGGACCGGAAGGTAGCAAGGGTATTCGAGCTATGACGGGTGCGTAGGAGGTTTTTCATGCCCAAAATCAGGCACCTAGGTAGTTCGCACCCGTCATATGCACTACGTGCCCGCTCCGCTGGCGCTCCGCGGCTTCGGATCCGGATTGATTCTTCGCTCGCTCAGAATCCGAATCCTCAGCGGTTGCGTAGGAGGTTTTTAGTACCCAAAAATGGGCGCCCCAAAAAACAAGGGCACAAGCACCCACAAATGTGCTTTCTGTTACTTTTCCTATTCGGGACTTGCATACTTCACAAAAGCGTAGTAAAGTTTTATTCGTTGCCTACGCAATGCGTAGAAAACATAGCTGGAGGATTCGCCTAGCGGCCTATGGCGCACGCCTGGAACGCGTGTTGGGTTAACAGCCCTCGGGGGTTCAAATCCCCCATCCTCCGCCACCGATCCCCGGTCTTAGATTCTAAGACCGGGGATTTTTTATACCCCTTGGTACTATTTCTTCAGAAACCCCACGGCTCCACGCACCGCCGGGGCGCCCCAGACCTGCAGAAAGCACCACCATGATCTTCAAAAAAGTAGGCGACAGCCGCCCCTACCCCCAGCACGGCATGACCCACGCCGACTGGGGAGGAATCCCGCCGAGGCAGGTACGCCTCGACACCCTCATCACCACCCAAAAAACCCTTAACCTCGAGACCCTACTCGCCGAAGACTCCACCTTCTACGGCGACCTCTTCCCGCACGTGGTCAAATGGGGTGGCGAACTCTACCTCGAAGACGGCGTGCACCGCGCACTGCGTAACGCCCTGCATCGCCGCGCCGTCATGTACGCGCGCGTACTGGACCTGGACTCTATCTCCCCGGCACTGCTGCCTGGCGCCTAAAAACCTACCCGGCGCGTAAAAACCTAACCGCGTAAGCGCCTACCCGAATACAGAAAATACCGCGGACCGATGCAAAGAAGCATCAGGTCCGCGGCATTATATGTAGCTATTCAGCCCGCTCAACCCTTAGGAAGCGATCTTCAGGTTCGCCTCCTGCACGGGCGACTGCTCCGGTAGAGACTCCTCGGAGTCCAGGCGAACAGGGTTGCCTTCGGCATCAAAACGCGCACCCAGGCCCATCTGAATAAAACGGATAGTATTCAGAATCTGACGTTCGCGAGTCTCCTCATCCGGTGCGTCCTCCGCGCGACCTGCACTTGAGGAGAGGGAACCGTGTACGAGCATCGCCAGTTCGCGAATGTCGTTCTTCGGAATGTAGTTCTCAGCAATGGCGGCAGAAAGAATATGTGCCAGCACCATCTGCAGCTCGTGCACGTGCTTGCCGAGCTTCGCGTAGGACTCGGGGGAAAGCATGGAACGCATCGCCGGGCCCGGAGGCAGGTGGCGGCGCGCCAAATCGTTGATCTGCAGGCGAATGTAGACCGCGAGCTGGTCAATCGGGTTCTCGATGCCCTCCAGGCCGACGCGCAGTTCGTTGAGGAAGCGTTCGGTCTCGTCCAGGGCGTAGGCGACCAGCAGTTCACCCATGTCGGCGAAGTAGTTGTAGACCGCGGTGCGGCCGATGCCGGCGTTCTTGGCGACGTCGGTCATGGTCAGGCCGGGCAGGCCGCGGGTGTAGAGGATCTCGCCGAAGGAGTTGAGAATGGCACGCTTGGTGTTCTCGCGCTGGGCGGCGTTGGTTGCTGCAGAAATACGAGGCATAGTGACACTCTACCCCAAATCGTCAGCAAATGACGAATTTATCGAATGTGTCACCAAGAAATTTGCCCAATCCATGCGAATTTTCACGTTTGTGACGAAATAACCGCCCCCTACAAGAAGCCCAAACGAGTCGCCGCCGCCAAATCAGCACCCACTAACGACGCAATCGGATACCCCGTATGACCGCGCCCCGGAGTCACCTGCAACAAAGTCCGCGCCCCTAAACCCTCGTAGAAAGCACTACCTTCCTGCACCGCAATACGCGCCGACCAGCTACCCTCCGCGCTGGTCGCCATGCGCCGACGACCCGACGGCGAACGCCCATCCAACACGCCCACATGCCAACTCATCAACAGACGCTCATGCGAGGAAGGATTCAGCGCCGCCCGCTCACGCACCCGTTCCGGCACACCGTCGGCACCGCCGCCACCGATGAAGGTCGCGCCGCCTCCACGGATCCATTCAATATCGTGCGACAGCAGCTCGTAGCTGAGGAACTCCGCGCCACCCGAATAGCCCGCAAGCCAGACGCGGCTCGTATCCACCCCGTACGCCAGGGCAATCTTCTCAATCAGGGCACGAACCATCCTGCCGTTTGAGCGGGCACGAACCCACCAGTTATAGGTCAGCGGAGGCGCATAGGAGCCGGCATCCGTCAGGTGGGGCTCCCGCAGGCTACCCGGCGACAGCACCGGCACCGACAGCATATTGAACTCAGCCGCCACCTGCGCCAACTCGGTACGCAGGGGAGAGGTGCGGCGCAATAGGCGGCTACCCACACGGGAGAGGTGGTCGCCATCAAAATAGAACAGTACGCCGGGCGCTGACTCAGACTCGGACAAAAGATGCAGATTATCGACCCGGTAGTAGATATTGCGGCCCCGATGTGTAAACGACCGGTAACCGAGCAGCTCAGAGGACGCCAGAAGCATCGGCTCCAGCAGAGAAAGACCGGTACGCACAACCTGCGCTGTATAGGTAAACAGCGGATGCAGACGCGGAATATGCGCGCTCAGCCGCCGCTGGTTACGGTGGTGCCGCCTCCGCGCTCGCCGTAGAGAGCCACGAACCGAGCGGCGCACCAAGATACGAACCGAGGCACGTGAAGCACGCTCCGCCTCCAGCGGGGACGCCACCTGCCCGGTATAGTGAGCGCCGGTACGGTGAACTCCGCTGCGGTGAACTCTGCGGATCAGACTCTTCATACCTCCATTGTAGGTGCGGGGATTCTGCAGGCGCCGGGGTCTGTCCACACTCTTGAACTGTCCACACTCTTGAACGGAGCCCATAAACCTGCCGCCGGCACGGCGTATAGGTACTATTAGATAGGCTCGGGTGGCAGACGAGCCGGTGAGCCCTGCCCTGCCCTGCATTGCAGGCTCACCACCACGCGTGAGGGCTCGTACCCTACGTGAAGAAACACATCGCATGAAGAAAGACTTGGGGAAAGTAATGGCTAAACCCGTTAGCGAATCTAAGGCTCAGACGAGCACCGTCAAGGTGCCCTGGGCTGGTCGCCGCGGCTACTTTGATCTGCTGCTGGGCGCATCCTGCGTCATCCTGATCATTTCGAATATTGGTGCAACCAAGGGCGTGGAGTTTGGTCCGCTGCCCTTCGAGCTGCCCCTGATTGGCTCGACCATTGTCACCGACGGTGGTTTCTTCCTCTTCCCGCTCGCCTACGTGATTGGCGACCTTCTTTCTGAGGTGTACGGCTTCAAGCGTGCCCGCCGCGCCATTGTGGCGTCCTTCAGCTCGGCTGCTTTTGCTGCCCTGTGCTTCCTGCTGATCGTGCACCTGCCCGCTGCGAGCTTCTACACCGGCCAGGACTCGTTTGAGCAGGTTCTCGGCCCGGTCTGGCAGATTTTTGTGGGCTCCCTGCTCGGTTACCTCTTCGGCCAGACCCTGAACGCCTGGGTCATGGTCGCGATGAAGAAGGCAAGCAAGGGCCGTTTCCTGTGGCTGCGCATGATTGTCTCCACCCTGGTCGGTGAGCTGCTCGATACCCTCATCTTCTGCTCCATTGCGGCACCGGTGCTCGGCATCGACACCATGGAAGCATTCATCAACTACGTACTAATCGGCTATATCTACAAGTGCCTGGTCGAGGTGCTCCTCATGCCGATCAGCTACCCGATTATTGGTTGGTTCAAGCGTCACGAACTCGAGTACGTGGCATAAGCTAACCTCCTTACAGCTGATGTGCACAGCCGCCCGGCCTAACGCCTGGGCGGCGTTGCCATTTCAGCTTTGTTCAATACACAGCATGTCTAAGAAAGAGATACGTTATGTCTAAACTGCAGGGGAACACCCCCGAGCAGTCGAAGAATGACTCGTTGAATCGTTCCCTCTCCCACGGCCAGTTGACCATGATTGCAATGGGCTTGGCGCTGGGTACGGGCCTGTTCCTGGGCTCCTCCTCCGCCATTAAAATTGCGGGCCCCGGCGCAATCATCTCTTACGCTATTGGTGCGATGATTGCGGCAACCATTGCTGCGTGCGCGGGCGAAATGTCCGTGCGTCACCCCGTCCAGGGCGGTTTCGGCACCATTGCGAGCCGATACCTGAACCCCTTTAGCGGCTACCTGACTCGCTGGGCGTATTGGGCATGCACCGTGCCGCTGGCTGGCGCTGAGCTGGTGGCGGTTGGTCACTACATGGCGTACTGGTTCCCGGACGTTCCCCTGGCTGTGTTCGTCGCTCTCTTTGGCGCAATTATTCTGGTGCTGAACCTGGTGAGCGTGAAGTCCTTCGGCGCCCTGGAGTTCCTGCTCTCTTCGATTAAGGTTTCTGCCGTCATCGTGTTCATGGTGATTGGTGTACTGCTGGTGTTCGTGGGTCTGCCCGGTCACGCCGCGGCGGGTACCGCAAACCTCGTGAATGACGGCGGCTTCCTGCCCAACGGTCCGGCATCCATCTGGATTTCTATGGCTGTTGTCATGTTCTCCTTTGGCGGTGTGGAAATGATTTCTCTCTCCGCAGCGGAGGCGAAAGACCCGGCACGCTCGGTGGCAACCAGCGTGAAGGCAATGATTTGGCGTCTGTCCACCTTCTACGTGGTGTCCATGGCAATTATTCTGTGCCTGGTGCCCTGGCAGACCGCCGCGCAGAACTCGGAGCTGACCGAGTCGCCGTTCGTGCTCGTCTTCTCTGAACTGGGTATCCCCTTCGCCGCGGACATCATGAACTTCGTGGTGCTCGTTGCTGCGCTCTCTGGCGCGAACGCCTCCCTGTACGCGGCAACCCGCCTGCTGCACGCCCTGGGCTCTGACCGCATGGCTCCCGCAGTGGCTGCCCGCACCTCTTCGCGCGGTGTGCCGGTCGTGGCCCTGCTCATCTCCTTCACCGGCGTTGTCGTGGCAACCGTGATGGCTGTTGCCAAGATTGGCGACATCTTCGCCCTGCTCATGGCGCTGGTGACCCTGTGCATCCTGATCGTGTGGATCATGATTCTGCTGACCTACCAGGCGTACAAGAAGGACCAGAAGGACGCCTCCTCCTTCACCGTGCTGGGTGGCCGCGTCACCGCAGGCCTGGCCCTGGCGGGTGTTCTGGCGACCCTGGCGGCAATGTTCATGCTGCCCGGCTCGGGTGTTCAGGAATCCATCATGGTCGGCATCGTCTTCTTCGTGCTGATTTCTATTGGCTACGCCATCTCCTCGAAGGTTCAGGGCGGCTATGAGCGCCCCGACCTGGACGCTATGCACGCCGACGAAGACACCAGCGCGGCACAGCACTAAATAGCGTGAAAGCCTCGCAAGGCTAAAACATAAAAGGCACCGGATGGGGGAGCACCCCCCGTTCGGTGCCTTTCGCTTTTGTGCCCTAGACGGCGCTGTTCTGAGCGATGTGAGTGTGCCCGTAGAATAGTTAACTATTCGTACCCGTCAACAAGGCTAGAAGCCGCAGAAGCCGGGTACGAGCACACATTGCACATCCACGCCCCTAAGGCGTACTGACGGAAGGCACCTTCGTGTCCCACAACGACGATACCCGCAGCCACGCTGCAGCGGGGACCGCCGGATCGCGCACCCTGAAGCGTTCTCTGTCCCACGGACAGATGACCATGATCGTGATGGGTTCCGCGCTCGGTACGGGCCTCTTCTTGGGTTCGGGCACCGCCATTGCGATGGCTGGTCCCGCGGTCATTCTCACCTACGCTATTGGTTCTGCGCTCGCTTCGGTGATTGGTGCGGCAACCGGTGAAATGGCGGTTCGCTACCCTGTCCGTGGCGGTTTCGGTACTATTGCTACCCGCTACCTGGGCCCCTTCGCAGGCTTTTTGACTCGCATCGCCTACTGGACGGCGACTGTTCTGATTGCCGGTGTCGAGCTGGTGTCGGTGGCTACCTACCTGAATTATTGGTGGCCGCAGCTGCCCCTGTGGGTCGGTATCGCCGTGTTTGGTGTGGCGCTGATTGTGCTGAACCTGACCAGCGTGAAGTCTTTCGGCATGCTGGAGTTTTTCCTGTCTTCGATTAAGGTCATTTCGATTGTTGCCTTCCTGCTGGTGGGCCTGTGCCTGATTTTCTTCGGCCTGCCCGGTCACGCTGCGGTGGGTACCGCAAACCTCTTCAACGACGGCGGTTTTATGCCCAACGGCCCGCAGTCGGTGTGGCTGTCGCTGGCTGTTGTGATGTTCTCCTTCGGCGGTATTGAGATGATCTCGATCTCTGCTGCGGAGGCGAAGGACCCCTCCCGTTCGGTGCGTTCCTCGGCGAAGGCGATGATGATTCGCCTGGCGACCTTCTACGTGCTGGCGGTGCTGATTGTTGTGGCTGTTATTCCGTGGCGTTCGGCCTCTGGCCTGGGCGATGCGGTGGACGCTTCCCCGTTCGTTCTGGTCTTTGAGCAGCTGGGTGTGCACGGCGTGGCGCACTTCGTGAACTTTGTGGTGCTGATTGCGGCGCTGTCGAGTGCGAACGCGAACCTGTACGCGGGTGCGCGTCTGCTGCACTCCCTGGCGGCTGACGGCATGGCGCCTCGCCAGCTGGCTCAGGTGAACCGCGCTGGCGTTCCGGCTCGTGCGGTATGGCTGTCGACCAGCGGCATGGTGATCGCTATTCTGCTGGCGCTGTACAGCCCGAAGGAAGCGTTCCTCTCCATGATTTTCGTGATTATGGTGTGCGCGCTGACCGTGTGGGTTCTGATTCTGTTCGCCTACATCGTGTACAAGCGTGTTGAGCCGGCAACGGGCGGTTTCCGCCTGTGGGGTGGCCAGTTCACTGCCGCGCTCGGCGTTCTGCTGCTCTTCGCGGTGTGGGTTGCGCTCTTCATGGTGCGCGGTTCTATGGTTCCGGCGATTGTGGGCGTGGGCTACTTTGTGGTGCTGAGCCTGCTGTACTTTGCTCGTATTCGCCACACTCACGTGATTGATGAGCAGACCTTCGTGGAGGCTCAGCAGGCAACTGCCGAGTACGACGCTATGAAGTACGACGCTGATCATGCCTTGGAGACCGCGGCAAAGCTGGGCCGTTAAGGTTCTGTAGCTCCTCGGAGGGCCGTGTTGGGGTCTGCAGAGACTCCAAGAAGGTAATAAACGAAAAATACGGAAAATTTCTGGAATTCCCCGTAATAAAACCGTAAAAATACCGTTGGTCCTCAGGGCGGGTCTATCATAGACAGTGAACCGTATGATCTTGTATGCGTTCAAATGTCTGTGTGTTGGATGAGGCTCGAAAGCATCGTAGCTTTCGAGCCTCATCGCTTTAACTACCAAATATATTTCTAGTACCCGAATCATCATCAGCTGATTCATTTGCGGTACCTTGCGGATTCGTACGAAGAGCCCCCTCAAAGCGGCGGGGGAGTAGAGTTAAACCATGCAAAGCCACGAAAAGAACCGCGAAGACACCCCCGAAAAGACCTCTGAAAAGACCTCCGCCTCTGAAGCCGGTACCACTGAACTGCTGGTGCACGTACCCGCCCGCTGGGGTGATATGGACGCCTACGGGCACGTCAACAACGTTGCTATCCTCTCGGTCATGGAAGAAGCCCGCGTGGCGCTCTTCGGCCCGCCGCCGTCCTCTGGACAGAAGCCTACCGTGGCGCCGCAGCCTCCGATTCCGCTTTTTGAGCTGGTCACCGAGGGCGTGCAGGCGCTCATTGCCGAGCACGGCATCCGCTACCTGGCTCAGCTGCCCTACACCGGCGAGCCCGTGCCGGTGCGCTTGAGCGTGGAGAAGGTCAGCGCCGCATCCGTGCGTATTGGCTACTCGATTCTCTCCCCGGTGGACCATCGTGAATGCGTGCGCGCTTTTACCGTGCTGGCGTTTTGGGACTCCATTGCGGGGCGGCTGACTCGACTGACCCCCGAGCAGCGTGAACTGTTGAGCCCCTACCTGCCGCAGAAGTAGGGGCGCTCCGCTGTAATAAAACGGCATTGAACGGGGGTAAGCGTATGCTTTAAATACCTTCTGCAAAGGGTGCAAAAGGTTCATTCCCGGGAGAGATAACAATGTCGTTTCACCACACTCAGGCAGGCTCCGCCGGCTGGGGTCGCCGCACGATGCGCGCCACCGGATGCGCCGCCGCCCTGCTCCTTGCCCTGACCGGCTGCTTTGGAGGTTCTAAGAGCGAGAACTCTTCGTCGACCCCCAGCCCCTCCAACACGGCTAACCACTCGCAGTACCCGCTCCCTTCCTCTACCGCGTCACCGACGAAGAAGACCGAACCGACCGTCACCGAGACTCGGGTGTCAGCCCCCGCTGAGAGTGCCGAGGCGAAGGCATCCGAATCCTCCGCACCCGCTGAGGCGAAGGCAACCTCTGCCGCGAACCCTACCGCCGCTGAGACTCCCCGCGCGCCCGAAAAGGTGGAGGTTGAACGCGCCTCCGCCGGCGAGCGCTGCGGACACATCGGACGCAAGGGCTACCTGAAGACCGGTGCGGAAATCATGGTGCTGCGCGGTACCGTGGACTGCGCCCACGCCCTGGACGTGCTGACCGAGTACATCACCACCCCGCGTGCCGACGACAACCTGACCGAGCACCAGGTTGCGAAGGTTCAGGACGCCACCTGCTACTGGAACCCGCAGTACGCGATGGCTGAGAACCGTCGCGAGGATCGCGGCGCCCCCGAGTGCACTATCGGTGAGGATGTCGCCTTTGTGGCTCGTCTGGAAAACCCGGACGCTCCCCCGATTCCCTTCCTCATGGAGCCCTCCTACTACGATTCCGGTGCCGGCTACTACCGTTTCAAGAGCGACGATGAGCGCACCCTCTGCGAGCTGAACCCCGCGGACGGAACCCTGGTGTGCGAGCGCCGCACCGGCGAGCAGACCGGTGACGGTAACGGTGCGGTCGGTCGTACTTTTGCCGGTCCGGTGGAGGTGACTCGCATGAACTTCCTGACCGGCGCCAGCGAGGTGAATACCGTGAATGAGTCCTCGGCTCTGCACGCGGAAACCAACACCGCAAACACGAAGATGATGCACACCTGGGATGTGGTGACTGTGCCCGCAGCTGAGGGTCATCAGCTGACCTGTTTCGGCGAGATTGAGAATAGCTCGATAAGCTGCCATGACGGAAACGGCCACACTATTCTGGTGCGTGGCAGGCACGAAGGCTAAGCGCCCATACCAGAGTCAATGAGTGGTGAATAGCTCAGGAGGGGCTCCCCGCGATGCCGGGGAGCCCCTCCTATGGCATTCTTCCCGATACGCCCCCATCTCGTTATACCCAGAGGGAGGGGCACCCTGCGGGTTCCTAAGATTCCGTATAGCTAGCTCACAGGTAGCGTCTTTAGAATACTGATGAGGAACCCGAACCGATGACGCAGAAAGGTCACCATGCATCCGGCACAGAAGCACTCTACCCAGACTTCTACCCAGGCTCGTTCTACGCTCCGCATCGCTCAGCGCTATAGCCCCGTAGCGCTCGGTGCCACGCTCCTGCTGGCGCTGTCGGCATGCTCCGGAGGCGCCACTACCGCCGCCTCCCCGAGCTCCACCGCAACCCCCAGCCCGAGCGCTACGAGCGCGAAGGCAAGCGCCAGCCCCACCCGCACCGTAACGGTCACTGAAAGCACCCCGACTGCCGGTACTGTGCACACCCCCACCGCGGTGGCTACCGTGAGCCCCGGAACCATCACCATCGCAAGCCCCACGGCGACCGTGCAGGCGAGCGCGGCGGCGAGCGCCTCCGCATCGGCTAAGGCGAATACTTCGGCGAGCGCAGCGGCGAAGGCGTCGAGCACTGCGAGCCTGTCCAGCTCGGATGTTCAGTCTGCGGGCGGTAGCTGCGGCAGCATGGACGCTACCGGCTACCTGAAGCATAACGCTACGGTTCAGGTGACCTCCGGCGCGGTGGATTGCCTGTTTGCGCGTGAGCTGATCCGCCAGTTTGTGGTGCAGAACCCCGCCGAGGTGACCGGTAAGGCGAATGGTGAGCGTACCGTCATGTCGGCGCGCTGCTACTGGAAGCCGGGTGACGGAGCGGATCGTGCGACCCCCGAGTGCGTGTCCCTGGATGGTGGCAGCACCGTCATTACCGTGAAGCTGACCAACTAGTTCACGGCACACCCCCGCAAGGCACGGGTATAAACACAAACGATTAAACACAAGCGCCGCGTTGACGAATGAATCGTTAACGCGGCGCTTGCGTGTTTCGAAGCTACCTCAGGCCGCTGGCGCGGTATCAAGCAGCTGGCACAGAGGGTTTTGGCGCGGCGGGTTTTAGAGCTCTCCGCGGGCGCGGGCGGCGAGCACGTCATCCAGGCGGGCGAAGGTCGAACGCCAGGTGGTGCGCACCTCCTCGTGAACTGAGGCGGGCATGGGGCCAATCTCAATGACAATGCGGGTACCGGCTCCCACGCCATCGGCGGTAATCACGGTTTCGGGGAAGAACCGGTGACGCTGGTACACCAGCACGCTACCGGGGTTGCCCAGGTGGTCGGGCAGCTGCTCGGCGTATTCGAGCTCCTTGAACGGTTCAATGCTCAAAAAGCGGCTCTGCAGAATGCATGACACCGAGGGATCAACCTCGTTGATCATGGACAGACGCTGCATGCCGCCGACGACAGGCTCCACGACAACGTCGGTGGGGCGCACGTGCCAGCCGGCGGGGCCGTACCAGCGGACCAGCAGTTCGGGGTCCAGGTAGGCGCCGAAGACGTCCTCGACCGGGGCTGCGATCTCGTGGTCGAAGACGAGAAGCTCCTCATCGGGAACATGAGTGATGCTCATAGGGTTCTCCTTAAACGGGTTGAAGAGCGGGTTTAGGGCTTCTTACCGGAGTAGTAGTTGCCGAGGAACTCGTCACGGTACTCAAAGTAGGTGCCGTCCTTGATGGCTTCGCGAGCGTCGTCCACCATGCGCACGATGAAACGCTCATTGTGGATGGATGCGAGGGTCGCCGCCAGACGCTCGTCCGCCTTGAACAGGTGGCGCAGGTAGGCGCGGGTGTAGTGGGTGCAGGTGTAGCAATCGCAGCCCTCGTAGATGGGCGAGAAGTCCGCCTTGAAGCGCGCGTTGGTGATGTTGTAGCGGCCGGTGGGGGAGTAGACGGCGGCGTTGCGTGCCACGCGGGTCGGGGAGACGCAATCGAAGGTGTCCACACCGTTTTCGATGCCGACGAAGATGTCGTCGGGTTCGGAGATGCCGAGCAGGTGGCGGGGCTTGGACTCGGGCAGCTCTTCGGCGCACCAGCGCACGATGGTGCCGAGGTTTTCCTTCTCGAGCGCACCACCGATGCCGAAGCCGTCGAAGGGCATGGAGCCGAGGTCCTGGCATGCCTTGCGGCGCAGGTCCTCGTATTGCGCACCCTGAATGACGCCGAACAGTGCCTGGTAGGGCTTGCCCACGCGCTCAGCGGTCAGGCGCTGGTGCTCAGCGATGCAGCGCAGCGCCCACAGGCGGGTGCGTTCGAGTGCCTCCTCCTGGTAGCCGCGGGAGTTGTAGAGGGTGGTCAGCTCGTCGAAGGCGAACATGACGTCGGCACCGATCTGGTGCTGAACCTGCATGGACACCTCGGGGGTGAAGCGGTGGATCGAGCCGTCAATATGCGACTTGAAGTTCACTCCGTCGTCGTCAATGTGGGCGAGGCGTTCCTTGCCCTTTGCCACGTCGTCGTCACCGAGGGGGCGGCCGTCGGCGCCCTTAGCGTCCGCGACGGTACCCATGTCGATTACCTTCTTGAAGCCGGAGCCCAGGCTCATGACCTGGAAGCCGCCGGAGTCGGTGAAGGTCGGGCCGTCCCAGTTCATGAAGGCGCCCAGGCCGCCTGCTGCGTCGAGGATTTCGGGGCCGGGCTGCAGGTACAGGTGGTAGGCGTTGGAGAGCAGAGCCTGAGCGCCGAGCTCCTTCATGGATTCGGGCAGGACCGCCTTGACGGTTGCCTTGGTGCCCACGGGGGTGAAGGCGGGGGTCTGGATCTGTCCGTGCGGGGTGGTGATGACACCGGTGCGTCCGCGGAACTGTCCGCCGTTGGCTTCTACACGTTCAGCGCTGGGGGAGGCGGTGTCCGCCAGGCGGCTGGTGATGGTGAAGCCAAAGTCCTCGGTGGGGAAAGAGTTATCTAGAACGCTCATTCTTCTCTCGATTGTTTGCTTTCCGTCTGAATGTCTACACCCTAGCCTACCGGAAAACCCCGTCTCTCTTGCTGGAGGCGGGGTTTGCGCGGGTACTGTCAGGTTGGGGCACAGCCAGACTGGGGTATAGGCAGACTGGGGTATAGGCAGGGTGGCTGAGTTTAGCTAGCCCTAGCCGGCGAAGTTAGCCAGCGAAGTTAGCCAGCAAAGTCGCCGAGCATATCCACGGTCGGCACGAAGAAGAGGGTGCCGGTCACCGCGGTGCTGAAATCCAGCAGACGGTCGTAGTTGGCGCCATCCACTCCCATGAACATGTTCATGAGCATCTTCCGAACGGTCGAGAAGGTGCTGGCGTAGCAGATGAAGTAGGTGCCCAGCTCGTTGTTACCCACGGTGCCGAAGGGCATGTTGTCGCGAATAACCTTGAAGTCGTCACCGATATTGGCAAGAGCGGAGTGCGAATTGGCGGGCTTCTCGTCCTCGCTCATCTCGATGTCCTCGTGCTTGGAGCGGCCAATGACCTTCTCCTGCTCGGAGACGGGCAGGGCGTTCCACGCGGTCATGTCGTGGATGTACTTCTGCACGAACTGGTAGCTGCCGCCCTTGTACACGGGGTCATCGTCACCGATGATGCCGAAGTATTCGCGTGCCGCGGGGGTCTGCGGGTTTTCGGTGCCGTCCACAAAACCGATGATGGAGCGGCCGTCCCAGTAGCGGAAGCCGTGCACCTCATCCACGGTCTCGGCAATATCGCGTAGAGCCGCAGTAATAGCGGAGGCCATATCGTAGGCGACGGACGGCTGGGTTGCGCGGATGTGGAAGTGCAGATCACCGGGAGTGGACACCGCGGTGTGCTTGGGTCCCCGAATTTCCTCGAACTCCACAAGCTCCTGAGGCAGCGGCTTGGGCAGATCCAGGGTCAGCCACGCGCTGTGGCTGATACCCAGCACGATGCTGGCGTTCTCGGGCGAGTAGCGGTTCGCGGCGGTGTGGTTGAGGTTAATGACGAGCCCGCAGAGGTTCTGGAACCCCTCAATGAGCGCCTCCTGAGAAACACCCTCCTTGAACTTCCACACCATGAAAATGGTGTTAGCGTTCGGGCTGGCAGTGACCTGTTGTGATTCTGAAGCAAACATAAAACTCACCGTACGCCCGTGTGCACGCCCCTGCAATGAATCTAGCCCTAACCTTCTGCGCTGAACAGAGAAGATAAGGGCTGGGGCAAAGGACCGTAGGGTTTCAGAGGCCGTGCTTTAGAAACAGTGCTTTAGAAACCGTGCTCTAGAAACCGTGGGCGGCGAGGTCACGGGCATGCGCCAGGCGCGCCGCCGTCTCAAAAATAGTCCACGCCTGCACCTGAGTGGACAGCTCCACCGGCGCACCGGGCTTCACAACCTTGCTCATCGGCTCGGTGAACCGCGGGGAGAACTGCACGAGCGCCTTACCGCGAATCTCATTCGGGTCAATGCCGTACTCGTTCATCGGCAGGTTGGGGTCGAACTCGCGGCGGCCCTCCCACAGGGCGCGTGCGGTCGAGTACACCAGGTTCGAGGCGAGTGCTCGCGCCTCATCGCTGAGCAGCGGTGAGGACGCCGCCATGCCCAGGTAGCGCACGAGAATGCCGGTGAACAGGCCGCCGTCGCCGTCGCCGTGCGAGATGAGGATGCGGCGGCGCGCACCGGAGAGGAACTCCACCTCTTCGGTCATGTGCTTGACGATGCCGACGATGAGGCGTTCGGCGCGTTCTGCGGGGTCCACCTCGCAGGGCACACCGGATGCGGCGAGGCTCAGCAGGGCACCCAGGGCGGTTCCCTGGTTGTAGGTAAATTCGCTGCGTTCGTATTCGTACTCGTCGCCGCGCACGTTCACGCCGTCAATATAGAGCGAACGTTCTGCATCCCAGAGGGTTTCGTTCATCCAGTCCATGAGCGCGGCGGCAGTCTTCGGGTCGCCCGCACGCACATACGCCAGAGCGGTCGGCGCGGTCGCCGCAGCATTCACAAAATCACGCTTGGACTTGCGCCAACTCATGCCACCCACCGGGGAAATACCCTTTGCCAGCTGCTCGAGGAGAGCCGCGCCAGCATCCTGAGCGGCAACGTCATTAGCGCCGGTCAACTCAATGCAGAAGGAGTTCATGCGGCCCACCGCGAGGGTCAGCCACGCCATATCGTCAAAATAATCGTTCGCGAAGCGGCCGTAGTTACGCACGTTAATGCCGCGCAACAGCGCGCGGGCGCGGTGCAGCTCTTCCTGGGCGGCAGTAATATCGCCCTCACGCAGGTGACGCTGACCGGCATCAATCATGCAGTCCAGCAGGTGCGCCTGCCACCAGTAGTGCCAAATGCTCAGACGCTGGCTCAGCGGGCGCGGATCCGGCACCTGCACCGAACCGATGAGGGCGCCGGGCACGCCGAGGATGCGATGCACAAAGGTATCGGTGACGCTGACGGCTGCGGCAACGGCGTGCGAGGAGGTGCGCTGGGCGTACTCGCTAATCGACTCCAGAGACTGCTCGTTGTGGGAAGACGGCTGGGAATTCATGGACCCTCTGTAGTTGCGGTGAAGTATTTACGTCTGAAATTATCCCACTTTTTGCCCTCTGAGCGCCCGGATGCTGTGGGCGGGCTCTCGGGTGTGATCCCTTTTCGAGAGCCCGCCGAGAAGATGCACCGCAGGGAACGGAGCGAACGCCACTCAAAAACCGGTTAGGCGGCGGCAGCCAGCGAACGCCCGCTGTACAGATCCACCCGCTCACCGGTGATGGGGTGCTCAAAGTGCAGGCTGTACGCCAGTAGCTGCAGCGGGTACTCCGGGCGGTCTGGGGCATCGGGCAACACCTGCGGGTAGAGAACATCGCCCAGAATGGGCGACCCCAAAAGGTTCAGGTGCGCCCGTAGCTGGTGGGTCTTGCCGGTGTGAGGCGCCAAATCATAGAGCGCCCATTCTCGTTTTTCGTTCAGCGTAGGCTCGGCACGCCACCCCTCAACAGCCTGCGCACTCGGGGTGAAAGTCCGCAAAATCTTCACGGTCGTCAGCGTATTCGGCTCCACACCCTGTACCGCGCACTCTTGCTCAGACAGCTGCTGAACCTGCAGCTGATCACGAATCTTCTGAATATGCGAACGCACCTGCAGCCCCTCCGCACTCAATGCCTGCTCGGCGGCGGCGGGGTCGGCGGGAACCGGCGCCACGGCGCGGTAGGTCTTCGACACCTGACGGTGCTGAAACATCATCTGGAAAGGGCGGCGCGCCTGAACCGTCTTAGCAAAGAGCAGCACACCGGCGGTCGGGCGATCCAGGCGGTGAATCGGAATCAGCAGCGGGTTCTGCTCACGCACCCGCAGCTTGGTCAGCGCGGTCTGCGCAATATAAGAACCGCGCGGGGTGGTCGGCAGAAAATGCGGCTTATCAATCGCCAGCACGTGCTCATCCTCGTAGAGCACCGGCATGTCGGAGGGCAGCTGCGGCTCGTCGGCAAGCTCACGGAAGTACCAGATGCGCTCGCCCGGCATGTACGGGCTATCGCTGGTCACAATCGTGCCGTCATCCAGGCGCACCTCGCCGGTGTCGAAGCGGGCGTGAATAATCTGCGGGTCGTTCGGGTAGAAACGCGCAATCAGGTAATCCGCAATGGTTGCCGGGACGGTGTTGTTCGGGGTGAGCTCGGCGGGGAGCTCCTCCACAAGCGGCAGAATCAGCTGAATCGGATCGATACCGTTCTTCTGAGCCAGCGGAGGGGTCAGTAGGCGGCGGTGCGTGCGGCGTGCCGGTTTCGCCTGATAGACGGCGCCGGACTGCATTCCCTGCTGCGTATCGGGCTGGGAATTGGGCAGCTGGCTGTGCTGAGTGCTGGGCTGTGAGCTGGACTGCGGGCGTGCGGTGTTCTGTGCGGGCATGGCTCTACTCTACCGCCTGAGCCCTATCGCCTGAGCGGGGCTAGGGCCGAGGTAAGCTGAGCCGGACTGCCTACCGATGAGGTAGCTAGACACATTGCCGCGGGGTTGGGTTTCGGGCTGCGGAATGCAGTTTTGTCTGACACTCATGAATGTTTGTGTGAATGCGTGGAACAAAAAACGAAAACTTCACAAATTTTTGAAATTATTGGACATTTAATTTAAAAAAACTGCATTAATTTTACAAAAAACAGCGTTTATGTGCGGTATTTTCGAAAATGCTGTCAAGTCAGAAACTAATAACCCTCAATTTAGCCCCTGTGGTTTTTCTAAGTATAAAAGATGTGAAGCAAATAAATACCTGCTAACCTGAGCATCCTACGTCATAAACGCCTTAATAAAGGCTGAAAGTAGCCTTAAAGCGGTACGATTAAGACACAGAAGTTCGATATTTCGAACGAAGGGGTCGAAATGGGACAGAAACAGCGCAAGGGCGCAGAGATTAAAGGAAAACCCCCAATGACGGCGGTGCAATCGGACAATTCCAAAGCACCGGAAAATGCGATAGGAGAGGTTATGGAACATTCACAAAAGAATGCGGAGCCTCGCACCGGTGCCCTGCGCATGGAACCGCACGAACGCGAAGAGCAAATTCTGAAAATTGCTGCAGAACATTTCGCTCGACGCGGCGTACTCGGCGCCTCCATGAGCGCTATCGCCCGCGATGCAGGCATTACCCGCGCCCTGCTCTACCACTACTTCCCCGGCAAGGACTCCCTGGCGGCAGCCGTCACCCGACGCGAAGCCAACGCAGTCCTCGAAGCGCTCGGCGAGCACCACGAAAACCCCGAGGAAGCACTCCGCAGGGCATTGCGCACCTACTTCCTCGTCGTAGCCGGTGTCCCCACCCCCGGTGGGGAGGACTTCCCGAACAACCCCACCGACTACCTCGAATGGATGCTTGAACGCACCGGCATGCCGATTAATGATCGCACCCGCGTCATCCTCGGAGGCTGGTTGCAGCTCGTCGACTACTTCGCCCTGCACGTCGTGCAGCTCAACCCCCGCGATCAGCGCACCGTTCGCTCCCGCGGGCTCGGGCTCGAAGAAGCTATCGACCTGTGCCTGGGTGCCGTGGACACCCTCACCGGCGGCTACTAACCGCCTCAAGAGGTGACAGGTCAACATAGGACTTCCCGCTCCGATGTTTGGTTATGTGCTCCACGGCAAAGGCGACGTGGACATCCGGGCGGTTATTCCTCCGTCGCGCCGCTTGCGACGTGGCGGACTCCGGGAATACCACCCGGTTCGTGAGTAGGGAAACATAATGCCCCGTACCCCCCTTCCGTGAGGGTACAGGGCATTATGATGCTCAGGTTGAGGTTGAGGAAATAATTTAATCTGAGGCTAAGCTTGAGGCTTTGCCTGCTCTAGGAGGTTCTACTCAGTCTAGATGGAACGGCGCAGCGACAGGCCACGAACCGTCGCGTAGAAGCCCTGCGCCTGCAGTGCGGCACGTAGCGCCTCCACCGGATGCACCACAGCCTCGCCGCCGGAGGGATTCAGCGTGTGGGTGCCCAGCGTGTGGGTGCTCAAAAGCTCCACATCGTTGACCTTCTCCACCGAAATCTTCTCCGCACCACCGGCAGACACCAGGCGCGCCAGGGCGGGGGCTGCCGCCTCCAGAAGCACCGGGTCGGTGGTGAAAGCCAGCAGGGTCTTCGCGCCGCGCTCCACGTACAGCACCGGGGCACCGTCCACCAGCACCACGCAGGCACCCGCCTTGCGTGCCGGGCGGTGCTTGACCACTCCCACACCCTCGCCCGCAAAGGAGGGAATCGCGGGCCAGCTCAGCGCCGCACCGTACGGGTTCGCCGGGTCGGTCGCCGCCAACAGGGTCACCGTGAACGTGCCGTACACCTGCTCCGTATCGGTGCGCTGCGGGGTGTAGGCGCTCGCGCTAAAACTCTGTGTCGCACCAAAACCTTGTGGACCTGCGGGAATACTGAGGTTATCGGCGGTAGAACGCAGCAGGTCCACCGTTGCGGGGGCGGCGAACTGCGCCGCACCCAGGCCCTCAATAAAGTAGCCGCGACGCACTAGCGCACGATCCTCAGCCGCCAAATAAATCCGGTACAGCTGTGAGAACCCGCCGGCAGAATCCTCCACCTGCAGGCACCCGCGAGTCAGCACACCGTAGCGGTCCAGCAGCAGGTCGGCGCGTGCGAGCGCCGCAACGGTTGCTTCCACCGGCTCCTGAAGCAACGTGTCCACGCGCGAGAAGCGGCCGCTATCCTGCGGGGCAATAGTGGGGGCGGTATGGAGCCCGCCGCGGAGGGAATTACCACGAAGGGAACGCAAGCCCCGCCCGGTGGTAGGCGCAGAGTAACCGCTGGAACTATAGCTGTCAGCACTGTAGTTGTCAGCACTGTAACCGCCCGCCATGCCGTTACCCATGGAGGCGCGCGCCGCCGCAATACGACCCGCACCGCGGCGACCCACCCGCGACAGGCGCGCAGGGGCGGTCGGGGTCGGATGCGCACTGCGGACGCCCGCCAGCATCGCCCGAACCGGCGCGAAACTATCGTTCGTCACCGCACCAGCCCACACCAGGCGCCACAGCGCCGCCGAAACCTCCGCCGCATCAGGGAAAGTCACCACCTGACCGGAAGGCGCCGCCGCGCTCATCAGCTGCGCCACCCGCTCACGCAGCGCCGGCACGAACAGGCCGCCGTGAGCCAGCGCCTCATAGATGGCGTGCTCGAGCGTGCCCGGAGTCTGCAGCGCCTCCCAGAGCTCCGGGGTCTCAGCGCGTAACAGCTGCTCCGGGTATGCCTCGCCCACAGTCAGCGAAGAACTCTCGCTCAAATGCAGGCGAATCCAGCCGTCAGACTTCTGCGCGCTACCGCCACCGAGCTGACCGGCGCCGGTGAAGAACACCCTGCCGCTCGCCATGAGCTCGTCCAGCATGTGCGGCTGGTAGCCGGGCACGCGCGCCGGAAGAATCAGAGTCTCCAGCGCGGAAGCCGGTACGCGCACACCCGCCAGCTGGTCGATGGCGGTGAGCAGATCCTCCGTGGCGGAGGTGGAGTCTTCGGTACCGTTTTCTGTCGCCGGGTTGGGTGCCGCCGGGCTGGGTTCCGCTGTGCCGAGGGGCGCCACCCTCTCGCCCACCACCGTGGCGGCGCGTCGGGAAGGCATGAACGCACCGTAGGCGCTCGCCTCCGGCAGGGTCTGTGCAACCCGCACGGATAAAGAACGAACGTTCTGCCACGAAGGCAGGAAAACACCATAGACCTGCGCCGATACCGGCTCAATCTCCTCACGCAACGCCGCCAGGGAACGGGCGCGAATCGTGCGCAAAACCTGCGCATCCACCCACTCAACACCGACCGCCCCGGAGGCACGTAGCACCTCGGGCAGGAACTCGCCAGAGCTCAGGCGGCGCTGCTGCTGAAGACGCTGCAACACCGGAGTCAGCACGCCCACACCCACCGGGGTCAGGCGCGAAAAATGCTCCGCCACCTGCTGCGCCGTAAAGGGAATATGGGTGCGCGCATAGCGAGAAACCAGATCCTCTAGGGGCTCCGCGACCGGCTGCAGGAGGGCAACAGGAAGCGCCGCGGCGGGCATAATGCCCAGTCCATCGCGCAGGCGCGCGGCATCCTCAACCACCGCATAGTACAGCTGCGGCTTGGCGGAACCATCTGCAGCTCCCATGAACGAGAACGCGCGGCGCGAGCGCACCAACTCTTCCGCCAGGGTGCGCGCCTCAGCCGTGTTGGCGTGCGTGCCGTAGTCCTCGCCGTAGTGTTCAGAGTCCTTGTTTTCAGAGTCCTCGGCGCCGCTAAAATCTCCCGCGCCGAAATCTTGAGAACCATGGGCCGCAGATTCAGCCCACAAACGCAGACTCAACTCCCGCGCGCTCAACGGCCCCAGCTGGCGCAACAGATCCGCCACGCCCTCCACACCGCAGGCACGGTAACGCTCACCCGTGCGTTGCAGACGCTGCTGAGTCTGCACCAGAACCGCCGGATCCAGCAGGTCGCGCAGACCGCTCGAACCCAGCAGCTCAGCCAGCAACGCCGGGTCTAGTGACAGCGCGGCGGCGCGGCGTTCGGCGGCGGGCGCATCACCGTCGTAGAGGTGCTCGGCAACGTACTCAAAGAGCAGGGTGCGCGCAAAAGGCGAAGGGTCGTTCGTCTCAACCTCCAGCATGGACACCGCCCGAGACTGCAACGAACGGTGCACCTGAACCAGCGCCGGAACATCGTACACATCCTGCAGACACTCGCGCGCAGTCTCCAAAAGCACCGGAAAATCAGGGTACTTACGCGCCACATCCAGCAGCTGCGCCGCACGCTGACGCTGCTGCCACAGCGGGGTGCGCTTACCCGGATCACGGCGCGGCAACAGCAGGGCACGCGCCGCATTCTCACGGAATCGAGACGCAAAAAGCGCCGAATCGCCCACGCGTTCGGTGACAATCGCCTCCAGCTCGTCCGGGTCGAAGAGGAACAGGTCGGCGCCGGGCGGCACATCCTCCATGGCGGGCAAGCGCAGAATCAAGCCGTCATCGCTCGCCATGACGGAGGCATCCACCCCGTACCGCTCCTCGATACGGGCGCGCACCGCCAGCGCCCAGGGCGCGTGCACCCCGTAGCCGAGCGGCGAGTGCAGGACCACGCGCCAATCGCCCAGTTCGTCGCGGTGCCGCTCCACAATCATGCGGGTGTCGGAGGGGACCGCCCCGGTGGATTCGCGCTGCTCACGCAGGTAGGCGAGCAGGTTATCGACTGCCCAGGTGTCCAGTCCGAGCTGTTCGAGCTGCTGGCGGGCGGCGGCGCTATCGGTGGCATCCAGGCTGGAGAGGGCGCGCGTGAACGCACCCGTCTGCACACCCAGGGCATAGGGGCGACCCATGCGGTCGCCGTGCCAGAAGGGCAGGCGCGCGGGCTGACCGGGCGCGGGGGAGACCCGCACCGCGTCGTGCGTAATTTCTTCAATGCGCCAACTGCTCGCGCCGAGGGTGATGACCTCGCCGGCGCGGGATTCGTACACCATTTCTTCGTCGAGCTCACCCACACGCTTGGGGCCGCGCTCCTCATCGCCGCTGACCAGGTAGACGGGGAAGAGTCCGCGGTCGGGAATCGTGCCGCCACTGGTGACGGCGAGGCGCTGCGCACCCGGGCGACCCTCAATACTTCCGGAGGGCGCCTCCTCGGTGGGGGTGCGGTCCCAGATGATGCGCGGGCGCAGTTCGGCGAACTCGTCGGAGGGGTAGCGTCCGGCGAGCATTTCGAGCACGGAGTCGAAAAGGGCGCGCGGCAGTTCGGCGTAGGGCGCGCTGCGGCGCAGCGCCTCGTACCAGGAATCCACGCTGATGGGGCCCAATGCGCAGGCGGCGACGGTCTGCTGCGCGAGTACGTCCAGGGGATTGGTGGGGATGGCGAGCGGCTCGAGGGTTCCGCTGCGCATTCCGGCGAGGGTGACGGTTGCACCGAGCAGGTCGCCGCGGTGCTTGGGGTAGAAGAATCCGCGCGATATTTCGCCCACTCGGTGTCCGGCGCGACCCACGCGCTGTAGTGCGGAGGCGACCGAGGGAGGGGCTGCTACCTGAATTACGAGGTCTACGTGGCCCATGTCGATGCCCAGTTCCAGGGAGCTGGTGGCGACCACGCAGCGCAGGGTTCCGCCCTTGAGCGCCTCCTCGATGAGGGTGCGCTGTTCCTTGGATACGGAGCCGTGGTGTGCGCGGGCGAGCGGCGGCACTTCGGTGATGTCGCAGATGCCTGCCGCGTAGTCTTCGGGGTCGATTCCCTGCTTCGCGAGGACGCGGCGCAGGTGAATATCGTTGAGCGCCGCGGTGAGCTTTTCCGCTAGTCCGCGTGAGTTAACGAAAACAATCGTAGAACGGTTGTTTTCAATATGATCGACGATGCGCTCCTGCACGCGCGGCCAGATGGAGGTCTCGGGGCGCTCGCTATCGGCGGTTTCACAGAGTGATTCTTCGGGGATGGTGAGCGTATTTTTAGGCGCGGTGTTATCGTCCTGTCGCGCCGGGTTTACCTGTCCGGTCGCCTGCCCGGTTTCCTGCTTGGTTTCTTGTCCGGGGAATACGCCAATGGCATCTTCGAGGGTGTAGGGCGCGTTCGCCGGGGTATTTACGGCACTGGAGGCAGGCTGTGCCGTGCCCTGCGGCGAACCGGCAGAAGCCGAGCCCCCGCCGCCCGGCACCTCCGAAGGCGCATATTCCGAGGGCGCGTAAAGCCCTTGCCCGTAGTCGTTGGCGCCTCCGAGTGCCGCCATGTCGGGTACGGGTACGCTCAGGTGTAGGTCCCATTCTTTGGCGACCGGGCGGCTCATGATGGTCACCGGCTGAATGCCGCCGAGGAACCGGGCGACCGCCTCCGGGTTTTCGACGGTTGCGGAGAGGCCAATGCGCTGTGCGGGCTTTTCGAGGAGCGCATCGAGGCGTTCGAGGGAGACCGCCAGGTGCGCGCCGCGTTTGGTGGCGGCGAGGTTGTGAATCTCGTCCACGATCACGGTGGTCACGCCCGTAAGGGTGTTGCGGGCGGCGCTGGTGAGCATGAGGTAGAGGGATTCGGGGGTGGTGATGAGAATGTCGGGCGGGTTGCTGATGAGCTGGCGGCGTTCGCGTGCGGGGGTGTCGCCGCTGCGCACGCCCACGCTGATGGTCGGTTCGGTCGCGTTGTTTCCGCTCAAGCGCGTGATTCCGGTCAGCGGTGCGCGCAGGTTGCGTTCGACGTCGGCGCCGAGTGCTTTGAGGGGTGAGATGTAGAGGATGCGCGTGCCGCCTGCGGTTCCGGCTTCGTGTTCGCGGTGCAGGGCGTCGAGTGCCCAGAGGAAGGCGGCGAGGGTTTTGCCGGAGCCGGTGGGGGCGATGATGAGGGTGTTGTTGCCGTTGCGGATGCTCTCCCAGGCGCCTTCTTGGGCGGCGGTGGGTGCGCTGAAGGTGGCGCGGAACCAGTCGCGTACGGGGGTGGAGAAGTGGGAGAGTGCGTCGGTCATGTATCTATTATGGCGGGGTTTATGGTGTGCGCCTCTTGAATTGTTGGGGGTTGGGGGAGGAAGATGTGCTTGACAGGGTTTCTACAGAGCATGTAATGTTTTCCCTGTAAAGTAAAAGACTGAGGAACAACCCAAAGGAGCCTCACCATGACCCGCCTGAACGAAGAACAGCTCATCAACCTCTTCCACGAGCCGCGCACCGTCTCCTCCTTTACCGAGGAGCCCGTCACCGACGAGCAGCTGCGCCGCATCCAGGAGCTGACCTTCTACGGCCCCACCGCCTTCAACAGCCAGCCCCTGCGCATCACCTGGGTCAAGAGCCCCGAGGCACGCGAGCGCCTCGTCGCGCACCTGGCAGACGGCAACAAGGCAAAGACCCAGGCGGCACCGGTGACCGCGATTCTCTCCGCGGACGCAAACTGGGTAGAGCACGCTGACACTTTCAACCCCAACGCTGCCGGCTTCATCAAGGGCTACTACACTACCGAGGAGCTTGCCACCCCCGCCGCTGAGCTGAGCGCTCACCTGCAGGCAGGCTACTTCATCACCGCAATCCGTGCCCTCGGCCTGGACGCTGGCCCCATGACCGGTGCAGACTTCGCCGGCATCAAGAAGGAATTCTTTGCGGACAACGCAGAAATCCCCTTCCTGGTCGTCAACCTCGGTCACGGTGAGGCTCCCGCATACCCGCGCGGTGCACGCTTCAGCCACGAGGACGTCACCCGCTCCCTCTAGGGCACGCGGATACGGCATCGCTAAACACTAGGCTTAAAAATAGTTCAAGGGCGGTTCCCCATCACGGGGAACCGCCCTTGAACTATAGGTGCACAAGTGAACTATAAGCGTGAACTATAGGTGTACAAGAGGTGCCAGAGTATTCACATCCGCAACGCTACTTTAGCGGGCACCAAACTGACCCACCGACAGCTGCGGAACAGACGAGGAACACGCGGTCGTATCCAGCGGAACAATTACGCCGCCGGAACCCGAGGGAAGACCCACCAGGAAGCCCTGAACCGGGCGGCTACCGCAATCATCACCGAAGCGTGCCGGGTACACCGAACGCAGTATCGCGGTGGTGCTATCACCGGGGTTGAGGGTCACGCCCGCAGAGTTCATGTACTCATCGGAGGTGGAAGCCTCGCGACCCACCCAGGTTCCCGAAGGACCCGCATGCACCACCCGCGGGTAGCCGCGCAGGGTGCAGGCGGAGTTTGAGGAATTCTGGAAGTACAGGGTGTAGTTTCGGGCGCCGGGGGAGCCTTCTCCCACAGCAACCGAAATGTTCAGATCATCCAGATCGCACTGGGTTGGGCCCTCGGCAACAGTGTTGCTAGAGGAGCTAGAGGACTTCTCCGAGGAGTTCGAGGAATTAGAAGAATTCGACGAACCCGAAGAGCCGGAGGAGTTCGAGTGACCCGAAGAGTTGGAACCCGAGTGAGAAGACGAATCTGAGTTCTTCTGGGAATCCTGCTGAGAATCTGCAGAGTCCTCTGACTTGTTCTGATCGGAACCCTCGCGGGAGGAATCAGAAGAATGAGAGTCAGAGTTCTGCTTCGACTCGTGAGTCCCGGTGTGGGAAGAAGACTCGGAGTGCTCAGAGGAAGAATCGTGGTGCTCCGCATCGGGGGAGTTCACCACGGTAATGGAGCCCGGAGACACAGAAGGGGTAGCCCCGTCGGAGGCTACTCGAATCGTGCCGGGCTTGACCGAAGCCGAAGCACTCGGCTGAGCCGAGGTGCCTTCAGCTTCCTGACCGGCCGGGGACGCGCCGCATCCACTGAGCGCGAGCACGCAACAGAGGAGGGTGGTTGATGCGAGTACCTGAGCCGATTTAAACATGATTACATCGCCGCCTGCATTTGGATTTCTGCTCCGTCCATACCGGGGGCGTACTCGACCTGGCAGCACAGGCGGGAGTATTCGTTGGCGACATCGTCGACCATGTCGAGCAGGTCCTGCTCAGCTTCGGTGCGTTCACCGGAAGCTTCGAAGTGCTCGGGGTCGATGAAGCCGTGGCAGGTAGCGCAGGATGCGTTACCACCGCAGGTTGCGAGGACCGGCACGCCGTTAGCCTGGAGGGCTTCCAGGAGGGTGTGGTGGTCTTCCCACTGAATGTCGTAGTTTACGCCTGCTTCGTCAGTGACCTTAATCGTTACGCCCATGCGTTCTCCTTCTTCTGTAGTGATGCGTTTCTATTGTAGAGGTAGGGGCTGTTATTCACCGTACTTTGTGGCGCATCCCCAACCCTACCGTCACGCATATCACGGGAACGCATATTAATTTTTATGCTGAGTAGCATGTCTGTATTGCCCCCAGTCTACCCCGTATCGCCCTGACAATGCGGGATATCAGCGCCAATGAATACTGCCCCCAGATGCAAAGACATGCTGGGGGCAGTATAAAGAACCGGCACGCAGGCGCGCTTTAACGGTGACGAAGACCTACTCCGATTCCTTCTCCGTAGCCTTCTCGGCCTCCTGCTTTTCTGCGCTGTGGTGATTAGCATTCTGGACGCTTCCTCCGGGGCCGCGCACAATACCGCGCACGCTATCGCGCGGGTCAGCGTAGCGCAGGTCGATACCGAAGGTATTGCGGATCTGGCGTGCCGAGTTCAGGTGCCAGCGCTGCGAATCCGAGGGGGTCACGGAGGTGACCGCCTTCTGACCCGGAGCCAGCTTCTCGTGGCGAATATCGTAGTGCTTACCGCCCATGGTGATGGTGAAGCCGTGCTCCTGCAGTAGCTGCACGAACGCATCCACATCGTGCGGGATCTTGCGGCCGCGCTGCCTCTTCGTGCCGCTCATCCTCGGCTGCGACTCGAAGGGGTTGCGGCTGGGCGCGGTGCCGCGACTAATACGAATAACCTGCTGATCGGAGTGCGAGAACTCCACCTGGTAGCCGTTGAGTGAGTACACGGTGCGGCTACTGCCGGGAATCGGGCGGCGGTCCTCAGCCTCATCGAGGATGCGGGCAATGTACTCGCCGGTCAGTCCGAGCGACTTGAGCTGAGCCTGAGCCTCGGGGGAGAGCTGGTAGCCTCCGGCGAGAGCCTGCAACGGGCGTAGCGCGAGCACTTCGGCGGTCAGGGGGTTGAGCACCACCTGGTAGCCTTCCTCTTCATGCGTGTAGAGGGTGACTTCGCGGCCGTAGCGGTTCTCCTGCGCGCTTTCTTGAACCACCGTGCTTGCGGGGGATTCGATGATGTCCAGCAGCAGCTCGTAGGTGAGCCCGTGGCGCATCATGTAATCCATCACGCCGGGGAGCACACCGTAGATGCGGCGGCGCGGCGGCACGTCACCGTAGAATTCCTTCTCGATGCGCGCGGCAATACGCTGGTTCTCCAGCGGCACCTCGGTCAGCGGAATGAGGCGCTGGTTGGAGGGACGAATCTTGGCGCGTGCGGCGGCGGGCTTGGGCGCCTGACGGTACGCGTCCACGAGCGCCTGCTGCTGCTCCACGAATTCCTGGGCAAGAAGCGGTAGGAGGGTGAAGTAGAGCTCTGCCGCTTCGGGCTTGAGCGCGCCGTTCTCATCGAGCAGGGAGGCGCCGTCCTTGGAGAGCAAATCCCAGGGCTTATCGTGTGCAGGGCTCTCTTCGGAGCCCTGCTCATCGCGGTAGCTATAGGCGGCGAGGGAGGCAAGCTCCTGCAGGCGAACGTACACCTCAAGAGGAACGGT
>ERZ772795.17-NODE-17-length-51946-cov-8.32711_pt1 | contig 51946 bp, 39 predicted proteins | sample MGYA00511346_ERZ772795 | MGnify/ENA primary metagenome ERZ772795 (study PRJEB29015, sample SAMEA2738032) | human oral metagenome | biome: human oral; feature: human-associated habitat; material: saliva | place: China | collected 2245 ... | reverse complement strand
GGTACCGCCGGAACCTGGGCGGGAGCCGCCTGAGCAGGAGCCGCCACCGGCGAACCAACCGGACGCGCCAACAACGCCGGAGAAGCACCCGGCACCGGAGCCAACGGCTCACGAGAGGTACCCTCACGAGCCGCCAGACGAGCCTGACGCTCCGCTGCGCGCGCCTCCTTAGCAGCCTGAAGAGCCTCCTCACGAGCCTGCAACTCAGCCGCAATATCCTGAGGCAGCTTGTGCTTGAGCGACTGCGGCGGCAGCGGCGCCATGCGGGCGGTCACCGCCTCCGGAGCGCCCTCCGGGAATCGCTTGAGCAGCTCCTTACCCGCCTCGCTCAGCTCATAACGCTCCGGGTTCTTGCGGGAGGTGCGACCCGTACCCTCACGCAGAGCGTTCAGGTAGCGTTCGCCCTTGAGCACGTGCATCGCCACCGAATAGCGGTTACGCAGACGCGGGGTCAGCTTATAACGGTGCGGAGCAACCTCACCCTGCAGGTACGGGATATCCAGGGCGATCTTCAACTCATCGTAGATGTCGTAGTAGGAGATACGCGGGTTCTCCTCCACGAGCTTCAGAATCGGGTACAGCAGCTGATGCGGGTACGGCAGAGAGTCCACCGCCGCAGGATCCAGCAGAGCCGAAGCCACCAGCTTCTGAACGCTCGGCTCAACCATCTGCGCCAGAGCCGGCGCGAAAGCAGGACCCAGCGAGTAGACGGTCTCGCGCTCAGAGAGGTAGTGGTGGGCGGTCAGCACATCGTAGAGGTAATCCTGCGCGTCAATCTGCACAAAATAGGGGTTCGAGGAGGCCTGCTGGATGCGCTCGTCGCGGTCAAAGACCTGCTCCAGGCTCGGAAGGCTCAGCTCCACATCGGCGCCATGGTCGTTGAGGGTGTCGAGTAGAAGAACGCCCATATGGGTCAGCAGAGCATCGGTTGCGGCAATATCCTCAGCCGTAATGGAGGCGCCCTCATCCTTCACCAGCGCCAGCACGGAGCTCAGCTCGCTCGCCGGCACGCCGGTCTCCTCGTAGCGTTCCACGAGGTCCTTCGCGGAAGGCGACAGCGAGTACAGAGTCAGCGGAGAGTCCGTGTGCTCGTGAATCGTCTTGGTGCGCAGGTAGCCCTCGCGGGTCAGCAGGCTCAGTGCCTGAGCAATCACCGGCTCAATAATGCGCTGCTCCAGGTACGACAGACCGTACCAGCCCTGCACAAAACCGCACTCGCGCAGCACCAGCTCGCGAATCTTCACGGGCGCCGCCGCGGGGTAGGAGGGGGTCACGCTCAGAACGATGGGCAGAAGCTCACGCACCGTAATGTGCGAGAGCAGAACCGGGTAGAACTGCTTCAGGTAGTAGAGGTACACGCCGCTGAGGAGGGGCAGAACCGGCAGAAGAGCCTGCGCCTGCTGTTCCTTCGGGGTACCCAAAAGTTCACGGCCAGCCTCGCTGAGCGTGTAGTGCAGGTTGCCCGGATGCAGCTGGCTGAGGGATACCTCAAGATAGTCAGCGTTGACCAGTGCCGCAATCAGCTTATTGAGCGCCTCACGGAAGAGGACATTGTCACCGACCGCAATGAAACGCTGAGTCATGTTGAAACCCAGGTCCACACCTACGGGGGTGTACATATCGGGGAAGAAAACCTTCTCGCCACGGTCCTGCGCGCGCTCAAAATGGCGGAGCAGAGAGAAAGCCGCCGCAACGCTGAGAGTGCGTGCTTCCTCGGGTAGGGCCTCCCACGAGGTTTCCTGCTGCAGAGAGTGCAATTCGGAATGGTCGATATGGAGCATTGTTTTATTCACAAAAGCCACGCTGGGCTCCTTATCTGGTGTTATTTATCGTGCGGGCATTCTTCATAAAGTGCAGTCATTCGAACGGGAAAATATTCACACAATACTGGGCGACACCATCTTTATTTTTGGGTCGACACTTGGGTAACCCCTCGTGAAGAGATGCAAGAAAGGCCGAGCCTTCAGCTCATCCCGCTCACGTACCGTCTTCAATGATGCACACTCTACGAAAGAACGCTTAAATTATGGTGAAGTGTCTAGACCGTCGCGGGTATATACACTTCGTGAAATAATGCGAGTATATATAACGCATTACCCTCCCATTGTATCGGCTGGTTCAAGAAATAACCTAGATTTCTAAAACCAGCCGATATGTGAAAAATATCCTCAAGGAAAAGTGAAAATACATTAAGTGAAATGACGCAGGAAATGCGCGAAGGTCGGGGATATTTCGCGGGAAATACCCGCCCCAAAAACACCCCGGCTACTCCAAACCGCGAGGCTACTCCATGCCGCGGGCAAAATACTCCTCGTCAATGCGGTAACCGCACTCGCCCTCACCATCAAGCACCCCCACACGGTGGCGAATCATCAGCTCCACCAGGTGGTGCTGATCAACCAGAGCAATATTGCGTGCGCCCGGCAAACCCTGCAAATACTTAGGCACCGGATGCGCAAAAGCACCACAGGTCACCAAAACACCCTGCAAACCGCCGTGCAGAAGCACCGCACCGGCAAGCTTCTGAATCTCGTTAGGGGTGACCTTCATGGTTCCGCAATAATGCTTCACCTGAATATAAATCGGCGCAAAATCCAGTCCATCAGAATAGCGTGCAATAACGTCAACGCCCTTATCATCAGCACCGCCGGTCACCTCGGTACTAAACCCAAGGGCCGTAAAAATATCGGCAACAATCTGCTCAAAATATTCTGGCGTCACCGCGTGAATATGCTGAATCAAATCCTGCGTAAAATGCTCAGCAAACTCAGCCTGAGCGTGAATCACCGGCGAATCGCTGGCACGCAAAATAATATCCAGCGGAGACTGACCGGCAGGCCAAGAATTCGCAGTTCCAGCAGAATTCAGGGCGGGCATAGGGTAGCCGGCATCGGCTGCATCATAGGCAGCGGGGTTCAGCTGAGCCTGATCAGCGCCTGAGAAATGCGGCAGAGCATGAAGGGCGCCGGTATCAGAAGCACCAAAAATGAGGCGATGCTCCTCCTCCGCATTCTCCAATAGCGCGTTCGCCTGCTTCTTCAGTTTCTTCGCGCTCTTTGCCGTCAAACTCTGAGCGCACAACGCCTGCACCTGCTTCACTACACGCGGCGGCACCGAACCGTGCAGATGCGGGGTGCAGGTCAGCTCAGCACCCAGGGGAGTGAGCAGGTACTTCCTCTTCTCCCACGGAGTCAAACGAGGCATAAGCTGGGCATAACGAAGTGCCACCAAGATCTTCAAGGTGGTGCGCACAGCCACCGCAAAATCGGTAGATTCAAGAGCCGGTAGGTTCTTCTTCGACCCCAACGCCTTAGTCTGCTGCCGCAACTGCTCACTAACATAGGCGGCGGTGCGGGGCACAGTCTTCGACAAGCGCCGTAGCGTCGGCAACAGAAGCGCGATATAGACATCCGGTGGGGGCCTATGGTTTTTATTCAGCATCTTTGCCATGGTCCCTGCCAATTATTAATACTTATGTGACGGTATATACATCGTAGCATCAGGGCGTATCATCATCGCTTTATCGTTTCTAATATGACAAAACCGCAAGAATCAGCGCATTAGATGTTCAATAGCGCAATATAAATCCTAAATTTGAGGCAAAACAATATATTCCCGCCACACCAGCCGGCGTGACGGGAATATAAGAAGCAGAGTTATCAGCCCGCGCTACATGGGGCGAGCGCGCCTCCACGAACCGGGACCGGGACGCAACGAAACACCCAGTCGCTGACCGCGGTTCAGGATGCGCGAAGCGGCACCCACCAGCAAGTTCTTCTCCTGCTGCGCGGTGCTCGCCTGCATCATTGCCACCACAGCAGTGAGGGCGGCAATCTCCTCCGGAGTGGGGGAGCCCTTAACCACCTTCAGCAGCGGCTCCTGCTCAGCGTCAGTATCTACCGAAGACTGAGCAGAATCCTTTGCGGCGCTGGAGGCGGTATCCGCGTGCGCAGAAGAACGTGCGGAGCTACGCTCAAGCTGCTCGGCGCTCTCAGTAGCCTCCGAACTATCCTTCTTTTTACCGAACGAGAAATAACTCAGCGGGTTGTAGCCTGCCAAAGGCACGCCTCCTTAAAACCTAAAATCCTGAGAAAACCTAAAATCCTGGGAATGCCCGCGCCACAGGCGGCGCGGGCACAACGCACAACGGAAGCCTACAGCGGGATGTTGCCGTGCTTCTTTGCCGGGGTAGACGCACGCTTATCGTGCAGGGCACGCAGTGAAGAAATAATGCGCACGCGAGTCTCACTCGGGGCAATAACCTCGTCAATGTAACCCAGCTCAGCAGCCTGGTACGGGTTCAGCAGCTCTTCCTCATACTTGGCGATCAGCTCAGCGCGGCGAGCCTCAACATCGCCGCCCTCAGCCGCCAGAGCAGCCAACTCACGACGGTACAGAATATTCACCGCACCCTGAGCACCCATCACACCAATCTGAGCGGTGGGCCACGCCAGGTTAATATCGGCGCCCAGCTTCTTCGAGCCCATCACAATGTACGCACCGCCGTACGCCTTACGGGTAATGACGGTAACCAGCGGAACAGTCGCCTCCGCGTAAGCGTAGAGCAGCTTAGCGCCGCGGCGAATAATGCCGTTGAACTCCTGATCGGTGCCGGGCAGGAAGCCGGGAACATCCACAAACGTCAGAATCGGAATGTTGAACGCATCGCAATGACGCACAAAACGGGCAGCCTTCTCGGAGGCGGAAATGTCCAGGCAGCCGGCGAACTGCATCGGCTGATTCGCCACAATGCCGACCGTGCGGCCCTCAACGCGGGCGTAACCAATCATCACGTTCGGGGCGTACAGCGCCTGCATCTCCAGGAAGTGGCCGTCATCGACCACGGACTCAATGACCGCACGCATATCGTAGGGCTGGTTTGCCGAATCCGGAATCAGGGTATCCAAATCCAGATCGTCCACGGTTACCACGGGCTCCTGGTCATGCTCCAGGGGCAGGGGTTCAGCAAGGTTGTTCGAGGGCAGGAACTCCAGGAGCTCACGCACAAAATCGAACGCGTCTTCCTCATCCTCAGCCAGGTAGGTGCTGGTACCGGTCACAGAGTTGTGCTGACGCGCACCACCGAGGGTTTCCATGTCCACGTCCTCACCGGTCACGGTCTTAATGACGTCCGGGCCGGTAATGAACATGTGCGAAGTCTTATCCACCATGATGATGTAGTCAGTCAGAGCGGGGGAGTACGCGGCACCGCCAGCGCAGGGGCCCATAATGACCGAAATCTGCGGCACCACACCGGACGCACGCACGTTCATACGGAAAATATCGGCAAACATCGCCAGGGAAGCCACGCCCTCCTGAATGCGGGCGCCACCACCGTCGTTAATGCCGATAACCGGGCAGCCGTTCTTCAGCGCGAACTTCTGCACCTTCACAATCTTCTCGCCGTTCACCTGCGAGAGAGAACCACCGTAGACGGTGAAATCCTGAGAGTACACGGCAACCAGGCGACCATCCACGGTGCCGTAACCGGAGACCAGGCCATCGCCCAGAGGCTTCTTCGCCTCCATGCCGAATGCGGTGGTGCGGTGGCGGGCGAGGGCATCAAACTCTACGAAAGAACCCTCGTCCAAAAGCATGTCGATGCGCTCGCGGGCGGTGTTCTTGCCGCGTGCGTGTTGCTTCTCGATAGCTGCCTCACCGCTGGGCGCAAAGCTGCGCTCTCGACGTGCATAAAAATCAGCGAGCTTACCGGCGGTGGTGCTCAAATCAAATTCCTGCTGGAGGTTCTCGGACATTATTCCTCGTTCCTGCTCCACCCGATTGTCGGGAGCCAGTGGTTGCGGTGATGGTTGCTCAGAAGGCCCCGAAAGGCGCTCTTGAACAATGTGCATATCCCTCAACTATAGTGCGAACTAGGGCACATATGCCAGGTGAGAAGCCAGAATATCAACACTAGATACACTTTTATGCACTCAGCACCCAAGAAGGTGCATATAGCGAACGAAAAGTGCGAAAGATATGGCTCAAAAGAGTGCAGAAAACCCCCTTCCGCCTCGGCAATCCTCGCGGGCGAAAGGGGGTTTATATTCAAGCTTTTCCAGCGTGAAATGACGCTTAGATGGTGCCCAGAACCGGGTTCCACTCGGTGATGGTGTGGGACAGAACCGCGCCACCGACGTTCATCGGGTCGTTAGCCACAATCTTCTCGGCAGCCTCAACGGAGTCGACCTTTGCAATCAGCAGAGCGCCGGCGGGGGTCTCGCCGTCCAGCAGGGGACCGGAAACAATCAGGTTGCCCGCCTCAATCTGCGAACCAAGGTACTCGCGGTGAGCCGGACGGTACTTCGCCTGCTCCTCGGGAGCTGCGTAAACGTAAGTAATTGCGTAATAAGCCATAACGGTCTTCTTTCGAGCAGGGCGGAGGAACCTCCGCAGCCGGTCGGTGCTTCATGCACCCTCACTGTCTAATGTACCGTCTCGGGCGCCGGGCGGGCATCACCGGCGGCAAGAAATTGATATGGTGAGAAGCCAGTGCGACTCGGTAGAAACCGGCAGGTTTCGGCGGTGAGTTGAAAGCGGGTCGACATACTGCAGAGCAGTTTCGAGCAGAGTAGAAAGGCTCAAGCTATGGAGAAGAACATGCATACCGAGAGCGGTCATTCGGTTTTGGATGCGCCGCGCATCCGCACCATCGCAATGGAAACCGGGTACTCCAGTGTGAACCTTTACGATGAAGTCGACTCCACCACCACCCGCGCCCGCGAACTTCTCATGGACGGCACAGACCCCGAACGCGAACAGCTCGGCGAGCTGTCCGTCTACGCCAGCCTCTACCAAAGCGCCGGACGCGGCCGCCTCGCCCGAGCCTGGACCGCCCCTCCCGGAGCCTGCCTCGCCGCAAGTATCGTGGTGCGCCCGCACGCCTCCGCAGACCCGCTCGCCCGAGAACTACCCGAAGACAGCTACCACTGGCTGACCCTCATCGCCGGGCTCAGCGTGGTCGATATTTGGCGCAGCTACGGCGTGGACGCCGCCCTCAAATGGCCCAACGACGTCATCGCACAGGGCGCCAAAGGTTGCGGAATCCTCGCCCAGCTTGTTCCCGAAAGCGGCTCCACCGAGGGGCAGCGCAGCATTATTGTGGGCATCGGCCAGAACACGAACATGTCCGCCGAGCAGCTGCCTGTACCCACCGCAACCAGCCTGAGCCTGTGCACCGGGCGGGTCATCGACTCCTCCGAGGTGCTCACCCGACTGCTGAGCATCTTCGCCCGCCGCTACCGCGCCTTCGTGCGCGCCGGCGGCGACCCCGAACGCCCCGACCCCCTCAACTCCGACCCCCTCAACCCGCAGAGCATCAGCCTGCTCGACCAGGCACGCGCCGCCACCGCAACCCTCGGAGCCAGCGTGCGCATGAGCCTGCCCGACGGAAGCACCGTAGAAGGCATCGCCGAAGACCTTGACGCGCAGGGGCGCATCCTCATTCGCCGCGAGGATGGAACCCTAGAGCCCTACGCGGTGGGCGATATTGAGCACCTTCGCCCCGCCAACGGTAGCTACGGAGATTTTCAGCAGGCACACTAGAACCAACCCCTAAAATTTCAGCCCATAAAATTTCTGCCCATAAAACTTCAGCCCAGTACGGCAACTCCATAACCCCACACCACCTCAACCGGCGCCTCCAGCCCTCCAGCCGGAACATAACAACCAGCACAGCTAAGGAACACCATGCGTTTGCGCGGAAAACTCAACCCCGGTGAGCATGTCATCATTGCGACCCGACAGCACTACGGTGCCCTGCTGCCCGCGCTTGCCTATCTGCTGGTTGCTATCGCCGCCTCAACCTTCGCCTCCACGGCACGGTCCTCACCGATTCTGTGGACTCTCGGCATGATTTGTGCGGTAGGCGCCCTGATTGGTGCCGTGCGCACCGCCTGGCGTTGGGCAACCACCTACTATCTGCTGACCACCCACCGGCTCGTGGTTCGCCGCGGCGTGATGACCCGCAGCGGAGATGAATCCCTCTACCTGGATTCCATGGGGGAACGCTGGGCAAAACAGCGTGGCCCGGGGGCGTGGCTGGGCTACGGTTCCGTGTACGTGGTCTGCCGCGGGGTGCACCACCGCCTGACCTACGTGCCCGAGCCCAAGCGTTTTGAAAAAGAAATTAAGGCCGCCCGACGCGACTACTACACCCTGCGTTCCCGCTACATCTAGCCCTCTCCGGGGTGCGGCCGCCCGCTACAGGAGGGCGGACCGGTTGGCTCAGAGCCTAACCCGGCACCTAAATCAGCCGAAAAAATGCGGATTAGAGTATTCTTAAATGTGAATTACTCCACTAAAATATCTTTGGATGTGGGCGCTTTGACGCCCACAACATCGCAGTGGGGGTATAGTAACAAGGCGCTATACAGTGAAGCAGTGCACAATCGACGCACGGCACACGCTAGCGCACTCGCACGATAGAACAGATGATTCGGCAGATATGAAAGGAGCGGCAGCGGCAATGAGCACGGCAGACCCCCAGAAACCTGCACACTCTCCGCAGGGCACCGGCGCCACCATGGGCCCCGAAACCCAAATGCTGAACCTCAAAATTCTGCAGAACCTCGCCCAGAACAATATCTACCGAGACGAGGAATCCAAGGCAGGAATCCGAGCCCTCGAAAAGTCACTCCTGGGGCAGGGCCGCCGCTACACCCCCATAGAAGCCGCAGAATGCGCCGGACTTCCCCTCGAAACTGCCCAGCGCATCTGGCACAACATGGGCTTCCCGACCATCGCCGACCACGCGCCCTACTTCACTGAAACAGATGTGCAGATGCTCGCCGACCTGCAGAAGCTGGACGCAGAAGGCGATATCCGCATGGAATATGTGGCATCACTCGTGCGCGCCGAAGGGCAACTGACTGACCGCACCGTCGCCTGGCAGATCGAGGCGCTCGTGCACAACATCATGGTCACCGAAAACCTCAGCGATAATGATGCCCGCCGCAAGCTCCTCAAAGACTTCCCGCGCTACCTTGAGGTTCTCGAGCGTCTGGCGCTGTACGCATACCGTCGCCAGATGTACGCCGGAATCCTGCGCTTGGGATTGCGCGAAAACAACGTGACCACCTCCGGACTTTCCCGCCTGCCCCTGGTACGCGGCGTAGGGTTCGTGGACCTGGTTTCCTACACCTCCCTGGTACGTAACCTGGATGCCGCGGCTCTTTCTCAGCTCATCAACCACTTCGAGCAGAGCTGCCTGGATGTTATCGCCCCCCTGGGCGGTCGCATTATTAAGACCCTCGGTGACGAAGTCTTCTTCCTCACCGAAACCCCGGACGCTATCGCAGAAATTAGCCTGCAACTCTCCGAAAAGATCGGTGCCGACCCGCAGCTACCGGAAGCCCGCGTCGCCTTCATTTGGGGCGAGGTTCTGGCTAACCGCGGTGACGTGTACGGCTCCAGCGTGAACCTGGCTGCGCGCCTGGTCTCCCTGGCTGAACCGGGTACCGTGCTGACCGATAATGAGACAGCAAACACGCTCCGACAGGTGGGAAATCGCTATACTCTCACCTCTCAAGGAACGCGAAACGTTAGAAGCTTTGGTAACGTAGACCCCGTGGCGGTGACTCGTCGCGCGAACTACACAATGGAGATAGACCTCTCATGACTGAACTGAAACTACGTACCGGTGGTGCAACGCACCGCGGCGCACATCGAGAAAATAACGAAGATTCGATGGTCGTCGCCGGTTCCCTTTGCGTGGTCGCGGACGGTATGGGAGGCCACGAGGCGGGCGAGGTTGCTTCGCGCCTGTGCGTGCGTCAGCTCGCCTACTCGCCCTTCTTCACGATGCCCGGTGGCCGTAGCGAAGAGGAACAGCAGGCCTACCTTGAGCGCCTCGCAGCTATTGACGAGGAAGATCCCGCCAAGCGCCGTCGCCGCGCAAACACCCTGCTTAACAACGAAATCGTGGGCACCCTGAACCGCCTGCACGATATCCTCGGCGAAACCAACGAAGAAATTAAGCAGGCGCTCTCCCGCTCCGGCGGCACGACCGTGACCGGCGCCTGGCTGACCAGCATCGGTGACCGTAACCTGTGGGTTATTTTCAACGTGGGTGACTCCCGCACCTATCGCCTGTTGCGTGAGGACGAGGGTATTCACCACTCCGCCATGGAGAAGTTGCCCGGCGCTGAGGGCTCCGCCTCGCTGGAGCAGGTCACTAGCGACCACTCTGAGGTGCAGTACCTGGTCGACGAGGGTCAGATTACCGCCCTGGAGGCGCTGACTCACCCGCGCCGCAACGTGATTACCCGCGCGCTGGGTACCGGCAACTACTGGGAACCGGACTTCTGGGTTCTGCCCGCCCGCGCCGGTGACCGCCTGATGCTCTGCTCCGACGGCCTTTCCGGTGAGCTTTCGCACGAGTACATGGCGCGCGTGCTCACCTCGATTCGCCACCCGCAGGACGCCGCTGACGTGCTCCAGCACGAGGCGCTCCGATCGGGCGGCCGCGACAACATTACCGTGATTGTTGCCGACGCTGTCGAAGCCTAAACTTCATACCGTGTGATTCACCCCCGTTTTCTCGGGTGCTCGATTGAGCGCCTGCAGGAGGCGGGGGTGAACTGTACCCGAAGCCAGTATTACTGAGTGTAGAGACTGAGTGTAGAGGCTGGGCGTAGAGGCAGTGAACATGCGCCTGCGGAATCCGGCAATATGACGAGAGATAGGGGAGAGGCGTATCAAAAACGCTAGACTGGACGGGTGACTGAGAACAACACCACCCAGCAGACTGCCCCCGCCGAGACTCGAGCAGAGAGCCCCGCAGAAAACTCTGTGGAAAACACCGCAGAAAACACCGTGGAGATTACCGAGGCCCTGCGTGCCGAGTACGCGGAACTGACCGATAAGATTCGTGCCGCCCGCCGCGCCTACTACAACGAGGACGCACCCTTCCTCTCTGACGCCGAGTACGATGCGCTCTACCGCCGCCTCGAAATTATTGAGGCGGAGCACCCGCATCTGATCGCCAACGACTCGCCCACCCAGGAAGTCGGCGGCGAAGCCATCGAAGCTTTCGCGCCCGTCACCCACCTGCAGCGCATGTACTCCCTCGAGGACGTCTTCTCCTTCGAGGAGCTGCGCGCCTGGCTGATCAAGACCGAGGAGAGCGTCCGCAACCTCACCGGTGGCGCACCGCAGTGGCTGACCGAACTGAAGATTGACGGCCTCGCGGTGAACCTGCTCTACCGCAACGGCACCCTCGTACGCGCGGCAACCCGAGGCGACGGCACCACCGGCGAAGACGTCACCCACAACGTGCGCACCATTGCGAGCATCCCGCAGCAGCTGACCGGCGAGAACCACCCCGAAGAGATTGAAATCCGCGGCGAGGTGTTCATCTCCTCCGCCGATTTTGAGAAGCTCAACGAGTCCATGATTGCCGCCGGCAAGAACCCCTTCGCGAACCCGCGTAACGCTGCGGCAGGCTCCCTGCGCCAGAAGGACGCGGCGATTACCGCCTCGCGCCCGCTGAGCATGTACGTGCACGGCATCGGCTCGCGCACCGGCCTGGACGTTGCCACCCAGTACGAGACCTACGATCTGCTCGCCTCCTGGGGTCTGCCCGTGAGCCCCTACAGCGAAATTGCCGCAAACACCGAGGCGGTCTTCGACTTCATTAACAAGTACGGCGAGCAGCGCCACTCCCTGGTGCACGAGATCGACGGCATCGTTATTAAGGTCAACGACTTCGCGACCCAGGCTCAGTTGGGCTACACCTCCCGCGTGCCGCGCTGGGCTGTGGCATACAAGTACCCGCCCGAAGAGGTGCACACCAAGCTGCTAGACATTCGCGTGGATGTGGGACGTACCGGCCGCGTGACCCCCTACGGCGTCATGGAGCCCGTGTTCGTCTCCGGCTCGACCGTGGAACGCGCCACCCTGCACAACCAGGACGTGGTCAAGGCTAAGGGCGTGCTCATCGGTGACACCGTGGTGCTGCGCAAGGCAGGCGACGTGATCCCCGAGATTGTTGCCCCCGTGGTTGCCCTGCGTGACGGCACCGAACGCGAGTTCGTCATGCCCAGCGAATGCCCCTCCTGCGGCTCGCCCCTTGCCCCCGGCAAGGAAGGCGACGTGGACCTGCGCTGCACAAACCCGCGCTCCTGCCCGGCGCAGCTGACCGAGCGCGTGTACTATGCGGCAAGCCGCGGTGCCTTCGACATTGAGGCGCTCGGCTACGAAGCAGCAAAGGCACTTACCATCCCCGCAACCCCGGACACCCCTCCGCTCACGACCGAGGCACACCTGTTCAGCCTCAACATTGAGGACCTGCGCGAGGTCACCATCGAACGTGAGAAGAAGGTCAAGGGCGTGGGCACCGGAAAGATGGAGCGCGTGCCCTACTTCTACACCAAACCGACCAAGGCACGCCCCGAGCCGAAGCCCACGAAGAATACGCTGAACCTCTTCGCCGAGCTGGAGAAGGCAAAACAGCAGCCGCTGTGGCGCGTGCTGGTTGCCCTCTCGATTCGCCACGTGGGCCCGACCGCTGCCCGCGCGCTCGCCGCCGAGTTCGGTTCGATGCAGGCGATCCGCGAGGCTGACCGTGAACGCCTTGCCGCTGTGGACGGTGTGGGCACCACGATTGCCGACTCGATTATTGAGTGGTTCGCTGAGGACTGGCATGCCGAGGTTGTGGACTCCTGGGCTGCCGCCGGTGTGCGCATGGAAGATACTCGCGATGAGTCCGTGGAGCGCACCCTGGAGGGGCTGACCGTGGTTGTGACCGGCACGCTGAACGGTTACACCCGTGACGGCGCGAAGGAAGCCATTATTTCTCGTGGCGGTAAGGCGTCCGGTTCGGTGTCTAAGAAAACCCACTTTGTGGTCGCAGGCGCGAACGCCGGCTCGAAGCTGGATAAGGCTCAGCAGCTGGGTCTGAAGGTGCTGGATGAGGAGGGCTTCACCGCCCTGCTCGAGGGCGGTCCGGAGGCGGTTGAGGCTACCGCCGAGTAGGCCCGGTAGCGGGGTCATCTGAACCTGACCCCTGCAATATATAGAGTGCAATATATAGAGCATTCAGGCTCTGGAGTGCGTGCTTCAGAGCCTGAATGCCAATTTTTGGCATTTATAATTACCACAGCTTTTAAGGTGGAAGCGCCTTAAAACACTCCCAAAGCGAAGAAATATTTAAAAAATATTTACACGCCGTTCAAAACCCTTAAAGGTGGCGCTCATCAACCCCGAATCGAAAAGCTCGGCGGGGGAGTGCATCCGAGTTAAATCCCTAGAAAACCCCGAAATTCCGGGGTGAAACCCTAAAGATGTGCGGGGTTCAAGGTCGCAATTAATGTTTCCTGCACTTTTTACCTGAAAGAACCCTGGGAGAACTCGGGACGTTCGCTGTGAACTTGAAATCGGGTTGGAATCATAAAAAACCTCGGCTATCTTTGAGACCAGATAGATTCTCGCAAGGGAATCGCCTGTGTGGTTTCAAGCTTGGAATGCTTGAAACGATGCCCGGTTCTACCGCACGTCCCCATCGAGGAAGTGCCACCCGGATTCCGCACACAAGTGCAGAATCGCTCACGGTGACATGAAATCGGTGGAGAGCCGCTCACATGGTAGAGCCAGAACATGAGTAACCTACTTCGTTATCAAAGGGTGAGCGGCGGCGCGTTAGAGTTCCGGGGACGGAACGAGCGGGGACGGCCCCAAGGAGCATTATGAAGAACACTTCCATTCGTCGTACCGCAGCAGCTCTCGCCATCGGTGGCGCTGTAGCAGCTACCCTGTCGATGCCCGCTGCAAACGCAGTAGACGGTGCTACCTGGGACGCACTGGCACAGTGCGAGTCCGGTGGCAACTGGTCCATCAACACCGGTAACGGCTTCTACGGCGGTCTGCAGTTCACCCAGCAGTCCTGGAACGGCGTCGGCATGTCCGGCTCCCCCGCGACCGCTACCCGTGCACAGCAGATCGAGGCTGGCGAGCGTCTGCTCGCTATCCAGGGCTGGGGCGCATGGCCCGCATGCTCCGCTAAGCTTGGCCTCTACGGCAAGACCGGCGCAGCTCCCACCTACACCGAGCCCACCACCACCGTGGCTGCACAGTCGCAGACCCAGCAGACCTACACCGCTCCCGCGGCACAGGCTGCACCCGCAGCTCCTGCAGCTCAGGCTGCACCCGCAGCAGTTGAGGCTCCCGCAGCAGCACCCGCTGCACCGGCAGCTCCCGCAGCAGTTGAGGCACCTGCAGCAGCACCCGCTGCACCCGCAGTTGAGGCTCCTGCAGCAGCACCCGTTGCAGCTCCCAAGGCTGCAGCAGGCACCTACACCGTGGTTCCCGGTGACTCCCTCTCGCTGATCGCTGCAAAGCTCGGCGTTGCAGGCGGCTACCAGGCAATCGCAGCTGCGAACACCGACATCATCTACAACGTTGACCTGATCTTCCCCGGCCAGGTTCTGACCATCCCCGCCTAAGGATTAACCCTTAAGCGTAACGTGGACACGTTGTAGCCCAACGCCCCGCACCTCACACGAGGAGCGGGGCGTTGAGCATTTAACCCTAAAACAGGGGAGAAGGACACCGCCTGAACACACAAACCAGCAGGTAAACCCTCCAACCCCCAATGAGACGGAACACGCAACCTCCACTACACTAGAGAAGAGACAAGAAAACAAACTACGGGAGAACCATGTCTGCCATCACCTTTGAACAGGTAAAGCACCTGGCATCGCTGGCACTCATTGAGATGACCGATGAAGAACTCACCGCGATGGCGTCTGAGCTGGACGTCATCGTCGCATCCGTTGAGACCATGTCGCAGAAAGCAACTGCCGACATCCCCGCGACCAGCCACCCCATCCCCCTCGAGAACGTCTTCCGCGAAGACGTACCCGTCACCACCCTCACCCAGGAAGAGGCGCTCTCCGGCGCCCCCGACGCACAGGACGGCAAGTTCCGCGTGCCGGCAATCCTCGACGAAGACTAAGAGGAGAACAACCAAGTGAACGAACTGATCCAGCTCACCGCCGCAGAAGCAGCAGAAAAGCTCGCATCCGGCGAAATCACCTCCGTCGAGCTCACCCAGGCACACCTGGACCGCATCGCAGCCACCGACGGCGCACCCCTAAGCGGCAACCGAGCAGACGGCAAGAGCGGCCTCAACGCCTTCCTGCACATCAACGCCGAAGAAGCACTCGCCACTGCAGCAGCAGTGGACGCAGACCGCGCAGCAGGCAAGGAACTGCCCCCGCTCGCAGGCGTACCCATCGCCGTCAAGGACCTCATCGTCACCAAGGGCCAGCCCACCACCGCAGCATCGCGCATGCTCGAAGGCTGGATGAGCCCCTACGACGGCACCGTCACCCGCAAGGTCCGCGAAGCACGCATGCCCATCCTCGGCAAGACCAACCTCGACGAATTCGCAATGGGCTCCTCCAACGAGCACTCCGCATTCGGCGTAGTCCGCAACCCCTGGGCACTCGACCGCGCACCCGGCGGCTCCGGCGGCGGCTCCGCAGCAGCCGTCACCGCTTTCCAGGCACCCCTGGCGCTCGGCACCGACACCGGCGGCTCCATCCGCCAGCCCGCAGCACTGACCGGTAGCGTCGGTGTCAAGCCCACCTACGGCTCCGTCTCCCGCTACGGCGTCATCGCCATGGCATCCTCCCTTGACCAGGTAGGCCCCGTCGCCCGCACCGTCCTGGACACTGCACTGCTCCACGAAGCAATTGCAGGCCACGACCCGCTCGACGCAACCTCCCTGCCCGATGAGCCCGGCAACTTCGTTGAAGAAGCCAAGGCAGGCGCAGAAGCCGCACGCAAGCGCGACCTGTCCGGCCTGCGCATCGGCGTCATCAAGGAACTCGGCGGCGGCGACGGCGAAGGATTCGAAGCAGGCGTGCTCGCACGCTTCCGCGAGTCTGTTGAGGAACTGCGTGCCGCAGGCGCAGAGATCATCGAGGTCTCCCTGCCCTCCGTCACCGAAGCCATCAGCGCCTACTACATGATCATGTCCTCCGAGGTGTCCTCCAACCTGGCACGCTACGACGGCGTCCGCTACGGCCTGCGCGTCGTACCCGAAGACGGCCCCGTCACCATCGAACGCGTCATGTCCGCAACCCGCTCCGCAGGTTTCGGCCACGAGGTCAAGCGCCGCATCATCCTCGGCACCTACGCACTGTCCGCAGGTAACTTCGACGCCTACTACGGCGCAGCACTGCGCGTACGCACCCTCATCCAGCGCGACTATGCAGCAGCATTCGAAAAGTGCGACGTGCTCATCTCCCCGACCGCGCCCTCCACCGCGTTCAAGCTCGGCGAGAAGACCGAAGGCGACCCCATGGCAATGTACCTGGGCGATGTCGCAACCGTGCCCGTCAACCTGGCAGGCGTCCCGGCGCTCTCCCTGCCCGGCGGCCTCTCCGAAGAGAACAACCTGCCCGTCGGCATCCAGTTCACCGCACCCGCACGCGAAGACGCACGCCTCTACCGCGTTGGTGCAGCACTGGAAGAACTGCTCACCGCAAAATGGGGCGCACCGCTCTACAAGAGCCTGCCCGACACCGAAACTCTGATCCGCGACTTTGACTTTGGGGGAACCAAGTAATGAGTGAAGAAGTCCTCAGCTTCGAAGAAGCCATCGAAAAGTACGACCCGGTCCTCGGCTTCGAGGTGCACGTCGAACTGAACACCAAGACCAAGATGTTCGACTCCGCACCCAACGAGTTCGGCGACGAACCCAACACCAACGTCACCCCCGTATCGCTCGGCCTGCCCGGCGCGCTGCCCATGGTGAACAAGACCGCTGTTGAGTCCGCCATCAAGCTCGGCCTGGCACTGGGCTGCGAGATTGCAGACAAGTCCTATTTCGCCCGCAAGAACTACTTCTACCCGGACTCCCCGAAGAACTTCCAGACCTCCCAGGCTGGCGGCCCCATCGCGGAAAACGGCTCCCTGGACGTCGAACTCGAAGACGGCACCATCTTCACCGTTGAAATTGAGCGCGCCCACATGGAAGAAGACGCAGGCAAGCTTACCCACGTCGGCGGCGCAGACGGCCGAATCCAGGGTGCAACCTCCTCCCTGGTCGACTACAACCGCGCAGGCGTGCCCCTGATCGAGATCGTCACCCGACCCATCGTCGGTGCCGGCGAGCGCGCACCCGAACTGGCACGCGCCTACGTTGCCGCAATCCGCGACATCGTCCGCTCCCTCGGCATCTCCGACGCCCGCATGGAACGCGGTAACGTCCGCTGCGACGCCAACGTCTCCCTCATGCCCAAGGGCGCAGAGAAGTTCGGCACCCGCTCCGAGACCAAGAACGTGAACTCCCTGCGCTCGGTTGAACGCGCCGTCCGCTACGAGATTCGCCGCCACGCCGCAATCCTCGAGCGCGGCGAGAAGGTCACCCAGGAGACCCGCCACTGGCACGAAGACACCCGCGAAACCTCCTCGGGTCGCCCCAAGTCCGACGCCGACGACTACCGCTACTTCCCGGAGCCGGATCTGGTCCCGGTCGTCACCAACAGCGAGTGGATTGAGCGTCTGCGCGCCGAGCTACCCGAACCGCCGGCAGAGCGCCGCCGCCGCCTCAAGGGCGAATGGGGCTACTCCGATGAAGAGTTCCGCGACGTCGTCAACGCTGGCGCACTCGATGTCATCGAAGAGACCGTTGCCGCAGGCGCAACCGCAGCAGCAGCCCGCAAGTGGTGGATGGGCGAAATTGCCCGCCGCGCAAAGCAGGCTGAAGTTGAGCTCACCGCCCTCGGTGTGGAGCCCGCAACCGTGGTCGCCCTCGAAGCGCTCATCTCCGAAGGCAAGATCAACGACAAGATCGCCCGCCAGGTGCTTGAGTTCGTCCTCGCTGGTGAAGGCACCCCCGCCGAAATCGTTGAGGCACGCGGCCTCGCCGTGGTCTCCGACGACGGTGCGCTCACCGCAGCTGTTCAGGAAGCACTGGCAGCAATGCCCGACGTTGCCGACAAGATTCGTGCCGGTAAGGTTCAGGCTGCTGGCGCTATCGTCGGTCAGGTCATGAAGGCTACCCGCGGCCAGGCTGATGCCGCCCGCGTGCGTGAGCTGATTCTGGCTGAGTGCGGCGTGGAAGGCTAAGCTTTTCCGCTGACCCGGCTCTAACGTAAAAGAGGCGCTGTCTCCCGAGATGGGAGGCGGCGCCTCTTTCGCTTTTCACCCCATTCCAGGTTCTGCGCGGGATGCGCGGTTCCGCTTGGAAAGGCGGTTATCGTCCTCGTTCCTACAGGGGCACCCGCCCTCGCTTCGCTTCGGGCACCCTGATGTCACTTTCGGACGATACCGCCTTTCCGCGCTGGGACACTGTGCGGGCGCGGCCGCGTTTTCCGGAAGCGCCCTCAGGGTGTCAGCCCGGACGCTCTCCGATGCGAAGCGAGGAGGGGCGGAGCGTCCGGGTGACGGGTGCCCCTGCGTAGGCGCGGAGGAAATATGCGGCGCCCCGCCCCTCCCAAGCTGAGAGGAACGAGGACGTACGCCGTCCCTCATGCGCAGAACATGCTTAAACGAGAAATGCTCCTTCCGTATCTTCAAGATACAGAAGGAGCATTCTCTATTGCTGGGTGTTACTCAGTAACGCCGAGGTTGCTCAGCAGGAACGCGTAATCCCACGCGATCTCACGCCAACGCACTGGAGCATGCAGATTCCGAGCGCGCGAGGCACCAAATCTGCATGCGGAAGGGTATACGCGGTTGGCGTGTCTACAGCCTACTCAGTAACGCCGAGGTTGCTCAGCAGGAACGCGTAATCCCACGCAATCTCACGCCAACGCGTATACCGGCCGGAACCGCCACCGTGACCGCCCGACATGTCAATCTTCAGCAGAGGCACCGGCGACGACGGGTCAATCTGCTCACGCAACGCCGCAATCCACTTCGCAGGCTCCACGTAGAGCACGCGGGTGTCGTGCAGGCTCGTCACCGCAGCAATCGCCGGGTAGCGGACCGGGCGGATGTTCTCGTACGGGGTGTACGACTTCATGTAGGCGTACACTTCCGGGTCCTCAATCGGGTTGCCCCACTCTTCCCACTCCATCGCCGATAGCGGCAGCTCCGGGTCGAGGATGGTGGTCAACGCATCCACGAACGGTACGGCGGCCAGGCAGGCGGCGTACTTTTCGGGGGCGAGGTTCAGCACAGCGCCCATGAGCAGGCCGCCCGCGCTACCGCCGTAGCAGCCGATACGCGCCTCATCAGCCCACGGCTTCGCCGCAATGTAGCTGGTGACGTCCACGAAGTCGGTGAAGGTGTTCTTCTTCGACAGCTTCTTGCCGTTCTGGTACCAGGAGCGGCCCATCTCGCCGCCGCCGCGAATGTGCGCGATGACGTAGATGACGCCGCGGTCCAGGATCGACAGCATCGGGATAGAGAACATCGGGTCCATGGACGACTCGTACGAGCCGTAACCGTACTGGATGACCGGGTGCGGCTTGCTCATATCCAGGTCGGCGCGGTGAATTACCGAGATCGGGATGAGCGTGCCGTCCGCCGCAGGCGCCCAGTCGCGGTAGGCGCGGTAGTCCTCGCGGTTGTAGCCGCCGAGCACCGGGGTTTCACGGCGCAGCAGCAGGGTCTGCGACATGGGGAAGTAGTCGTAGACACGGCGCGGCGTCAGGAACGAGGTGTAGGCGATGCGCAGCACGGGGGAGTAGTTTTCCGCACGCAGCACGGAGGCGGTGTACAGCTCCTCGTCGAAACCGGCAGGTTCCATGAAGGTCACGCCGGCGGGGCGGCGGCGGCGCCACTGGATGGGCAGCTGCTCACGCGGTGCGAGGAAGATGCGGGTGGTGGTGTCTGCGCGGGCGGTGACGACCAGGTGCGTTGCGGTGAAGGTGAAGCCTTCCAGGCGCACGTGTTCGCTGTGGCGGATGACCGGCACCCAACGCTGCGCGTACTCTTCGAGGCTTTCGCCCTCGCGCGGCATGTCTGCGAGGACCAGCTCGGAGTTCAGCGCATTGTAGTCGTGCTGAATCAGCAGGTGCTGTTCGCCGGCGATGTTGAGCGGCTCGGCGTAGTATTCGATGCCCGCGCTCTTGGGGATGAGCAGGGTCGGCTCGCCCTTGGGTTCGCGGGTGGGGATGAGGCGCACTTCCGTGTATTCGGAGTTGGAGCTGGTAATGACTACGGAGGAACGGTCGGAGCTCATGGCTGCGTTGAGCCACATGGTGTTGTCCGGTTCCTCGTAGATCAGGTGGTCTTCGGTGTCCTGTCCGACGTCGTGCACGTAGACACGCCAGGGGCGCCACGATTCGTCGGGGACGAGGTAGATGAGCTGCTCGGCGTGGTTGATGAAGAAGGAGCCTGCCGCAATGTTGGGGATGGTATCTTCGAGGAAGGTGCCGGTTTCCATGTTGAGGAAGCGCTGCTCGTAGCGTTCGTCGCCCTTCTCGTCCACGGAGATGCTCAGCAGCTTGCCGTTACGTGCAGGCTGGAAGCTGCCGAGGGAGAAGAACTCCATGTCCTTGGCGTATTCGTTGCAGTCGAGGATGACGACTTCACCTTCGAGTACTTCGCCGGGGGTGACGGTCGGCGGGGTGTAGCGCACCACCTCGTCGCCTTCGTGCAGGGCGGGGTAGCGGTAGAAGACGGGGTACTGGCCGCCGGGCACCATGCGGCTGTAGTACCACCAGTCACCGATACGGTTCGGGACGGTCAGATCCGACAGCAGGGTGCGGTCCTTGATTTCGTTGAAGATGGATTCGCGGAGGGGCTGCTGGTCTGCGGTGACAGCTTCGGTGTATTCGGCTTCTGCCTTGAGGTAGTTGAGGACCTCTTCGCTTTCCTTGTCGCGGAGCCATTCGTAGGGGTCGATGAAGACGTCGCCGTGGTGTTCGCGGCGGTGCTCGACCTTCTTCGGTACGGGCGGGGTGAGGTTCTGTTCAGCCATGCTGCCACCTCTTTCATTGAGTTATGGGTTTGTGAATGGTGTGTGCCGTCTGCGCCTGCGTTCCTGTGCCGCCTGGTGGCGGTGAGGGTGTGCGGGGGAGTGTGGGCACGCCTAGTTCTAGTGTATCGAAGAGTGAGGCAGGCTACTATATTGCTGTCTGTGCGGGATTGCCCGGCTCAGCTTGTGGAAGCCTCACCGGAGCCTCGCCGGGACGTGTGCGTTCAGCGGCTAGTTAGCGCGCCCCTTAAGGGACATGAGGGTGCGGCGACCCGCCTTATTCGCCTTCGTGAAGGCGCGGTTACTCTGCCGGTATTCGCGCTCCTGAGACCGCAGGCGCAGGCGCGCGGATTCTGCCATCATCCTGCGGTAGCGTTCGAAGCGTTCGGGGTCGAGGGCACCGTCAGCGAGAGCCTGTTGCACCGCGCATCCGGGTTCGGAGCTGTGGGAGCAGTCGCTGTACCGGCAGGCGGCGGCGTAGCTGGAGACGTCGTCGAAGGTTTCGTCAATCGCGGAGCTATCGCTTGTGGCGGCGAGGGCTCGCACGCCCGGGGTGTCAATCAGCACCGTACTGACTGAGCTCTCAGCACCTGATCCTTCAGTGCCGGGCAGAACAATCATTTGGCGGCTGGTGGTGGTGTGGCGTCCCTTGCCGTCAGCATCGCGAACCGAGGAAGTGGCTTGTACCCGGTTCTCTGCGCTGTCTTCGCGGGGGTCAACCCCTGGGCTCAGTAGGGCGTTGACGAGGGTGGATTTACCGGCGCCGCTGCGGCCCAGGAATACGGCAGTACGTCCGGCGACGAGCTCAGCAACTGGGGCGGGGTCGTAGCCGTGATCCGTGCAGACGGTGAGCACCGCATCCATACCGCCGCCCAGGGATTCCCGATACCCTGCGAGCTGTTCCGCGGTGACCAGGTCACCCTTGGTGAGAATTAGAGCTACCTGCACCCCGGAAGCATGCGCGAGGGCGGTGTAGCGTTCGATTCGCCCGATGGACGGCTCAGGGAAGCACGGCTCAACGACGCAGAGCATATCCACGTTGGCAGCAACGGGCTGATCCGCAGATTCCCGGGTGGCGCTGGGGCGGGTGAGGTAGCTTCGGCGGGGCAGAATCGCGAGGGTTTTATGCTCCGCCGGCTGGGTATCATCGCCGGTTCCCGGGATGGGCTGAGCCAGTACCCAGTCACCTACGACGGGGTACTCTTCTTCGCCGTAGTCGTTCTCGACCGGGCGCAGGGGAGCGGAAAGTTTGATGAGCTCGCCCCGCTCGCAGGTCAGTAGCTCGCAGCGGGTGCGGTGCACGGCGCTCACACGGGCGAGGGTGAAATCTTCGAGGGCGCCGTTGAGGGCGAACGCGGCGCGGATTGCCGCGCCCTGCCAGGAGGGGTCGAAACCGAGGGTCTCTAGCGTGTACGCGGCGGGAGGAGGAGTCACGGGAGTTTCTTTCTTGGTTGCGGCGCCCGGATAGCGGGTGATTAAAAGGTTCGTTCTTTTTGGGTTTCACGCCCTATAGCAGCGTTATAGCAGCGAGGCGCGGGCACCGGCGCGGATGCGGCGGGCAGCAAGATACGTCAGCCCCAACCCGATCGCGGCGTAGAGCATCCCCAGGGCTGTATCAGCAGCCAGGAGCAGGAAGATATCCGGGGTGGTGCTACTCGCGATACCGCCAGAAGCATCTAAAGCCTGCACCAGCCGGGACCCCGGAACCCAAGAACACAGCCAGGCAAGCCATGCGGGGTAGGTGCTCACCGGAACGATGACGCCCGCGCTAACCGGCAGAATAATCGCCAGAAAATTGGATCCCGTATACGGATCCGAAAGGTATAGCCCCAAGCCGGCGGCAAAAATGCCCAGGCAGACCCCGCCCAGAACCGCAACCGGCATCAGCGCAAGGGCGCCAAGTAGAAGCCCCGAACCCGCTCCGGTAGAGGGCGCCGTGAGGGACAGCAACCACACGATGCCCACATTGCTCAGACCCGTCACGGACGCCAACAGGGCCGGCACCGCCGCCGCACCCAGCCAATAGCCCGCATCCACGGGGCGTGCCGTGCACACGTACTCGAAGACACCAATCCAACGGTCAGTGGCGACGCGCGCAACAATACCGGCAGCCACCGAGCTGAGGGTGGCAATCAGGGCGGTTGCACAGCCGATGCGTACCGTATCGTTTGCGGCGAGGTCGGCACCCAGAAGCACCGTGAAAAGCACGTTGAGGCCCGGCACGAGCACCAGGGTAGTGATAGCCGTTCCGAGGGTCGCAAAGGTAATGGACGACGACCAGCCAATAGAGGCGGTAGACAGAGCCCGACGCATCACACCGAGCAGGGCTACAGCGCCAGGCAGGGCAACAGAAGAGAGAGCACGCACGCTACATCGCCCCCAGGGTGCCGCGATGACGGGCGGAGGCGAGAGCCTTCCGAGCAAAAAGGAAAGCACACGCGGCCCAGATGAAGCTCACGAATAGGGTCTGCACCACGGGCAGGAACGCATCCGCCGGGGTAGTGATAGCGGTACGCCCAAGTAGCAGGTGCACCGGCGCTTGCAGGGGGATGAGCACACCCGCAGCATTCAGCCAGCCGGGCGCCTCAACGGTCGTGAAGAGAACCCCGGAGAGAATAAACACCGGCACAAGCAGAAGCTCCTCGTAGGCGATAGCGTTCGGCGTCGCCACGAAGAACACCGCAATCATGAACGTGACCGACAGGCACGCAAGCCACAGCAGGGGAACGCCCAGAACGTAGCGGGGCCAGAGGGCGGAAAAGTCAGTGACCTGCGGGTTGAGCGTCACAAGAGCCCAGATGAGCCACGACAGGGGTAGGGCCGCCAGACCCACAATGGAGGCGCTTGAAACGATAGCCGCCAGCACCCGCACCGGAGAGATTGACCCCGAACACAGGTACACGAGGGTCCCTCGGAAACGCTCAAAATTAATGATGCCCGCAGACACAATACAGACCGACCACATGCCCACAATACCGGCGCGAGTCCACGCCAGGGTCGGGTCAACGGAGTGGCCCTCGGAGCTCTGCGCCGCCGCGTGCACCGCAAGAGCCTGAATAATAACCGACCCGAGCACCGTACTGATGAGCAACTGAATGAAGTAGGGAACCGTCAGAAACTGCCGCAGGCTAAAGCCCATCAGCCGCAGCTGACGGGCGCACTCCTGCCGCAGGTCGTACCCTTGGCTCTGCTGCCGGGGCTCTTTCACACCTTCACTACCGTGCGCGCCTTGTGCGTTCATCGCTTGAGCCCCTCCGCCATCGCCAGGTATGCCTCTTCCAGAGTCGCCGGACGCGTGTACGGTTCGGTCCGCGCCCCGATGCGTGCGGCGGCAAGCCCCTCCGCCAGGATGCGGTGCGCCGCGCCCGCCTCGAAGGTGGCGCGCTCGCCGTGCCAGTAGAGAGTGAGTTCCCAGCCGGAACCGCGCGGGGCAAAAAGTACCGCCGCCTGATTGCCGAGGAATCCGCGCAGCGTATCAAGCCCCTCGGTTGCGTTGGCGCCAACCTGAACCACGGTTGTGGCGGCAATACCGGCGTGTGCGGCAACATCCTCGAGGCTACCGCTCACGGCGACGGAGCCGGCACCCAAAACGGTGATGGTGTGCGCCAGATCCTCAATTTCGCCCAGCAGGTGGCTCGTCAGCAGAATGGCGGCACCGTCTTCTGCGAGGGAACGGATCAGGGCACGCACCGTCAGGGCGATATCGGGGTCGAGCCCGTTCGTTGGCTCATCCAGCAGGAGCAGCGCGGGGGAGCCGAGCATGGCGCGGGCAATGTGTAGGCGCTGCTTCATGCCGCGGGAGAACTCCTGAACGGGGCGCGTGGCGGCGTCGGTGAGTTCCACACGGGCTAGGGCGTGTTCCACCTCGCGCCGTCGAGCCCGCCCGCAGACCCCCGCAATATCCGCGAAGAACAGTAGATTATCGCGTGCGCTGGCGCGCGGGTAGAAGCCGTTATCCCCACCCAGCGCGAGACCCACGTGACGGCGCGCCCGCTGCGGATGGGCGATGGCGTCAACGCCGTTCACGGTGAGGGTGCCGCTGGTGGGGGTGAGCAGGGTTGAGCACATCTGCACGGTGGTTGTTTTGCCCGCGCCGTTGGGGCCGAGGAGGGCGTGGATCTCGCCGGAGCTGATGCGAAGGGACACGCGGTCGACGGCGGTGAAGGCGCGTTCGCCCGTGCCAAAGATGCGGCTAAGCTGCGCCGCATCGAGAACGAGAGACATGATGGACAACCTTTGAGGTCGGTTTTCCGGCTTCTGCGCCGGAAGGGTAGGCGAGGGGTAGGCGACGTGTGTGAAGCCCCGCACGAGTGTATGCGTAGTCCCAGTGTACCGAAAAGCACGATTAAAAGTGATGAGGGTTACTATACGGGCGGTTTTGGGTGGGTACCTTCGCACCCCGACTGCCCCGGCTTCGTTACTAACGTTTTGTTACAGACGTTAAAAAACGTCATCTTTGCAATGAAATGTCTTAAAGTGCCGCGCACCCACAAAATCCTTGACCCCGCCCCGCGCCCTATGACACCCTGAATACAGGTCAAGAGCGCCAGCGATAAGCCCCAGCTAGCTGGCCGGCAACCCTCCTCCGCGGTGGGGTGCCCTGGGTGAAGACCAGGCGACACGCAAAAGCGTGACGCAAGCGCGGGACCGATGTGACCGAATCCGGTACATCAATCGTGACAGGATTATTCGACGACGATTCCTGTACCGCTCGGCATGCGGCCCCCTAACTATCCCCTTAGGAGAGCCAAGCATGAGCAACAACACTACCGTCCCGACTCCCGCCAACCCCGCCGGTTGGAAGTTCGAAACCCGCCAGATCCACGCAGGTCAGGCGCCGGATGCCGCAACGGGAGCTCGGGCACTACCTATCTACCAGACCACCTCTTTCGTCTTTGAAAGTGCCGAGCAGGCAGCGAACCGTTTCGCCCTCGCCGAGCTGGGCCCCATTTACACCCGCCTCAACAACCCCACCCAGGAAGTTATCGAAAACCGTATCGCTTCCCTGGAAGGCGGCGTTGGCGCGCTGCTGCTGGCATCCGGCCAGGCAGCTATCACCTACGCAATCCTGAACATTGCCGGTGCGGGCGACCACATTGTTGCCTCCCCCTCCGTGTACGGCGGTACCTACAACCTGCTCAAGTACACCCTCGCCGACCTCGGTATCGAAACCACCTTCGTTGAGGACCCCGATAACCTGGACGAGTGGCGCGCCGCCGTTCGCCCCAACACCAAGCTCTTCTACGGCGAGTCCGTACCCAACCCCCGCAACGACGTGCTCGACATCGAGCCCATCGCCGCAATTGCACACGAAAACGGCGTGCCTCTGATCGTGGACAACACCGTACCCACCCCCTACCTGCTGCGCCCCATCGAACACGGCGCGGACGTGGTCGTCCACTCCGCCACCAAGTACCTGGGTGGCCACGGCACCTCCATCGGCGGTGTAATCGTTGACTCCGGCAACTTCGACTACGGTGCAGACCCCGAGAAGTTCCCCAAGTTCAACCAGCCCGCCCCCGGCTACCACGGCCTGGTCTACGCCCGCGACCTGGGCAAGGACTCCGCATTCGGCGCGAACCTCTCCTACATCCTGAAGGCGCGCGTCTCCCTGCTACGCGACACCGGCGCCGCTATCTCCCCGACCAACGCCTTCAACATCGGCATCGGTCTGGAAACCCTCTCCCTGCGCATCGAACGCCACATCGAGAACGCCACCAAGGTCGCCCACTGGCTCGAAGCAAACCCGCAGGTCGAGAAGGTTATCTGGGCTGGCGTGGAATCCTCCCCCTGGTACGAGCGTGCACAGAAGTACCTGCCCAAGGGCCCCGGCGCGGTGCTCGGCTTCACCCTCAAGGACGCAACTCTGGAGCAGACCCGCGACTTCGTGGACGCCCTGAAGCTGCACTCCAACGTGGCGAACATCGGTGACGTGCGCTCGCTCGTGATTCACCCGGCCTCCACCACCCACTCCCAGCTGTCCGCCGAGGAGCTGGAGAAGATTGGCGTGTACCCGAACTTCGTCCGCCTGGCAGTTGGTATTGAGAACATCGACGATATTCTCGCCGACCTGCAGCTGGGTTTCGACACCCTCTCCTAAACGGTGACGTCACCCGCAGGTGGACCGGTAAGCTACGGCTCGGTCCACCTGCGGATTCCCCGTTACGGAGCATTTTGTCACTGCGCGGCACTGATGCCGCCCAACCCGTTACTCCTTCTACCCACAGACAAGTACCCCGCTCACACCCGGCACCACCTCGTCGGCCAACCCAGTGAAGGGAACCCCATGACTACCCAGAGCACTAGCCAGTCCGGCACCACCCAGTCCGGCACTATCAACCTGCCTGTCACCGCACCCATCCCTGTGGCGGGCACTCAGCGCGAGCACCCCGAAGCGCAAGGCTACCTGCGTCAGCTGAACATTGGCGACCTGGAGCTTGAATCCGGCGTGACCCTGCCGCAGGTCACCATCGGCTACGAAACCTGGGGTACCCTCAACGAGGCTGGCGACAATGCCATCCTGATCCTGCATGCGCTCACCGGTGACACGCATGTCTCCCGCGGCGTACCCACCCCCGATATGCCCGCCCCGCTGATTCGCGCTATCGAATCCGACGGCTGGTGGGAAGGCATCGTGGGCCCCGGCTCGGTCGTGGACACCAACCGCTACTTCGTGATTGCACCCAATATTCTGGGCGGCTGCTACGGCTCCACCGGACCGGCAAGCATCATTCCCGAAGGCTACCCGGGCGCCGGTGAACACTGGGGTTCCCGCTTCCCGCAGGTGAGCATCCGCGACTCTGTGCGTGCTGAGGCACGCCTGGCACGTGCCCTGGGCGTGACCAGCTTCCGCTACGTGATTGGTGGTTCCCTCGGTGGCGCTCGCGCCCTGGAATGGGCAGCAACCAACCCTGAGCTGGTGCGCGGATGCGCGGTGATTGCCTCCGGTCCTTCGGCGACGGCGGAGCAGATTTCGTGGGCTCACACCCAGAACATTGCGATTCGTTCGGATGCTAACTTCGCCGGCGGCGACTACTATTCCGGTCCCGCGCCGGTAAACGGTCTTGCCCTGGCACGCCGTATCGCGCACACCACCTACCGCAGCCCCGCCGAGCTGGAGCACCGCTTCGGCCGCGAAGAGAACCGTGGCGAAAGCACCGTGGGCGGCTCGCTGGGTGAGCCGCGTGGCCGCTACGCCATCGAAAGCTACCTGGACCACCACGGCGCCAAGCTTGTGGAGCGCTTTGACCCGAACAGCTACCTTGCCGTGAACGAGGCACTGATTTCGCACGATGTGGCGCGTGGCCGCGGTACCCTGGCGCAGGCGCTGGCGCCCACCGATTGCGAGTGGACGATTGCGGCGGTGAACACGGACCGTCTGTTCTTCCCGCATGAGTCTCACCGCCTGGCGGAGGCGTTGCCCACCCCGGTGCCCGTGGACATTATCGAGTCGAATCACGGCCATGACGGCTTCTTGATTGAGGCGAAGCAGGTAGAGAAGATTCTGGCGCGCGCCCTCGGCGTTGAAGATGAATCCGCCGCCCAGAGTGAGGCGCAGCGTGAACGTGAAGCTTTGGAATCGATGACTCGTCTGTACGGCTCTGTTACTCGCTAAGGCAACCGGCGCCCGGGCGCGTTACGTGCATCCCGCTGAATGTTGTTTTATCCATACAGTGGGTGTGGGATTGTGAGGGAATGGCTGGGTATTCTCAGCTATCCTTCCGCCCACCGAGAATTAACCTTCACCCTTAGGGTTATGTAACAGAATGCCGGGTGTTCGCATGATGTGAGCACCCGGCATTTCTTTGCATCCGCATGAAGAGTATCGTGCCAGGTCAGGGAATATTTTCCGGGTTTTTAGATGCTTTTGAAACCGCCGCGAGATACCGCGGAAGTAGCCTCCTATTGCACTGGAAGGTAAGGGTTCTCGGTTTGCTTTAGACCCGCTCTAACCCCATAGCATTAAAGCTGTGGTAAGTATTCAAGAGGTAGCGGAGCAGTTGGGGGTGAGCACCCACGCCCTGCGGTACTACGAGAAAGAGGGGCTCATCGCGGTGCCCCGTGATGCTCACGGAACTCGCGTTTTTGACGAGGAGTCCATCTCCTCGGCACGGTTTATTGCTACCTGCCGTCAGGCCGGCATGAGTCTTGCCGACATTCGTACAATCTTGGACAATCCGGATGATCATGCGCTCTCCATCGACGTGATGGAGCGAGCCCGCCGAAAGATTGAAAACGAGATTGCGGGGTTGCAACAGAACCTTGAGCACCTGGATCGCCGTATTCAGGAGCACCGCCGTCACCTCGACGGCACCCGCTAGATAGCCGTCTAGTTTTCATGCACACACAGCATGTAACGCCCGGTAATCCCAATGTAGGGAATACCGGGCGTCTTTTCGTATTCAGCTGATGATGCTTGATTACTCATGCTGAGCTGTTGGGTATTTTCAGCCTGTAGGTTTAACCCCGGGTAGCTTACCCCCAGTTAGCTTCCTGCGGGTCAATACCGTGTGCACGAGCATTCTCGTAAATGACATCTCGCAACCACTCCGCGAGCCCGGTCGCGAGCTTCTCGTAGTACGCTTTGAAGCGGGCATCCTCAACGTAACCGCGGGCTAGAATAGCGTGCTTAGCGGGGGTGACCTCAAAGAAGAACAGGGAGGCGCGGTGCCGCTCGGCGAGCGCATTCGCCTCCTCACTGCCCGGCTGCACGCCGCGGTTGAACGCCTCGACGAGGGCCTGTTCGACCTCGTCAATCTGCTGTTTGCCGTTCTGCCAGTCGGCACGGTCCATTGAGGCAGTGCGGCGCTGGTATTCAGCCCAGTCGTCAGTTTTCACGTAACGCTCCTGCGCTTCCTGCTGGTGGGCGAGGCTGAACCCTTCACCCATAATCTCTGCTTTTTCGGCAGCGCTGAGCTGCTCATTTTCAGGTGCCATGGTGTCCTCCAAAAGGTGTTCGATGGTTTCAAGCATGCGCCCGTACGCGGCGATTTTGCGTTGAAGCATATCCCGCTGAGCGAGCAGATGTTCGGTGCTGTTCGCCTGGTCCTGCAGTATGTTGCCAATAGCGTCAAGGCTCATGCCGATGGCGCGGTACCCCATGATGACGGTGATTCGTTCAAGATCTGCATCGGTGTAGTACCGGTACCCGTTGAACTCATCATGTGCCGGGTTGAGTAAGCCCCGCTGCTCCCAGTGGTGTAGCGTGCGGACTGTGAGCCCGTGCAATGATGCTGCTTCTCCTACGGTGTATTCATGGTGCCCGTCAGGTGGTGTTATGTTCGCGTCCATGGCTTCACTCTAAAACCTCACGTTAGGTGAGGGTCAAGCTAGCGGCGGAACCTGCGGTGCAGATTTGCGGGGGAGTCCTCGCTAAGATGGGTGCATGAGCGAAAACAAATACGTCGTCGAATACACCCGCCCCGAGAACGAACGCGCAGGCACCCACCTGGTGCTCATGCTACACGGCTACGGCTCCCAGGAGCACGATTTGCTGTCCCTGGCGGCGCACCTTCCGCAGGAGGGCTTCACCTACGCCTCCATGCGTGCACCGCAGCCGGTCGGCACCCAGTTCTCCGCAGACTCGACCGGCGCCTACATTGCCGCAGACGCTATCGGCTACCAGTGGTACCCGCTGAACCAGCAGCTCGAATCTGACCAGCGCGCCATTGAACAGGCAAGCGACTACGTGCTGGAATGGGTACGCGAGAACCGTGAACCGTACGCTTCGGTGACCCTGCTGGGCTTCTCGCAGGGCATGGGCATCGCAACCTCGATGGTGCGTCACGCTCCCGGCGAGTTCGCCGCAGTGGTGGGCCTGTCCGGCTACGCGGTGGACTCGGATTCGCCGTACTTCAAGGATGAGGAGCTGAAGAAGACCGAACTGCCGGTGTTCTTCGGCCGCGACCAGGAAGACCCCGTCATCCCGCAGGAGATTGTGAACTACACCTACGACTGGATCCGCAAGTACACCGACGGCATCAAGGTACTGTACGCCGGCGCGGGTCACGGCGTGAGCGCCATGGAGATTCGCCACGTGGGCGAGTTCCTGGAGGTGAAGGTGCAGGGTAAGGAGCCGCGTATTCGTGCGCAGAAGGTTGCGGAGGCGACCGGCACCGCCGAAGGCTCCGATGCCTAATCGACATGCAGAAATCCCCCGGGTCTGACGGCTCGGGGGCTTTGCGCGTAGTTCTGCTTCCGCTTGGAAAGGCGGTTATCATCATGGGTTCCGCCCGGAAAGCGGTATTCGTCCTCGTTCCTACAGGGGCACCCGCCCTCGCTTCGCTTCGGGCACCCTGATGTCACTTTCGGACGATACCGCCTTTCCGCGCTGGGACACTGTGCGGGCGCGGCCGCGTTTTCCGGAAGCGCCCTCAGGGTGTCAGCCCGGACGCTCTCCGATGCGAAGCGAGGAGGGGCGGAGCGTCCGGGTGACGGGTGCCCCTGCGTAGGCGCGGAGGAAATATGCGGCGCCCCGCCCCTCCCAATCTGAGAGGAACGAGGACGAACGCCGTCCCTCCAGAATCCGCCCCTTACCGTTCCCAGACCCCAAAAGTGTAATCAGGCGCTACTAGTCCTCGTGCGCAACCTTCACGGTCACGCCGTTGAAGGTCACGGTATCGCCGGGGTGCAGCTGCTTGCCGCGTGCTTCCTCAATGTCGCCGTTGACCTTTACCAGGCCGTGCTGAATGACCTCGCGTGCCTGCGCACCGTCCTCTACGAGGTTAGCGAGCTTGAGGAACTGGCCGAGGCGGATCATGTCGTCGCGAATAAAAATTTCTTCCATGCTTCCTAGTTTATCCCGCCGGGTACGTCCTGGCTTCCCGAAAAATGGGGCGGTGGGTAGCCGGGTAGGCATACCCAGGGGCGGGGTGGTAATGGTACCCTAGTGTCTTGCATCAAAAAGTGTGCATATTGCGCCGATGAGCGCGAATACGGGCGCCCCGTTCTGGGTTGCGTCCCTTAATCAACCCGAACTCACGCACGTCACAGCCGGTGGCGGGGCAGAAGGAGTAACTATGGCTGAAAAGTCCACCCTCGATAACGTTATTGCGCTCGCGAAGCGCCGCGGCTTTGTTTTCCAGGCCGGTGAAATTTACGGCGGTTCCCGCTCCGCATGGGACTACGGCCCCCTCGGTGCAGAGCTGAAGGAAAACATCCGTCAGCAGTGGTGGCAGCGTTTCGTCCGCTCCCGTGCGGACATGGTTGGCCTGGATTCTTCCGTTATTCTGCCTCGTGCGGTGTGGGAGGCGTCCGGTCACGTGGCGACCTTCACCGACCCGCTGGTTGAGTGCCTGTCCTGCCACAAGCGTCTGCGTCAGGATCACCTGCTGGAGAACTTTGAGGCGAAGAAGGGCCGCGCGGCTGAGGGCATGGATGAGATTGCTTGCCCGAACTGTGGTACTCGTGGTGAGTGGACTGAGCCGCAGAACTTCTCCGGTCTGATGAAGACTTACCTGGGCCCGGTCGACAACGAGGAGGGCCTGCACTTCCTGCGCCCGGAGACCGCTCAGGGTATTTTCGTGAACTTCAACAATGTGGTCACTGCTTCTCGTAAGCGCCCGCCGTTCGGTATTGGCCAGATCGGTAAGTCGTTCCGTAACGAGATCACTCCCGGTAACTTCATTTTCCGTACTCGTGAGTTCGAGCAGATGGAAATCGAGTACTTCGTGCACCCGGATGACGCCGATAAGTACTTCAAGGAGTGGGTTGAGGATTGCTGGAACTGGTTCGTTGACCTGGGTATTAACCCGGATAACATGCGCCGCTTCGACGTTCCCAAGGAGGAGCGTGCACACTACTCGGCTGGCACTATTGACGTTGAGTACCGCTTCGGCTTCCAGGGCTCTGAGTGGGGCGAGCTGATGGGCGTTGCGAACCGTACCGACTACGACCTGGGTGTGCACAACGAGCACTCCAACGCGAAGCTTGAGTACTTCGACCAGGCTACCGGTGAGCGTTACGTGCCGTACGTGATTGAGCCGTCCTTCGGCCTGACCCGCTCCATGATGGCGTTCCTCGTCGACGCATACGTCGAGGACGAGGCACCCAACACTAAGGGTGGCGTGGATAAGCGCGTCGTGCTGAAGCTTGACCCGCGCCTGGCTCCGGTGAAGGCTGCTGTTCTGCCGCTGTCGAAGAAGGCTGAGCTGTCTGAGCCGGCAACTAAGCTGGCGAATGAGCTGCGTGGCCTGTGGAACGTGGACTACGACGAGGCGGGCGCTATTGGCCGCCGTTACCGCCGCCAGGATGAGATCGGTACCCCGTTCTGCATCACCGTGGACTTTGACACTCTTGAGGATCAGGCTGTGACCATCCGCGAGCGCGACACAATGAACCAGGAGCGTGTGGCTCTGGATCAGGTGAAGTCTTACCTGGCTGCACGCCTGGCAGGCTAAAAATATTTGATATATGGTCGGCGGGTAGCTTCTTAGAGCGAAAGAGGCTACCCGCCGTCGTGTATTTGGGCTACCCTGGTTAGACTGATTGGCACGATTGACGCGATTGACGCGAGCGAAGGAAAGGTGCACGGACATGGCTGAACGTCTCAGTGAAAAATTTGAGATTCGCCCTTGGCAGGAGGGTGATGACCTTGCCCTGCTTGAGATTTGGAACTCTGCCCGCAATGAGGTTGAGGAGCGCCAGCGTGGCCTTTTCGGCCCGGATACGGACGCGCCGTTTAGCCGCACCTTGGTGGTGACTGCTTCTGGTGTGCCGGTTGCTGCGGGTACTGTGGTTGCTTCGCTGTTGCATCCGACGCGTCTGTGGTCGTATGTGGAGGTGGCTGCTGATCACCGCCGTCAGGGTATTGGTACCGCCCTGCTGAATGCGTTGCGTGAGGTTGCGGCGGCGCACGGTCAGACCACCGCTCTGCGCGTGAAGTTGGCGCCGTTTAGTGACGGTGAGGAGTTTGCGCAGGCGGCTGGTATGAAGCTGATTCAGCGTTCCCGTATGGTGCGCGTGGAGCCGGGCGCGATTCCTCCGGTGTCTTTGCGTGAGGATGCTGACGGTAATGAGACTCAGGCGATTGAGGATTTGGCGACCGGTTCGGTGGAGCTGACCGCCGCGCTGTGGGAGTTCTACCGCCGCGCCCACGAGTGGGACGTTCCCGCCGAGGTGGGTTTGGGCACGGTGAACCGCTACTTCCTTTCGGATGAGGTGCGTGCTTTTGGCGCCGTGGTGCTGCGCGACCATATTCGTGAGGCTGCTGCCGAGGGTAAGAAGGGCCCGATTGTTGCGTTTGCGGTGAGCTACCAGCCCTTCGAGACTGACCCGGAGGCGGCGCTGGTGAATGAGAATACCGCCACCGAGCTGCTGCTGGGCTACGACTTCGATAATGAGGGCGCCGTGGAGGCGATTATGCAGGTGCTGTCCCTGCTGAGCGCTAAGTACCCGGTGCTGGTTGAGGTTGATGACTCTATGGAGGCGCTGGTTCAGGTGACCGACGTGCTGCTGCGTGCAGGTACTGCCTCGGTGGAGGGGGATCCGACCTATATTTACGTGACCGAGTAGGTTCGCGAGTAGGTTCTCGGTACCGAGCCTGCGGGCTGACTCTTGCTGAAGGGGCGGGAGAGCGAATGCTCCTCCGCCCCTCTCGCGTACCTGCGCCTCCTCGCGGTTACTGAGCTTGCACTGCGCTCCTGTACCCCCTCAGCTGAGTCCGGTTCTCGATTTGCCCCCGTATGCCACAATATAGGGGTGAATTCTGAAGCACCCCGTCTTACCCTTCCGCCCCTGAAACTGGGCAATCTGACCGTTGATACTCCCGTAGTTCTCGCCCCGATGGCTGGCGTGACCAATAAGGCTTTCCGCCGCCTCTGCAGTGAATACGGCGGCGGCCTGTACGTTACCGAAATGGTGACTGCGCGCGCCCTGGTGGAGCGTAAGCCCGAGTCCATGCGCATTATTGAGCATGACCCGGACGAGAAGATCCGATCCATCCAGATTTACGGTGTGGACGCGGTCAACGTCGGTAAGGCTGTGCGCATGGTCGTTGAAGAGGACCGTGCCGACCACATTGACTTGAACTTTGGCTGCCCGGCTCCTAAGGTGACTCGCCGCGGTGGCGGTGCCGCCCTGCCCTGGAAGACTGACCTGTTCACTGCGATTGTGCAGACCGCGGTGAAGGAGGCATCCCGCAACGATATTCCGCTGACTATTAAGATGCGTAAGGGCATCGACGATGACCACATTACGTTCTTGGAGTCCGCCAAGATTGCCCGTGATGCCGGTGTTGCGGCGATTGCTCTGCACGGCCGTACTGCGGCTCAGCATTATTCGGGTAAGGCTGACTGGGATTCTATTGCGCAGTTGCGTGAGCTGATTCCGGACGTGCCGATTCTGGGTAATGGCGATATTTTCTCCGCCGAGGATGCGGTGCGCATGGTTGAGCAGACCGGCGTGGACGGCGTGGTGATTGGTCGCGGTTGCCAGGGCCGCCCGTGGCTATTTGGTGACCTGCAGAATGCGTTTGAGGGTTCCTCGGAGCGTATCCGCCCGACCCTGACTGAGGTGTCGGACATGATTTACCGCCACGCAGAACTGCTGGTGGAGACTTTCGGCGATGAGACTCGCGGCCTGCGTGAGATTCGTAAGCACGTGGCGTGGTACTTCAAGGGCTACCCTGTCGGTGGCGAGCTGCGTGCGAAGATGGCTCAGGTGCCCGACCTGGCGACGTTCCGTGAGCTGATTGCTCAGCTGGACCACTCGATTGGTTACCCGGGTGCCGCCGTTGAGGGCTCGCGCGGTCGCGCCGGCAGCCCCAAGCAACCGCACCTGCCCGACGGCTGGCTGGATTCGCGCATCCTCGGCGATGCTGAACGTCTGGGTCTGGTGGAGGCTGAGCTGGATATTTCCGGCGGCTAAACACCTGTGTGCCGCGGCGTGCTGTATGCGCGTCGCGGCGCATCCTTTTTACGAGCCTGTTTGTGCGTTATTTTCCGCGCCTATAACGCCTGCAGACGCTACCTGTTGACCCCCACCGTAGAATTGAGTTTATGGCTGGATTAATCCGCAAAGAAGACATTGACGAAGTCCGCGCCCGTACCGATATCCGCGAAATCATTGAAGGCTATGTGAGCCTCAAAAGCGCCGGTATAGGCACCTTCAAGGGGCTGTGCCCGTTCCACGACGAGCGCACGCCCTCCTTCAATGTGCGCCCGCAGGTCGGCTCGTACCACTGCTTCGGTTGCGGTGAATCCGGTGACGTGTACTCCTTCGTCATGGCGATGGAACACACCAGCTTCGTTGAGACGGTGGAGCGTCTAGCCGCCCGTATTGGTTACACTCTGCACTATGAGGGCGGTAAGCCCGGCGACCGCTACGAGGCGGGTATGCGCCGCCGCCTGCTCGACGCGCACAAGATTGCCGCCGAGTTCTTTGAACGTAACCTCTACAGCGCTGATGCTCAGGAGGCGCAGCGCTTCCTCGGCGCCCGCGGTTTCGATCCCGCCGCAACCCGCAAGTTCGGTGTCGGCTACGCCCCGCGCGGCTGGGACCACCTGCTCAAGCACCTTCGCTCCCAGGGTTTCACTGATGAGGAGCTGAAGGCGACCGGCATGTTCTCGGAGGGCAACCGCGGCCTGTACGACCGCTTCCGCGGCCGCATCATCTGGCCAATCCGCACCATCGCCGGTGAAACCATCGGTTTCGGTGCCCGCCGTCTCTTCGACGACGATCAGGGCCCCAAATACCTGAACACCCCCGAGACGCAGCTGTACAAGAAATCCCAGGTGCTTTACGGCATTGACCTGGCAAAACGCGATATGACCAAGACCAAGCAGGTCGTCATCGTGGAAGGCTACACGGACGTCATGGCGGCACACCTCGCCGGCATCACCACCGCCGTTGCCACCTGCGGCACCGCGTTCGGTCCCGGCCACATCAAGATGGTGCGCCGCATGATTACCGATGACGGTTCCGGCGGCGAAATCATCTTCACCTTCGACGGTGACGCCGCAGGCCAGAAAGCCGCCATGGCTGCATTCCAGGAGGACCAGCGCTTCGTCGCGCAGACCTTCGTGGCGGTTGCCGAGAACGGCATGGACCCCTGCGACCTGCGCCTGCACAAGGGTGACGCCGCCGTGCGCTCGCTGATTGCTTCGCGCCGCCCGCTGTTCGAGTTCGCGATTGATTCGACCCTCGCCAAGTACGATTTGGCGACCCTTGAGGGCCGTGTGCTGGCGATGCGCGCTATCGCCCCGATTATTGCCGGCATTAAGGACCGCGACCTGCGCCCCGCCTACATGCGTAAGGTATCCGGTCAGCTTGGTCTGGAGCTCGACGAGATTCAGCGTGCCGTGGCGTACGCGCAGAATCACCCGAAGCTTTCTCGCTCCCAGCAGGCGGAGGCTACCGCCGCCGCGCCGCGTTACGAGCGTCTGAACGAGGGGCCGCAGGGAGTGTCGGGCACGCCGGGCTATGCGGGCGCTCAGGGTTACGTGGGCGCGCCGGGTTACGCGGGTGCTCAGGGCGCAGTTCATGCTGACGCGCCCTACGACCCCGCCTACGACGCACCGCCACCAGAAGACCACGCCGCACCCAGTGCCTACGCCGGTCAGAACGCTGCCGCGCACCCGCCGAGCAGCATTCAGCCCGCCGCACCCCAGCCGGAGGTGACCGCCCCCGCCGTCGAGGAATTCCTCACCCCCGACCCGCGCGACCCGGTTGCCCGCCTCGAAAAGGCGGCGCTCGAGATTGCCCTGCAGCACCCCGAGCTCATCAGTGTGGAACAGTGGCGTAACCTCGCCACCGTGCAGTTCCGCTACCGCACCCACCGTGAGGTGGCCGCCGGCATTATTCACGCGGCAACCGTCATGGCGCCCACCCCCGGCATCGAATGGATTAACTGCGTGCGCTCCGGCGCTGTGGAGGGCGTACATCCCGCCATCGCGGAGCTCGCCGTCTCACCGCTACCGGTCAGCAGCGCTGAGCGTCTGCCCGGTTTTGTGACTGGCGCACTCAATGCCCTGTTTGAACAGCAGATTGCCCGCCAAAAATCCGACCTGATGATGCGCCTAGAGCAGCTCAGCGCAAACCCCGACGACGAAGAGTTCGAAGCGGTACAGCGTCAGCTCCTCGAGCTGGAAATGCGCCGCCGCCAGCTCAGCGCACAGCGCGGCTAAGTACGGTTCCTTGTGAACGCCCCGGCTACCTGCCGAATGTCCTGTGTTCTGCAGGTTGCCGGGGAATACCGCGGGGTAGAAGCCTCCCTCACCACCCAAACCAACCACACACCCCAAAAGTGATGCACTTCATAGCATTTCAAGTTGCGGAGCCCAAACAGCCCCGGTATAGTTATTACTCGTTGCAAGGGAAACCAGCAACGAAAACAAAATAATCCCCCGTAGCTCAATTGGCAGAGCATTCGACTGTTAATCGAAGGGTTACTGGTTCGAGTCCAGTCGGGGGAGCGCATAAAGCAAGAATCCTCAGGGCTCCGCCCTGGGGATTCTTGCTTTATCTGTTGCCCTGGCTCGAACCAGTAACCACTCCACCCTACGTGAGCGCTGGGGCGCTCCCTTCGGGTTCCGTCTGGTTCGAGTCCAGTCGGAACGTTCTCTTCAAGTCATGAACCAATAACCACTCCGCCATACGCAGGCGCTGGGGCGCCCACACCTAACCCCTCGGGCTAACGCCCTCGGCGGGATAACGGTTTTTTACTTCCTCGCGCGCTCGGAAAAACCGTCACCCCGCTGTGTCGAGTCCAGCGCAACAGTGGCATACGGGGTGGTTGAGATTTTTGGTTCCTCGCGCGCTCGGAAAATCTTCACCCCGCTGTATCGAGTCCAGTCGGAACGTTCTCCCCAAGTCGTGAACCAGCAACCCCTTGGGCTTACGCCCCCGGCGAGGCAAAGATACTTCACCCTGCAAAAATGTACCCTGTAAAAATGTGAAATCTAACGCACCGAAAAGTTCCCCACCCCCACGCGCCACGCACCCACTCGGCGCGTAGCGGGGGAGCGGCGCATCGGCATCCTCTTACGCCTACTCCAGAGCAAATCTACAGGCGCAACCAAACCCAGAAAGCTACGCCTGCAGCTCAATGCAGCCTCCAGAAAGTCGAAAATACCTGAAGAGATAGCGCAAACCCCCACCCAAACGGTCACGCGGAGGTATCATAAGGGGCTAAACTATAGGAGGTGGAGTGCGAAAAAGAAGCCTCCAAAAACACGTCACGGAGAGGTGGTCATGACCACTACTACTAATCCCAAGGCACCTAAGCGTTTCTTTGCTGGCATCAGCGGGATTAAGTCCGGCGTCGCGAACATCATCGACGCTGGCAAAACCTTCAAGACCCTCGGACCCAGCCAGGTCAAGGACGAAATCCAGATTGCAAAGCACGAGCTGAAGACCAAGGGCATCGCCGTTGGTAAGGGTGCGGCCTTCTTCGGCGTCGCAGCAGTCTTCGGTCTGTTCCTGATCATTGCGCTGGTCGCCGCAGCAATCCTCGGCCTCGGCACCGTCATGCCCTACTGGGCATCCGCGCTGATCTTCGCCCTCATCTTCCTCATCGTCCTGGCAATCTGCGCCCTGGTCGGTCTGAAGAAGGTCAAGGCACAGCTGCCGTTCAAGCCCGAATCCGCAATCTTCGGTCTGCTCTTCGACCTCGGCGTACTCAAGGAAGGTACCGCCATGTCCGCTGAGCGCCTGAAGAAGGAACAGGCAGAGCGTGCAGAGCAGAAGGCTAAGGAAGCTGAAGAAGCAGCAGAACGCGCACGTCAGGAAGCTGAAGAGCGCAAGGCACGCGGCGAGGAAGAGCCCAAGCCGCCGACCTTCGAAGAGCTCAAGCAGCGCACCGCAGAACGCCGCCAGCACCTGGCAGCCCTGCGCGACGACCTGCAGTCCTACACCGGCGACGTTCAGAACAACACCCAGCAGGCTCTGGACGCTCTCAAGGCAGTGCCCTCCGAGGTTGCCGCAGGTGCAGCAGCTACCGGCCGCGGCCTGGCAGAGAACGTGCGCAAGCCCGAGGTTCTGCAGGCACGCTGGAAGTCCTTCGCAGCACTGGGCGCATCCATTGCAACCGTCCTGCACTTCCTGAACCGCCTGGTTCGCCGTTAAACACTGTTCGCCGCTCAACCGGCGCAGGTATAACGCCAAGCGTCCAAACGCCCCGATACTCGTATCGGGGCGTTTGTGCGTTTGCAGGCAGGTTGCTGGCTCCTGCCCCAACGGGAGGTTTGGAGGTAACTCCCAGCCAAAACCCGCCCTCCACGAATCGGAGAAGGACGCAGCTCACAGGTAGAATAGACAAGTGCTGTACGTACCGGACCCACCCGGTGCACGCGGCAGACAGAGGTAGAAGCGGCGCACCGTCGCACCCGAAACCCCAAAGTCACCGACACACTACACCCCGATGAGGAGCCCCGTCATGGAACAGGCAAAGACGATTCTGATTGGCGCAGAAACCTACCCGCCGGACATCAACGGTGCAGCACAATTCGGTCACCGCCTCGCCACCTCCATGCTCAAGCGCGGCCACTCCGTACACGTAGTCGCAGCCAGCCCCATCCCCGGCCCCAGCTACCGCACCGAGGTAGAGGGCGGCATCGTGGAGCACCGCCTGCGCTCGCACCTGCCCCCGACCCACGAGACGAACCGCATCTGCGTGCCCTGGGAGATCTGGTCCGAGGTTGGCGCGATCCTTGACGAGGTCCGCCCGGACGTGGTGCACGTGCAGTGCCACTACATTATTGGCCGCGCCCTCATCTTCCAGGCGAAGCGCCGCGGTATCCGTGTGATTGCCACCAACCACTTCATGCCGGCGAACCTGGACCCGTTCCTGCCTTTCCCCGCTCCCGTGAAGCGCGTGATTGAGAAGGCAACCTGGAAGGACATGCGTTTCTGCTTCTCCAAGACCGCGGTCGTTACCACCCCCACCCAGATTGGTGCGGATGCGATGCGCGACCTGGGTCATTTCAATCGCCCCGTCATGCCCGTTTCTAATGGTATTGAGATCAGCGACTACGAGCTGGCTGAGGGTGCTGACGCCGGTAAGGTTCCCGGTGAGCTGCGTATTGCTTTCGTGGGTCGTCTGGCTGAAGAGAAGAACGTGGACGTGCTCATCGAGGCGCTCTCCCTGCTGCCGGATACCCTCGAGCACGTGGTGCTGGATATTGCCGGTGGTGGTGAGCTGCGTGAGGCTCTCGAGCAGAAGGCGCACGATTGCGGCGTGTCCGACCGCGTGATTTTCCGCGGCTTCGTTCCGGATGAGCATCTGCCCGAGGTGTACCAGATGGCTGACGTGTTCTGCCAGCCCGGTACCGCCGAGCTGCAGTCCCTGGTGTCCCTGGAGGCGATGAGCGCCTCCACCCCCGTGGTACTCGCGAATGCGCTGGCTCTGCCGCACCTGGTGGAGCAAGGCGTGAACGGCTACCTCTTCGAACCCAATAACGCGCAGGATTTGGCGAAGAAGCTTGAGGCTGTGCTCTCCCTGCCCGCCGCTGAGCGCGAGCAGATGGGCCGCGAGTCCCGCCGCATCGTGGGCTTCCACAGCGCTGAGAACACCTGGCGCACCTTCGAGGAACTGTACGTGAGCGATGCTCCGTACCAGCGTTACCTGGATTCGCGCCGCTAAGCTTCTCTAGGCACTGGGCGGTGGACTTGAGTAGTAGAGCGTTTTTCGTTCTCAGTCGCCGTTCAGGTACTCTAGAGGATGGTGCTGGCGCCCATTGCGCGCCGTCACTGCACCGGATGGGGAGTTAGCTCAGCCGGTTAGAGCAGGGGACTCATAATCCCTTGGTCGCGGGTTCGAGCCCCGCACTCCCTACGGCCCCGCCCGTCGACTTCACCCACTTGTCGGCGGGCGGGGCTTTTTCGCGCCCTCTTTTCGTGCTCTTTTGTCGTGCTTTCGGGGCGCTTATTTTCGTGCAAGGAATGCATCAACAGTGATGAAAATGAGTAAATGACGAACGAAGACGCATCATAGCATTCAATACGGTAGGGTTGAAGAGTCTTGTCACCAAAGACAGCGTGACGCCGCCGGTCGATGCCGATTCAGCCGGTAGGTGTTGCTTCCACACACCATACGAGAGGATCTCAATGTCGGAGAACACTCCCAACGACCCGTCGCAGGGCGATTCTGCCGCAGCAGGCTACGGCTACGATGCCGGTGCGCGTCCCGCGCAGGACGCTTCGCTGCCTATTCAGCCGGGTAACGCAGCTCAGTCGGGTAACGCAGCTCAGCCGCAGCAGCCCGCTCAGCCCGCCGCGCAGGTAACGCCTCAGCAGCCTGTTCAGTCTGAGCCGGTTCAGCCGCAGCAGGCACCTCAGCCCGCTCAGGCAGCCCCTGCGCAGCCGAACGCTGAGGCTCAGGCAGCCCCCGCACAGCCCGGTCAGCCTGCCGCCGCACCTCAGTTCGATGCAACCCAGCCCGGTGCTGCTCAGCCGGGTCAGCCCGGCCAGGCAACCTACGCGCCGAGCGCACCGCATCCGGCAGTGAAGGCACTGGGCGCTACCTGGAACGCGTTCCTGGATGTTTTCTCCAGCAACCCGGCGACCGCGCACGCCCGCATCTCGTCCGCCGGTGCGTGGGGTTGGATTGTTCCCACGACTCTGCAGGCGCTGGTGGGTGCGTTCTTCTTCAGCCAGCTGGTTATCCTGGCTGCCGTTGTCGCGATGTCCATGTTGGGCTACATGTTCGGCGGTCGAAGCGGTGCCGCCTACGGTGGCGCTTACGCAGCGCAGGCTGTACCGACCGGACGCATGATTCTGGCGTACGTGCTGATGGCTCTTGCCATCTTCGGTGTGCAGGTTCTGCGTGGCGTGCAGCTGCAGCTGACCGCGCGTATTGGTAAGGCGCCGTCGTCCTTCACCGCGAGTATGCACGCCGTGTCGGTGTCTTCCCTGGCGCTGATTCCTTCGTTCCTGGTGCTGAACCTGCTCGTGTTCTTCCTGACCCTCACCCGTAGCGGTGGTGGTGCGTTCTTCCTGACCATGCTCATGGTCCTGGTGCTTGCTTTCGCCGTGTTCTCGGGCGAGGCTCTCACCTACCTGGGTCTGAACCGTCTGGGTCGCTTCGCGAAGTCCCCGATTATCATGCACGCGGCGCTGAGCACCGCGTGGGTTCTGGCGTCCATGGTTGTCTACTACGTGGCGATTCGCCTGATGGGAGCCTAGTATGCACGCGATGACTCACACCCCGAGTGCACCGGCTCGTCAGCGCTGGATGTTCCTGGCGGTTCTGCTGACCATTGCCGCCCTGATTCTGAGCGCCTGCGGTGCAAAGATTGAGACTCAGCTTGGCCTTGAGAGCGCCGATAAGGGTACCCGCACCATGCAGGTTTCCTTCAACATGAAGGACAACAAGGACAAGATTAAGGGCGGCGTTGAAGCCCTTGATGCGTCCGTGCGTAAGCACCTGCCCGAGGGGCTGGAATACGGCGGTATTCAGTCTGAGGGTGACAAGGCACGTGCGACCTTCACCATTCCCTTCTCCTCTGTGGATGAGTACCGTACCAAGGTTGCTTCTATCTTGAAGGCGGCTGGTTCCAAGACCGAGCCTACCGTCACTATTCTCAATACCGAGCAGGGCCTGGTACAGGGTATCCAGGTGAAGGAAAACTTCAGCTCGAAGGAACTGCTGGATTGGCTCCCCGAAGCTCTTGTTGTTGATGGCGTGATTGAATCCTCCAACAAGAATAGTGTGTTCAACAGTAGCGGCAGCGAAACCACTGTGAAGTTTGGCGAGAAGGAAGTGAAGAACTCCGGCGGCTCCACCATCTCCGCGAAGGACGTGCAGGACCGTGGCTTCAAGGTGATGGTTCTTGAGCTTCAGGAAAAGGATGGTGGCTACTCTGCTACTGCCTCCTTCGTAGCGAAGGACATCATGAACTCGGAGACCGCCGCTGCGGTTGACGCATACCTGAATCAGGTCAAGCCTGAGGGCTCCGAGCTGAAGAAGGGTCTGACGTCTTCCCAGGCAACCTATATGGCTCCCTCTGCTTCTACCAGCGCGGCAAAGGAAGAAGTGGGTCGTACCCTGACCTTTAGCGCTTCCTCCCTGGACGACCTGAACACTAAGCTGAAGAAGCTGCTGGGTGCGGGTACCACCGATCTGAGCTACACCCGAGAGGTCAAGGAAGAGTCGAAGACCTTCTACGTGCGCAAGACCATGAAGGGCGTACTGGACTGCTCGCTGCTGTGCTCTCCGGAAGGCAACGGTCTGGAAGTTATCCTGAAGGACAGCTCCGATCACAGCTACCAGGTTGATAACACCGGTAACTCTGGCTCTTCCTCTTCGAAGAGCGTCCTTCACCTGAACCGTTACCTTTCGCAGCAGGTGACCATGAAGGGCGTGAAGGTGGCTACCTCCCTGGGCCTGGACGGTTCCATGGAGGCACGTTTCCTCTACTCCTTCCCGAGCTCTGACGTAGCTGGCGCAGAAGAGGCTCTGAAGAACGCTTTTGCCGGTGGTAGCAATGACGAGACCGAGGTTCGTCAGGACGGCGATGCCACCATCGTGAGCGTGAAGGTTCGCGGTAAGGACGAAACCGAGTTCAATCAGCGACTGAACGAGTACCTGCCTGACTCGAAGGTGACCGTCACCCGCCCCGGTGGCTACCACCCCTTCGGCTCCGACTACACTCTGAAGCCGGATATTAAGCTCGCTCAGAAGCTGGGTAACTACTACCGTGTTCCTTACGAGCTCACTTTCAAGGCACCGACCTTCTCCTCGCTGGACCAGCAGAAAGTGAACACCCTCAACTACGATTTGGCGCGTGCCGGTGTGCAGTTCACCGTTAATGGTGGTGAGCTGAGCATCAAGAGTGAGAACGGTGTGTTTAGCGGTAACGCCTTGACTGTTCCGGTGTCCGGCCTGAGCATGACCGACGTAATCGTGGACGCGGTCATCGTGGGTCTGCTGCTGCTCATCCTGATACTGCTCTTCCTGTTCCGCAAGAAGATCGCGGCGGCTCGTGCGAAGGGTCGTGAGCGTCGTGCCGCTTCGGCCGCTGCGCTGGGCGCTGCGGCGGGTGTTGCAACCGGTTACGGTGCAACCCAGGCTGACGCACAGAACGGCTACCCGGCACAGGGCGGCTATGCTGCTCAGCCCGGTTACCCCGCACAGAACACCGCCTACACTGTCGGTGATGATTCGCCGACTCAGGTGTTCACCCCGCAGCAGGGCTTGAACTACGGCGAGACTGAACCGACCAAGGCAATGCCGGCCTATATCCCTCCGACTGAACAACCGGTTCAGCCCACTCAGCCGAACCAGTTCGGTGCTGATGACGGTGACGTCCTCCAGTAAGTAGCTGCCTCTAGCGCCTACGCTAGTGAGCACAACGTAGACTGGCTCCTGTGGCCCGTTGCCTCCTTTCCCGGGAGGTGACGGGCCACAGCCGTTTCCGGTTCAGCTCATGCTCGGCACCAGTACCTGAGCTTATTATCCAGTTCCCGTGCCTAATATCCGCCCGGCACGGGTAGCAGAATGCTCGGCTCCTTCGACCCCAGCAGGCTCATGGGGTTGATGTACTCGGCATCTTTGCCGCTACCGTCCCCGCGGGCACCTCCCTGGCGTACACCCCAGTACAGGCACACGGTGGTGCATCGCCGGTAGGGGCGCTCGCCGGTGCTGCTCGCCGTGACTGTGACGGTGCCGATGACCTCACCGGCTGCAACTGTGGTGCCGACCGGGAGTGCTTCGTCCATGGGTTCGAAGGTGCTGCGCCGCCCATCCGGATGCGCAAGGACCAGTACTTTGCGGTTGACGACCGTGCCACTGAAAACCACTTTTCCCGGCGCCGGTGCGTAGACGCGCCGGTCGTTCTCGGGCACGGCCAGGTCCACGCCGCGGTGCCCGGCGCTCCAGCGTTGGGCAGGCTTCTCAAAGGGGTGGACCACCCGCGGTCTGAATTCGGCGGTGGGGGAGCGGTAACGTAGTCGGCTCGCGGTGAGCTCAACGGTGCTGGGACCTTGCACGCTGCCGGGAACTTGCGCATTTGAGGTGGCACCGTCTGTAAAACCTGCCCGGTCTGCAAAACCTGTCCCGCCTGAATAGTCCTGACTACCCGCGTAGCTCTGCTCGCCCACATAGCCCTGCCCGCCCGCACTCACAAGTGCACCCAGCAGGCAGCACGCCACCAGCATCGCGCGCCGTAGCGTTCCCTCTAATGTCTTCATGTTCTGCTTCATCTTCTGAGCACATCACGAATTGCCTCGCCCCGCAGCGCCTCAGGAAAAATTGTGGATAACCCCGCCGAATCCGGCTTAAAATCCTTTATCCACAGTGCCCCTGCACACACCCGCCGCCCCTGCGCAGGTTTTAACCCCAATCCGGCGGATTAATCGCGGAATATACGGTACAATGTCGTATTGCAGTGTGCCTGCGCGGGTATCCTCCCTCTTCGAGGGGCTCCGCACAGCATCACTGACGACGCGCGGCGTGAGCGGCATCCTCAGATGGGGAGCCGATAAGGGACCTTCGGTCCACCCACACGGGGTGGTTAGGGCCTGAGCTGAACGGGCAACCGTGAACGCTAACCGCCGCCAGGAAAAACTGATAACTACTATGCGCGCGTTGGGCTAGCCCGAATGGGAGGTCCGCGCGGCACCACAAAGGAGACGACATGCCCGTCGTAACTATGCGTGAAATGCTGGACTCCGGCGTTCACTTCGGTCACCAGACCCGCCGTTGGAACCCCAAGATGAAGCGTTTCATCCTGACCGAGCGCAACGGCATCTACATCATCGACCTGCAGCAGTCCCTCGCCTTCATCGACAAGGCATACGAGGCTGTTAAGTCGACCGTCGCACACGGTGGCAACATCCTGTTCGTGGGTACCAAGAAGCAGGCTCAGGAAGTTATCGCTGAGCAGGCAACCCGCGTGAACATGCCCTACGTGAACCACCGCTGGCTCGGTGGTATGCTGACCAACTTCAGCACCATCTCCAAGAGCATCGAGCGCATGAAGGAACTCGAGCAGATTGACTTCGACGATGTAGCAGGTTCTCGCTACACCAAGAAGGAACTGCTCCTCATGCGTCGCGAGTTCGAGAAGCTCGAGAAGACCCTCGGCGGTATCCGCAACCTGTCCAAGGTTCCCTCCCTCCTGTGGGTTGTTGACACCAAGAAGGAGCACCTGGCAGTTAACGAGGCTCAGAAGCTGGGCATCCCCGTTGTTGCTATCCTCGACACCAACTGCGACCCCGACGAGGTTGCTTTCCCGATCCCCGGTAACGACGACGCTATCCGCTCCGTCAACCTGCTCACCCGCGTGATTGCTGACGCAGTGGCAGCCGGCCTGATCGAGCGCAACGCTAAGAAGAACGGCAAGGCTGAAGCAGCTGAGGAGCCCCTGGCAGCTTGGGAGCGCGAGCTCCTGGAGCAGCACGAGGCTGCAAAGGCTGAAGAGGCAGCTAAGTAAGCTTTCTTAGCCCACTAAGCTTTATGCTTTGTGGCCCCCACCCGCGGGGACCACGTTCGGACGGCGCCCGCCCTGACCTGGGCGCGGCGCCGTCCGCCATATGTACCACCGGGATGTCATCCCGATTTATTACAGCAACACAAGGAGTTCACAATGGCGAACTACACCGCAGCAGACATCAAGGCACTGCGCGAGAAGACCGGCGCAGGTATGCTCGACGTCAAGAAGGCTCTGGACGAGGCTAACGGCGACCAGCAGAAGGCTGCCGAGATCATCCGCGTTAAGGGTCTGAAGGGCATCACCAAGCGCGAGGGTCGCGCAACCGCTGAGGGCCTGGTGGCTGCACGCGTTGAGAACGGCGTTGGCTACATGATCGAGGTCAACTCTGAGACCGACTTCGTGGCAAAGTCCGACCCCTTCATCGCTTTCGGCCAGAACGTGCTCGAGGCTGCTATTGCTGCTAACGCTTCCACCCTGGAAGAGCTGCAGGCTGCATCCTACGAGGGCAAGACCGTTGAGGAGCTGACCACCGACGCTGGTGCACTGCTCGGCGAGAAGATCGTTGTCCGCCGCGTTGCACGCGTTGAGGGCGAGAACGTTGCAGTTTACCTGCACAAGACCTCCAAGGACCTGCCCGCACAGGTTGGCGTTCTGCTGGCTGTCTCCGGTGAGAACACCGACGAGATCGCACACGACGTTGCAGTTCACATTGCTGCAATGAGCCCCAAGTACCTGGATTCCGAGTCCATCCCTGCAGACCAGATCGAGACCGAGAAGCGCGTTGCTCGCGAGACTGCAATCGCTGAGGGCAAGCCCGAGAAGATTCTGGACAAGATCGTTGAGGGTCGCCTGAAGGGCTTCTTCAAGGAGAACACCCTGCTGGATCAGGACTTCGCAAAGGACTCCAAGAAGTCTGTTGCACAGGTTCTGTCCGAGGCTGGCGCAACCGCTACCGCATTCGCACGTTTCCGCGTGGGTGCATAAGGACTCGCTGCAGTTCTACCCTCCCGTAGTGCGGGTTCCCGGTAAGGGAAATCGTATGAGGTTGGGATTATAGCCTGAAGCCGGGTAGTCACCACTGGTGGCTACCCGGCTTTGCTGTATCCTTGATAAGGACTAGGCGGCAGGAGCCCGCCCCGATCACCTATAACAACCCCTAGGTAAGCCACTGGAGGAACCATGCCCGAAGCTATTTCGCACCCGATTCACCACGATGAGACCGGCCGTCGCCGCGTTTTGCTCAAGCTTTCCGGTGAGGTTTTTGGTGGCGGCGAAGTTGGCATTTCGACCGAGGTCGTGCGCAGCATCGCTAAACAGATTGCCGCAACTGTTGGCGAGGTTGAGACCTCCATCGTGATTGGTGGCGGCAACTTCTTCCGCGGCGCTGAGCTCTCTCAGGCGGGTATGGACCGCTCCCGTGCAGACTACATGGGTATGCTCGGCACCGTGATGAACTCCCTGGCTCTGCAGGACTTCCTGGAGCAGGAGGGTATTGACACCCGCGTTCAGTCCGCTATCACCATGCCGCAGGTTGCTGAGACTTACATTCCTCGCCGCGCGATCCGCCACATGCAGAAGGACCGCGTCGTGATTTTCGGTGCTGGTGCGGGTCTGCCCTACTTCTCCACCGACACTGTGGCTGCTCAGCGCGCACTGGAAATCCACGCGGATGAGGTTCTGGTCGCTAAGAACGGCGTGGACGGCATCTACACTGCTGACCCGAACAAGGACCCCAACGCTGAGCGCCTGTACAACCTCACCTACGATGAGGCTATGCAGCGTAACATCCGCGTGCTGGATCAGACCGCGTTCTCCCTGTGCCGTGACAACAACGTGACCATGCGCGTGTTCGGCATGCAGGGCGAGGGTAACGTGACCCGCGCAATCCTGGGCGAGAAGATGGGTACCCTCGTTACTCGCTAACCCCCTAAATTTTTAGGGTGGGGCGTGCGGAACGCCCCCTCACATTGTGACCGTGCTCGATAGCGCGGACTTATTCTGGACGGTACCGCGCGGGTAAGCGCTAAAACTCGCTTATGCCCGCCGGTACCGTCTAGACTTATATCAAATACGACGTTCTGCCTCTTTCCCGCCAACTTTGCAGTATCCTTAAGGTTTTCGCCTCGGATGCGCCGCGAACCGGCGAGAAATCACGAGGGCTGAACGCGCACCCACCGACAATTCTGATCCCCCCAGAATACCGACAAAGGAGATCCTTTCGTGATCGAAGAAATCCTTGCCGAAGCCGGCGAGAAGATGGAAAAGACCATCGAAGCAACCAAGACTGAGTTCGCTAAGGTCCGTACCGGTCGTGTGAACCCCGCGATTTTCAGCGGCCTGACCGCCGAGTACTACGGTGCACCGACCCCGCTGCAGCAGCTGGTGTCCTTCAACGTTGAGGACGCACGTACCGTCAAGATCGTTCCCTTCGACGTGACCGCACTGGCAGCTATCGAGAAGGCTCTGCGTGACTCCGACCTGGGTGTTAACCCCAGCAACGACGGTGCAGCTATCCGCGTTGTCATGCCCGAAATGACCGCTGAGCGCCGTAAGGAATACACCAAGCTCGTCAACCACAAGGCTGAAGAGTCCCGCGTCTCCATCCGTAACGTTCGCCGCCACGCTAAGACCGCTATTGACAAGCTGGTCAAGGACAGCGAAATCGGTGAAGACGAGGGCGCACGCGCTGAGAAGGAACTGGACGCACTGACCAAGAAGCACATCGACCAGGTCGACGCACTGTACAAGCACAAGGAAGCTGAACTGCTCGAGGTCTAAACCCTAATGAGTGCACGCAAAGAAGCGAAAGAAGAGAGAAGCGCACCGCCTGCGCCACAGCCGAGCCCGCAGACCGCTGCAACGCCGGTGAAGTCGCGCAGCGCCAAAGCTGGCCGTAACCTGCCCGCCGCCATTGGTGTGGGCGTTGGTTTCGGCATGCTGCTGGCGCTGGGTCTGATGTACCAGCCGATTTTTGTTGCGATCGCTACCGGCGCGGCAGCTTTGGGCGCCTGGGAGATTGGACACGTGCTCAACACCCGCCGCGGCTACGGCATCCCGGAGTACCTGCTGGGTGGCCTGTCTGGCGCAATTGTGGTGGTGTCTTACCTGTTCGGTTTTACCGGGCTGGGCATCGCCCTGGCGGTGAGCCTGCTGGTGTTGCTGCTCTCTTCTGCTCTTGTGCGTGCTGACCGTCAGGTCTCACTGGGTAAGTCTTTGAGCGGTAGCGCCCTGGCTCTGCTGTGGGTGCCGCTGATGCTGGGTATCGCCATGGTCTACTTCCAGACCGACCACGGCGAGCGCGGCGTCCTCATGATTCTGCTGATGGCCATCTGCAATGACACGTTCGGCTTTATTGCCGGCGTGAATTGGGGTAAGCACCCGATGGCGCCGAAGATTTCCCCGAAGAAAAGCTGGGAGGGCCTGGCCGGTTCTTTCGTCGGCTCGGCGGTTGTTGGCGCTATCGCCTTGGCGGTCATGGATTCGCCCTGGTACTGGGCTATTCCGCTGGCGGCGGTCATGGTGGTCGCTTCGACTGCCGGTGACCTGGTGGAGTCCGTGTTCAAGCGCCGTATGGGTGTGAAGGACATGTCGAATATTCTGCCCGGTCACGGCGGCATGATGGATCGCCTGGACTCGATTCTTTTCGCCGCGGCGGCTGGTTGCCTGATTTTCCGGTTTATTATGCCGCTCTAGGCCTGAAGCTTTTATTGCTGACGGAGGCGGGGCGTTTCTTCCCACGAACGGGGGAGGGGCGCCCCGCCTTTGCTGTACCCAGCGTTGCTGTACCCGGTGCATCAGGCCCGGTGAATCAGGGGTGATAGGGGACTATATCTAAGACACCGCCCTCCAACCTTGCATCGGGTGGCCTCAGCATTGGTATTCTTAAAGTTCAATCGTCGAGAGGAGCCACCTTGGCAAGCACCACCCGCGGAGACGGATTTGCCCGTGCAGCAGAAACCGAACCCGGCTACAAGCGCAGTGAAGTAGACCGCCTGTTCACCCGCCTTGCCGAGGACTACGAGAAGCTCAGCGGAGCCTCCGAACTGCCCGAAGACCTCTACACCTCCCGACGAATCCGCCAGGTCGTCTTCCGCGAAGAACCCGGCGGCTACCAGCTGGATGTGGTTGACCGCGCCCTCGAAAAGATTGAGGAACGCTTCGCCAAGCTCGAACGCAGCCGCTACATTGAGGCATACGGCCTGGACAACTGGGAACGCTCCCTCGTAGAGACCGGCGAGCTGCTCGCAGGCCGCCTGGAACGCCCCGCCGGTGAGCGTTTCCGCCGCCCCAGCAAGCGCCGCCACATGGGCTACTTCGTTGGCGATGTGGACGCCATCTGCGACCGCGTGTACGCCCAGCTCAACAGCGAAGAGCCGTTGGACCCCTCCGTGGTGCGCCACGCAAAGTTCCGCCCCGCCTCGGGCACCGTCAGCTACGAGGAATCGCAGGTGGATGCGTTCCTGGACCGATGCATTGAGCTGCTGCAGGATCTGCTCTAAAACGTTATGTGTTGAATCCCCCGCCCCGTATGACAGGGTGGGGGATTCTTCTGCGCTGGGGTCTTCTAAGCTGGGGCTCATCTATGCTGGGGTTCATCTATTCTGGGGTTCGTCTACGCTGGGCCTTCTAACATGAGAGGCGGCGCCAGTACCCGAACGCACCCGCGAGCTCATGAGACACTAGAACCATGAAGTTTGGA
>ERZ772795.16-NODE-16-length-55976-cov-3.28437_pt1 | contig 55976 bp, 49 predicted proteins | sample MGYA00511346_ERZ772795 | MGnify/ENA primary metagenome ERZ772795 (study PRJEB29015, sample SAMEA2738032) | human oral metagenome | biome: human oral; feature: human-associated habitat; material: saliva | place: China | collected 2245 ... | reverse complement strand
AACCCTCATCTCAGTCTTCACCACCTCTTGTCCAGTTTCGAGGGGTGGTGTTTTGTAGTCTTGCCACCTTCTACCGTCAAATGTAGAGAAATATGCGTTATATGTACCTACTGGGAATGGACGAGTTGCTTTGAATTCTAACTCTTGATTTGACTGAATTGTTGATGGAGAAAGACATCCTAGATCGTAGTTCTGTCCGCTTTGGTTACGTAGGATTAGACAAGTGTACTCACTGGTTGTTATTGGTTGATTAGAGGAGTTTTTTAGTTTGAATGTAGTTGTGACTGAATCGCCAGAACGAGGGTTAGCGCTAGAGAATGTTATGCCTTGAGTGAGTGTTAAGCTAGGAAGAACTGTGAAGGTGGTGCGAGAAGATTCCTTTCCTGTAAGTCCTGGAGGATAAGCTCCTTCACGCCATACTCCATTGTCATAAAGCGAAAAGAACGCTTCATATTCACCAGGTTCATTAAACGTACGGCTCAGAGAGAAGCTTGATTGACTCTTAGGTGGAATTCCACTCGTAGGCAAACATCCTAAATCATAGTTACCACCCTGCCGCCTGCGAATGATATAACATAGCTGCTGATTATGATTAGACGCGCTAGAGCTAAGATTCTCTAACTTGAAAGTACCCGTTAACTGCTCACCTACATGTGCAGTAGTGCTACTAATTGATAGTCCTTCAGAAAGAACGACGTCAGGAAGAACCCTCATCTCAGTCTTCACCACCTCTTGTCCAGTTTCGAGGGGTGGTGTTTTGTAGTCTTGCCACCTTCTACCGTCAAATGTAGAGAAATATGCGTTATATGTACCTACTGGGAATGGACGAGTTGCTTTGAATTCTAACTCTTGATTTGACTGAATTGTTGATGGAGAAAGACATCCTAGATCGTAGTTCTGTCCGCTTTGGTTACGTAGGATTAGACAAGTGTACTCACTGGTTGTTATTGGTTGATTAGAGGAGTTTTTTAGTTTGAATGTAGTTGTGACTGAATCGCCAGAACGAGGGTTAGCGCTAGAGAATGTTATGCCTTGAGTGAGTGTTAAGCTAGGAAGAACTGTGAAGGTGGTGCGATTACCAGCACTGGCGTCCGTAGCTACAGGATACTGGGTTTCCGTCCACGTCCTACCACCGTCAAGAGTCCCGCTAATTCTTGCTCGATATAGCCCTTCTTCACGCGGTAAAAACTCTTTGTTGTAATTGTATACAGCGCCTGGAGATAATTGATTAACCGTATCAAAGACGACATCAGCATTCTTTCCACTTGGACTTGTTATAGCTAAGCCAAAATAACCAAGATCAACAGGTTTGGTACTATTATTTTTCACCTGAAAGCCCACGTTAACTGATTGATTTTTATGAATGCGCGAAATCTGTGTCGTGACGGCAGAAACTACTGTTGGAGACGATTGAACAAATGTTGTTACTTCACGAACATTTCCCGCTGAAGATTCTGGATAATTGTCGCTCCACCCACTACCATCACGATAATTACTGATCCAAAACTTATAATCACCTTCTTTATCTAATCTAGTTGACGCTCGATAAGTATATGATTGCCACGGCTCAAGAACAACGCGCTGACTACCAAAATCGTAATTATTCGAATTGCTATCCCGACCTGCAATTACCATCACACCTAAGTCGCGACGCTGATTAGTGGAATTGCGAATAGTGAAAGATGCTGTTATTTCCATATTCGTAAACAATTTTGATCCGGTTTTTTCCGTCTTTATGGATAATGGTGAATCAATTTTGACAGAATTCAACGGAGAACCGAACCACTCATTGAAGAACCTCCAGAAGTTTCGATTGCCATAAGCTCCACAATGTGCAGTTCCCGCGCCAGCGTCCAAAGCTCCTTGATTCGGCTGATATGGCGTGTAGTTATACAGACTCGCGGTCGCTTGATTCTCAATATACACCCAACTTCCGCCACAAGCTGCATCTGGATTGTATTGGATGTAGTTGGTTCGTCCTGCCTTGTAACGATATTCATTTGGCCTATTCGCGTAAAGTCGTAGTTGGCGCGCAGCCATACGCAACTGGTTGTATAGTCCAGCATATTCGCTTGAACAATTTGCAGTATTTCCTGGGCCGTTGTCCGGGCAAGCAAATCCCATAGCATATTTATATTGGCTCTTTAAAGGCCACGAGTCAGTAAACAAAGACCCCTGTTCCTTCTTCAATATCACTAACATAACCTGTGGGTTAATGCCAAACTCTTTTGACACATTCCAAATAATTTGTGCAGTAGATAATCCACCGCTAAACCAGCCGCCGCCTTTTTCAAATGAGGTTTCTTTAGTGTTTGGATTCTCGTGATAATTACGCAGGCAAGCATACGGCGGACCATGCCAGCCGCGATTAACAGCATATTGTGCTCGCGTACCGCCACCATATTCAGACCGTCCAGTTCCCCATGTATCACAGGCAGGAGTGTGGTCGTTTATAAAATTCTGAATATCTTGAACGCTAGCAAACGTATTTGTATCATAAAAAACATTATCATCAATAATCCTACCGGCATTCCAAGGAGATAGCGCTCCAGTCCTTGGCCAAAAAATAAACCCTAAGACAATAACACTCACCACAGCTAACGTGCAGCTGACATATTTTAATCTCGTCCACTTCGTACGTCTTATTTCAATCACCGCAAGCTCTCCTTACGGAATGACGGATTATTCGAAGACTCTCCTGTGTGTAATTTTGACGAATAGTTTACCTTTACCGCTATATCTACCCCTGATGGCAATTCCGACAATGACACCTCAATCATATGACAACTCGTCGAACTTGGACCGGCAAATGAACTAGATTTACGAGAAATACTTCCGCCAGCCCAATGCAGTGTAAATTCACAACTACCACCGTTCTCAACAATAGAGTTAACCCCTCCATCAATCTGTAAATATTGCTTATCCGCACTCAATCCATATCCGCTCACAATTGGAACTACTGATTTTTTTGACCCTGACGACTGCTGATCTCCAGTATTAATTGGTTTATCAGGACTATATCCATCGCGTTTTTCTGGCTTTGCGCTGTTGTCATCAACTTTCTTAGAGCCTTCTTTTTTATCAGTAGACTCTTTTACTACGGGATTATTAGCATCAGTATTATTTTGTTGCGGCTTATAAATATACGCAACTGTAGCACACGCCACTAAAGTTAAAGCCAGCGTAGAGGCAAGTATAATTCTAGTTTTTTTCTTCATTTTTTGTTTGATTTTCACGATCTAATCTCTCGTTTTATTTTATTGCTTATAATAATAACATTTCGGTAATAAGATTTCAACGCCGCTATAAAAAATGTTATAATATCACATATGGTAAAAAAGATTTCTGAAGATAAAACACCGCTAGTATCAATTATTACTGCGACTTATAACGATGAATTGTATATAGAAAATTCTATTCGCTCTGTTCTATCTCAGGACTTTACTGATTTTGAATATATTATCATAAACGACGGCTCCGTTGACAATACAAAAAAAATCGTTCAGCGCCTTCAAAAAGAAGATAGTCGCATCCGCCTCATTAACCAGCAGAATAAGGGTCTCGTCGCTTCGCTTAATCGTGGTATAAATGAGGCCAGAGGAAAATATATCGCTCGAATAGACGGGGATGACGAATGGTTGCCTCATAAACTAAAAACTCAGGTTGATATGTTGGAAAATGATAACGAGTTGGTTCTCGTTGGCGGTAGCGCAGAAATCATTAACCAAGACAGCGTACCTACTGGTTTTATTATTAACGTTACTCGCGATAAAGACATTCGGCTTGGTCTTTGTATTTTTAACCAATTCTGTCATTCGTCAGTAGTTTATCGTAAACAGACAGTAATTGAAGCGGGACTATATCCTAATACATGTCCAGCAGAAGACTATGACCTGTTTAGTAGTTTTGCTAAATATGGCAAACTAGCTAACATCGCTTATCCTATTTTTAGATATAGAATTAGCGATGGCAGCATATCAGCTCAAAGACGCGATGAACAAAATCTCCTTGCTAAAAAATTATCGTATCGCAGCTGGGATATTATTTCCCCAAATGTTACATCTAGATCAGAAATCAAACAGTCTTTTAATTACTATATGAAAAGTTCGGTTACTGATGACTTTGGAATAAGCCTTAAACATGCGTATATATTTATACTAATGCGCGTCGGGTATCGTATGATTAAAAAAGGCAATACCCTACAAGGATTACATCAATTGTGGAATATAGCATCGACTGGACGAACTGCCGCGAGAATAGTCGTTAAATGGGGTCTTGATATTATCAAAATCAAGCTTCACCCATCAAAATAAATTTAATAAATAGACTTTTCTCTATATTATTTCTTACTAGTATGCCATTTGCGCGGAATCATAGTTAAGCCGCCAAATGAATGCTCGACTGCAGAAAAATCATTCGTAATAATAAATTCTTCAGCACGATACATCACGTCATACTTCACGGTGCCGTTGTGATTGAGCAGATTAATGTCAACATAATACGACCCTGGACCTAAATTTGCCTCAATATCAAGAGTCAATTTATTATCGCTAGGCAATTTAGGAAATCCCTCTCTGTTGGTGATAAAATTCGATACCAAATTGCTATCTTTACGATACAAATCCACCATAATAGCCTTAGTCTTATCATTATCCCACGACAAGTCAAGAGAAATTGTTTCTCCCACTTTAAAGCTACGGCGCTTCTTACCTGTTTTATCGTGTATGGCGGTTTTAATATTTTTACCTGTATATTGATGTCTTTGGTCTACAGCTTTATCTATTACAGCTTGATTGAGCCTACTATATTCATCCGCAACCTGTACTGGACTACCTTCTTTAATAATCTTGCCCTCGTGGATCAATACGGCTCGATTACAAAACTTTTTAACAGTATCCATATCATGCGTAACTAATATAACCGTTTGCTTGCTGGACTTGTATTGTTCAAAAACGTCTATACACTTACGCTGAAAAGCTTCATCACCAACAGCCAGCACCTCGTCAAAAATCATAATATCATTGCGTGCTTTTATTGCTACTGAAAACGCCAAACGAACCTGCATACCCGATGAATAGTTCTTTAATTTCTGATCCATAAATGGCTCAAGCTCCGCGAACGAAACGATATCATCATATATCAGTTCCATTTCCTTACGCGTAAATCCAAGTAGCGCACCGTTCAAAAAAACATTATCTCTACCAGACAGTTCTGGGTTAAACCCAACCCCCAACTCTATGAAAGGCGTTAATTTACCATTTATTTCAATGTTTCCGCTCGTTGGCTGATAAACTCCAGCTAGCATCTTAAGCATGGTACTCTTACCTGAACCGTTTCGGCCAACAACACCAAAAAAATCACCTTGATTTACGTTAAAGCTAACGCCATCCAACACTTTCTGGACTGTCTTTTTATTCTTCTTAACAATGTTAACAAAGGCGCTTTTAATACTAGAATTCTTTGACTGTGGAAGAATAAATTCCTTATGTATGTCTTTTACTATAATTGCAGGTTTTGTCATTTAAATGTCCTCCGCGAAAAATCGTTGTCTACGCTGAAAATACCAACTTCCTAAACCAAATACCACAATAACTATAATGATTGGAATAAACCACAATAACGGATTATGAAAAGTCTGCCAAATAGTTTGAGATGCGGGATTATTAGGCATTAAAGCGTGCCTAGCGTCTTGGATAATCTGTGTAATTGGATTTAAAAATGCAATCTTTTGTATGACAGACGGCATAGAAGTAACCGCAAAAATAATACCGCTCGCATAAAGTCCTGCCTGTAATAAGATTTCCCATATATAAGCAATATCGCGAAATATCACATAAAGAGCAGAAAGTAGCAAAGACAGTCCAACGGACAATATAAATAGCTCAGCTATAGCTGGAATAAGTAGCAACCACGAAAAAGTAGGAAATAAGCCACTAAGAAACGCAAAAAGTATCACCACTATCATCCCTAAGCCGAGGTTAATAAGCGCCGACACGCTGCTTGCAATAACCAGAAGATGTCGCGGAATTGCCACCTTGCGAATCAATTGTCCATTATCAACAACGGAGCGCGTACCTATCATAGTAGCCTCAGAGAAAAAGTTCCACAACACAATTCCCATTAGCAGCCAAACCCCATAAGATTCGATCCCCTTACTACCCTGAGGAAATGCATATGTAAACAACACATACAAAATACCAAACATAAACATAGGTTTTAAGAGAGACCAAACATATCCTAAAACTGAACTTTGGTATCTTACTTTAAAATCTGTACTAACTATTGCGCGTAAAATCGCCTCATTTTCTTTATTTACAAGAATACGCATCTCCTTACGATTATATCAAATTGCACAAAAAAGATATATACTCTATAGTATGAGTGCTTTACGAATCGTCTTAGTACGCAACGCCGCATCTTATGATTTCGGCGGAGGTGAGCGTTTTCCTATTTTCCTAGCAAAAGAACTACAAAAATTAGGACATTTTCCAATAATTCTAAGTCACCATAAAAAGTTGCGTGATTACGCTGAGCACGAAAACATTCCACATTATCAATCTTGGTGGTGGTTTAAGCAAAATTGGAGCGGGAAAAATGCTCTGCTCGTGCCGTTTTATATATTGTGGCAATTATTGCTGACTACATATTACGCCATTCAGTTTAGTAGATTTAAAGCGGACGTTGTGCACTTGCAAAGTAAAGATGATTTCATAGCTGGATCTATTGCCGGAAAACTTGTTGGTGCTAAAGTGATTTGGACTGACCATGCCGATCTAAAACACATCTGGAAAAATCTCTGCGTAAAATATAAGAATCCAACAGGTAAGTTGGTTGCGTGGTCAGCTCGCTTTGCCGATGCTATAACCGCAGTCAGTAAAAGTGAACAAACTCTTATCTCCAATAATCTACCTTCAAACTCGCCAATTCGCAATAAAATAATCGTTATTTATAATGGAGTTGAAGATCAAAAGCAAAAATACGAATCACCTAAGAATACGGCATTTACTTTCTGCATATCCGGTCGCCTTGTCATAGACAAAGGTATTGGAGAAGCGATTACTGCTTTTAAAGAATTTAACGCTACGTATAAAAATTCACAATTAGTACTTATTGGTGATGGCCCTGATCGATTACAGTTTGAGCAACAAGCCAAAGGGCTACCCGTTACTTTTTATGGATATAAGACAAATCCCCTACCTTATGTCGCATCCGCTGATGTATATCTACATCCAACATATCATGAGGGGTTTAGCGTTTCCTTAATCGAAGCTAGTATGTTAGGGCTGCCTATCATAGCAACCAATGTCGGCGGAAATCCAGAAATTATTCACAATAACAAAACGGGGCTTCTCGTTCCTTCTAAAAACGCATCAGCATTACGGGATTCTATGAAAAAATTATATGAAGACGACGAGCTCAGGACTAGCCTATCTACGGCAGCTCGACAACAGTATCTGGATCTATTCGTATTTCACAACATAGTAAAGACGCAATTTATTCCTATATACGAAAATGGTATACTTTAATATATGAAGATTCGTATTGAAACTGCTGCATTAACTGCCCCAAATATATCTGGAGTAGGTCATTACACACGAATGCTCACTAACAGCCTAGCTATCTATTCTCCATCAAATACGGAAATATCAGCATTTTACTTTAATTTTCTTAGCAAACATAAAGACCCCGAATTAAATAAAGCCATCAAGCACGAAAAGCATATTTTTATGCCGCAACGTTTGTTCACAAAACTTCAAAGTTACAATATTCCGCTGCCGTATGATCTATTTTCCCCTCGCGTAGACGTATCGATATTTCCAAATTTTGATCTATGGACAACAGTAAAGTCTTCCATCTCCGCCGTAGTTATTCACGACCTTGGATATTTATATTTTCCTGAGACCATCGAGCAACGAAACTTGGCGCATCTTAGGAGATGCGTTCCTCGCTCTGCTAAAAAAGCCGATATCATCATTACAGTTTCAGAGTCAATCAAATCAGAGATTATCGCCGAGTACAAAGTCCCCGCATCAAAAATTGTTGTAACACCTATACCGGCAGACCCAATCTATCGCCAACCTAGCACAATAGACGTTGCAACCAAATATAACTTACCGACCAAACGATATATTTTTTCAATCGGCAACTTAGAGCCGCGCAAAGACTTACCGACAATGATATCTGCTTTTCGATCACTACCGAAGGAAATTCGCGAAAAATATTCCCTAGTCCTAGCAGGCGGAAAAGGATGGAAAACGGAATCCACTGAACGCGCCATAAAGGAGGCTCAAGCTGCGGGAGAAAATGTTATACGTCCAGGATATATACCTCAAGAAGACGTTCCTGCATTCTATCAACAAGCCGACCTTTTCTGTATGAGCTCTATCTATGAAGGTTTTGGAATGCCTATCGTCGAAGCCTTAACGAGCGGAACTCCCGTTGTCGCTTCAGACATCCCAGTATTGCGTGAAGCTGGAGGCGATGCTATTTTGTACGCTCAACCCAAAAATCCCGAAGATTTTGCTGAAAAGATTTTATCTATATTATCCAATCCAAACAGCCGTAAAGAAATGAGTGATCGCATGCAAGCACAGGTGCAAAGAATTTCGTGGGAAAAGAATGTAGACACCTTAATGAAATCATTTGAAGAAGCTTTGAAATAGTTATGAAAACCATCACCCTCCTCATCCCTGTCTACAATGAAGAATCTGTTTTACCGCAATTATTTAAGCGCTTGGACGAGTTTACAAAAAACACGCCCAATTATCAATTTGAATTTCTCTTCATAAACGACGGCAGCACCGATAAATCTTTTTCAATCATAACTGAGCAATCGAAAAAAGATTCTCGAATTAGCTATATAAATCTATCGCGAAACTTCGGTAAGGAAATTGCCATGGTAGCTGGAATTGACCACGTAAAAAGTGACGCTCTGGTGATTATCGATGCAGATTTACAAGACCCGCCAGAGCTCATTCAGGAAATGATTTCGTATTGGGAAGATGGTTACGATGACATCTATGCTCGCCGCAACAATCGACAAGGCGAAACCTGGCTGAAGAAAAAAACCAGCCAATGGTATTACAGAATATTGCAAAAATCGACCAACATCCCCATTCAGGTTGATACTGGAGATTTTCGCTTACTGGACCGCCGATGCATTGAGGCTTTGCAAAAATTCCGCGAATCTCAGCGCAACACAAAAGCGATTTTTAGCTGGATTGGATATAAGAAAAAAGAGATATTTTACGATCGCAATCCCAGATTAGCTGGTCAAACCAAGTGGAATTATCGAAAACTACTCAATTTGGCAATTGACGGAATTACCAGCTTTACTACCACACCGCTACGCATGGCAACTATTTTCGGCTTCATTATTTCGTTTATTGCTTTTGTCTGGATTATTTATCTTTTAGTTCGCCCTTTGTTCGGAGTTTCCACCGGAGCTGGCTATTCTTCCTTAATGGCAGTCATCCTGTTTCTCGGAGGAGTTCAGTTATTATCCCTAGGTATAATTGGTGAATATGTAGGACGAATATTTATTGAAACAAAAAACAGACCATTGTATTTAATAGAGGAATATCATGCAGGAAATATTAAAAAAACACGCCGATAAATTCAGATTTCTTATCGTTGGCAGTACTAATACAGTGCTAGATTTTGGCATACTTTTTAGCCTAACAATCTTCTTAAATATCCCAAAAGAGTTTGCTAATTTCATATCAACATTCGTTGCCTTTTTGTTCTCATTTTTTGCAAATAAAAAATATACTTTCAAGTCAACATCCCAAAACTTGAAAAAACAATTTCTTTTATTCGCGGCAGTTACATTGTTTGGTTTATGGGTAATTCAGACAATTATTATCGCTATTATCACACCTATATTCATAAACTTTGGACTAAATAAATCACTCGCTCTATTAATTAGCAAGCTAGCCGCCACGGCAGTCAGCCTCGTTTGGAATTACGTTCTGTACTCCAGAATAGTCTTTAAAGACACTAAGAACTCTTCTGGCTAATAATCAGACGTCGTTCGCGACCTTCACCCTCAGAATGCGTATCAATATCGCTATATTCACCAGCCAAGTGATGCACTGTCCAGCGATCAGCAGCATTCAAATCCACTACCTTTGACTCGCCAGTTCGTCGAACTTCCTCAATCCAACCGCGTGCCTTTTCAGCAATTTTTTCAGCGTGCTGCTTTTTATAGTCCGCAATGTCCAAATTAACTCGAACAGTTGACGCTTCTTTATGATGAAGAGCTGTCGACAAAAGGTTCTGAATACTACGCAGTGTTTCCGCATTTCTACCAATTAAAATACTACTTCGCTCGCTATGCGGAATTGAAGCTACAACAATTCCATCTTCGATTTTTACTGAAACTTCCAGATTCAAGTCAAAGAACGTTAGCAAATCCTCTAAATATTTTTTTACAAATTCAACCGTTTCAATTTGGTCCATAAATCCTCCTTAATCCTTAGCCTTGATCCGAGTTACCCTGGCCTCTGTAGCCTTTTTAACACGTTTATCAATTTTTGTCGATGCTTTAGATTTTTGGGATGCTTTTTTATCTGCAATTTCTTGCATTTCTTTAGAGTCTTGCTTGAAGATGATATAGTTCTGGAGATATCCCACGGCGCTAGCTGTCGTCAAATAAAGCGCCAAAGCTGCCGGCAAATATACAATCACGAAGAACATCATTACTGGCATAAATTTCATCATTTTTCGCGTCATAATGGCATTTACTTCCGCCTGATCCGCCTCTTTTCCATCGCCAGCCTCAGCTAAAATGTCACGCAACTTACGATTGCTGTCGGATTGGGGCGACAATTGTTTTGAAGTTAAATATTGCAAATACGCCGCAACTGCCGCCAAAATAACCAAGCCAATAACAATTCCATTCTTTGATACCGCGTGTTGTGTCAAATCTATAATTCCCAGGAAATTCTGATTAAATTGATCCGGATTATTTACTAGATTATTAGCAACCGGCAGATTTTTCATAAAATCATAAACATATTTTCCTAAGTCGGCGCGGCTAGAAACGAAAATCTGCACCACTCGATACATCGCAATCAAAATTGGCAACTGAATAATCATAACGCCAATTGAGCCAAAGGCACTGACGTTGTGTTTTTTATAAAGCTCCACCATCGCTAGGTTACGCATTTGTGGATTTTTTGCGTACTGTTTTTTGATCTTCACTAGCTCTGGCTGCATTTTACGCATGGCTTTCGCCTGATGAAGCTGCTTCTTAATTAGCGGCCAAAGTAAAAGTCTTACAATAATCGTAAAGATAATTACGCTAACACCAAAATCCGGAATCAGACTATAAATAGCCATTAGCAAATTTAAAATCGGTCGAACAATAAACTCATCAAAAAAACTCATGTCTTAATTATAGCAAAAAAGCGCCTATTTATACAGTTGAGCTTGAGAGAAAAGATTCTTTATTGTCTGTTTTAGATCTTTATGTGGCATCGATAAAACTTCCGCCGAAAATATAATAACAGCCACATCTTGGTCATTTTTCATATTAGGCAGCTCCAGGCGAATAATTTCATAAACACGTCGACGTATACGATTCCGACGCACCGCTGATTTTAGGACTTTTTTACTAACAACAACCGCAAACCTGCTATGACTTCGATATGGGTTCTTCACATATTTTATCGTGGCTATAGACGAACGAACCGCTTGTCCATTTTTATAGACAAACTTAAGACTGCCATGACCATGAAACCGATTACATTGTTGTAACATATTTTACAATTATATCAAAAAATCCCGCCTTCATCGACGGGATAATTTTTAGCTATCAATTAAATAGCAATTTTAGCGCGGCCCTTTAGGCGGCGGCGCTTCAAAACCATCCTACCAGCCTTGGTAGAAACTCGTGCCCTAAAACCATGCGTCTTTGCACGGTGTCGGGTGTGTGGTTGAAATGTTCGCTTTGGCATATCAATGAATAGTATATATTCTTTCAGTACTTTTTGCAAGTCGACAATGACTTTTCCACTATCGACGTATATTTTTCCACAGTTTTAACAGATGAGAATTTTAATTGTGGAAAACTCCACCCCTGTTTTGAGTAGTAACATTTCTACTCCGTTTATACTTGTGGAAAACTTCCCTTATTTGCTATAGTAAAGACAGTTAACAGAATTTGAGGGAGTAATTTTCGTGGATAGTCATGCGGTTTGGCAGGGTGTTTTAGGTGAGATTGAAGTAACTGTATCGTCTTCGTCATTTACTGCGTGGTTTAAAAATACCAAATTGGAAATAATCTCTGACAAAGAAGTTCTTATAATTGCGCCGAATATTTTCGCTAGAACTCAACTTGAAAAGCGATTTCATCCGCAAATATTAGAAGCCTTGTCTCATAACGGTATTAATGCCCCGTCTATTTCTTATAACGTCGAATCTAGCAATAAAAAACCGCGCGTTAATCGTGAAGTTGATAAAAGTGGACAACAAGAAACAGCGAAGCCGCTGATTCTACCGTCGAGGAAATCTCATTCTAGTAATCTTAATCCCCGGTATACCTTTGATAACTTCATCGTCGGTTCAAGTAACGATTTGGCCTATGCCGCTTGCCAAGCGGTCGCCGCACATCCAGGAGAAAAATATAATCCGCTCTATCTTTACGGAGGTTCTGGACTTGGTAAAACTCACTTAATGCAAGCTGTTGGTAACGAGATAGTTAAAAAACAACCTTCGGCGCGCGTGCTTTACATTACTACGGAAACGTTTGTTAATGAGTTCCTGGATTCTATTCGTTTCAAGAAAAAAGGTTTTTCTGATAAATATCGCAATGTCGATGTATTGATTGTCGATGATATGCAATTTATCGCCGGGAAAGAAAAAACTCAGGACGAATTTTTCCATACATTTAACGATCTTCATCAGAACAATAAGCAAATCATTATTAGCTCAGATAAACCGCCAAAAAGTATTCCTACTCTAACCGATCGTTTGCGTAGTCGATTTGAATGGGGTATGGCAATTGATATTCAGATGCCCGATTATGAAACTCGTTGCGCTATCGTTAAAGCAAAAGCTGAACTCAGTAACACTGAACTAGATTCCGATGTCGTAGAATATCTGGCGACCAACTTTAAGACGAATATTCGCGAACTGGAAGGCGCTTTGAATCGACTGCTTGCTTATGCGGAAATGCAGAATTTTACTCCTGATTTAGCGGCGGCTGAAGGAATTTTGGGAGATATTAAACGCAATAGACCGCAACATATAACCGCCAAACAAATAATTGATAAGACGGCGCGCTATTATAATATTGATGTAAAAGATATGTGTTCATCCAGGCGAGATAAATTTATCGCGATGCCAAGACAAATTGCGATGTTCCTTTTGCGTAGTGAACTGAAAATGAGTTTTCCGAAAATTGCCCAAGAGCTTGGACGAAAAGACCACACGACCGCTATGCATTCAATTGAAAAAATCACTAAAGAAAGTCTTACTAACGTCAGTATTCGCGAACAAATTAACGACATTAAGGATAAATTATATGTTCATTAATTGTGGAAAAGCTGTGCAGATGTTGTGTTTTTGCGGTGACTTACCAACACACAGATCTGTGGAAAGAAAACGACGAGTCGGCAGGCAGTGGAATAATACCCAGCTATCCACTATAAAGTCCACAAATAGCACACAGAGTTTTCCACCTATTTTATCGCCACTCTACCCCTGTTTGAACACATTTTTTACCCAGTTTCCACAGCACCTATTACTACTAAGACTAATTAAAAATTAAGGAAAATATAATGAAAGTATCAGTCACCCAAGAAAAACTTGCAAAAGCACTTAATCTAATCAAAGATATCGCATCAAGTCGTAATGAACTGCCGATATTGAATAATATTTTACTTCGCACTGATGGAGGAAGATTATTGATTGCTGGAACGAATTTGGAAATTGCTTCTACTCAATACATTGGTGCGAAAATCGAAGATCATGGATCTATTACAATCCCTGCCCGATTGGTATCAGAGTTCATCACAAACCTACCAAGCGGCCCGGTGGAACTTGAAACTAAAAATGAGCATCTTCATATAACTTCAGGAAAATTCTCATCAGTCATCAATGGCGTGGTGGCTGACGAGTATCCTGAGCTGCCTACAATTGATGAAAAGACCGCTATGCAATATGAAATTGATGTTGATGATTTAAAGAAAGCCATAGTCCAAACGAAGTTGGCTGTTAGCTCTGACATCACGCGAGCGGTGCTTACGGGAGTTTATTGGCATAATTATGAAGGATCGCTATATTTGGCTGCTACTGATGGCTACAGACTGGCAGAAAAGCGTCTGATAAAGTCGGATAATGAAGTGTCGGCTATTATTCCCGCTTCTACTCTGGCGGAAGTCAGTAAAAGTGTCGGCGATGAGAAGAAAATTACGGTTCTTTTTGACGATTCTCAAGTTTGTTTTAAGACGGGAGATATGGAAATTGTTAGCCGATTGATTGACGGGAAATTCCCTGATTATCGTCAATTAATTCCAGCGACTGCCGAAACTGAGATTGTCATTAAGAAGTCTGATTTTAGTCGAGTTACGAAAATTGCGGCGTTATTCGCACGTGAATCTGGTGGTGGAATTACAATTACCGCATCAGAGGAAAATTCTCTGCTTTCTATTCATTCGATTGCGTCTGAACTTGGCGAGAACACCTCAGAGGCAACAGCCAAAATATCCGCAGACGGTCAAGTAACGCTTAATTCACGCTACCTAACGGAGGTTTTGAATATTATTGACGCGGATGAAATTGTATTCTCATTTAATGGTAAATTGTCGCCGTGTGTAATTCGCGAGCAAGTAAAAAATCCTGATTATACGCACATTATTATGCCGCTTAAGAGCTAGTAGAAAACGGAGACAGTCTGGAGGCTATTTCTGATAAAATATCTTCTGGTATATCTTTGGTGTTGTATATAGTATTGATTATTTGTGGCTTAGTTTTAATCACCCATTTGTTATTTTCTTTCTTCAGAATAACAGTGTAGATATCGCCGGAATTTCTATCTATAACCCCGCGCTGATAACTAGCCGCATACCAGTCCGCGTTATTTCCTAGGATAATTTCTTTCTGGAGTATAAAAGATGATTTTAACTCTGGATATTTGGCAAATAATACCTCTGAAATATCACTTCTATATTCATTTATTTTACTAGACATGAATTTTTGGCTATATTCAGTTTTTATAGATATATTTTCATCAGATCCTTTTACGGTAAATTCCGTGGAATTCTCATTGATAGAACCAGATTTAGATGACGTCTTTATTATGTATTTGCCGTCTGATAACTGTATCTTAGAACTACCGTTTATCGACGTAATTTCGGAAGTGCTTTTACCTGTGTTGCGATATATTTTCGCCGATAGGTTTTCCTTGTCGAAAGTTATAGATATAGTATGTGTTGGCTGGATGAACATAATCGCTAGCAATATTAACGTTAGTATTGCTAATGTAATGCTGCCGATGATAATATTCCTTCGATTCATAATTACTCCGTAAATGTATTAGCGTAGTTTCTAAATGTAATATTTAGTTTTGACGGGTCAAATCCCTGCTCTTTAATCTTATTGAGAGCAGCATTTCTATATCCTTCTATGGTATCGATTTCTACGATAACTCCATTCTTATGGCTAGGGTCTGCCTTATATCCAATTGAATAAATTAAGTTTTTTATTGGTAATTTTTTAATTATCGGATTGGCGTCTTCTAGCTTTTTTTGTTCATTAGCAAGTCTGTCTGTTGTAGCTCTGTCTATTTCTGACGTTTTAGACGAAGACTGTAATTCTTTAATAGCCTCCTCTGTCGTGGGTGTGAGTGCAAAAATTATCCTTAACGGATTACCCCTCTTTACTTCGACATCAATATTCTCATCTTTAAAGCCACTTCTTGATGCTTTAAAATTGTATGTTCCTGGTTTTAAATATACGACTTGCGAGCCGATAAATTTTTGATTGCCAGTAGTAATTTCAGCCTTATCGGGCGAGGTCAGTAGGTAAACTGGAGTGGTGTCATATCTATTTACGTAGGTCATGGCGCCATACACTAATGTACTGACTGATAATAATATTAATATACTGCTAATTATTTTTTTATTCATCATTTCTTCCTAAACCAAGTTACGCTTGGTGATGTTAAGCTCTCGTTGCCTGCTTTTGGGGCGTATTCACACAATGAGGCGGACGCTATATTTGAGTTAAATCCGTCTATATTACCAACAAAAACAAATGTATGCCCTGGACTATGGGCGACATCCCCAGGTTTAAGGTCGGCTACGTTGATTGAGCTGCCGTTGCCAAGAGTTTGCCAGTTGGCTTCTGCCCACGCTCTCTGTACGCCAGTCGGTCCAGCTTTGCCGCCCTCACCTCCATAGTTGTAATTTTTATCAAACCCACTATCGTTCAAAATCGTTGTTACAAACGCGCCACAATCGACACCGCCGCCATAACACGTACCGCCAGTAAATCTATTCTCACTTTTTGCCTTTTCTATAGCTTTTTCGTAATCAGGTTTTTTATCTGTACGAACCTTTGTTTCTGGCCAGGCATAACGTTTGACATAGTCAATAAAGTCGCCGCCACCACTTGATGAAGAACATCCTCCTCCACTTCCGCCTGTACCATTAAACCTTTCATAGATTTTTTGTGCGGCGGTACCGCGTATATTTTTAACGTCATCTTTTGTCATGGCTGATTTTTCAAAATCGTCATGCCAAAAAACAGTGGCGTCATCAACTGTCTTCAGGGTTTTTAATAATTCCCATGAATTTGAAGCGGTACCAAATCCACGAGCAGTAACGGGTCTTTCTGTCCCCTCTTGCACTAAATACTCTAATTCGAAGATCAATAGCTTGTCGTTGTCTTCTACTGGAATAGAATCGACCATACCCTTGTCGTTAGGTGCGCCACCATACTCTTGGCTGTAATATTTTTTTAACTCAGACGGTATTTTGTTAGCTATAAGAGTTCGCCTTCCGAACGTCCACTGGGCGAGTCCCCATCCACCAGACTCCCATCCTTGGCCCACTTCGTGTCTGGTAGGACTAAATCCTGACTCTGCCTGAATATTAGCCATCACGCCAGCTGTTTGTTCGGCGCTTAATCCTACGTTGCGTAGATATCCCCAAATCTTTTCTTGGTTATCAGATCCTGATACTCCATTAGAAGATGATCCGGAACAAGTTGTTGAATCATTTTCTTTATACCAAAGAATATCGTTTGTTACATATGAATCGGGATATCCTGCCGCTAAAGATACTGGTTGTATAGTAATAGCAAAAGATATAGCAAAGCAAAGAGCGATAGACAACTTTTTATACATCAGACTGGTTCCTTTTATATTCGTTTATAATATCTGCAGGAACGCTAATACTTTTTAAGTCGTCTGGAGATTTTCTATCATTAACGCCTGTTATGACTGAATTATTTCTTAGAATTGCATATATATTATAGGTAGATTTGATTTTCTCGCTATAAATTTCTAGCGCAACCAACTTAAATTCGCCCTGCTCTTTTACTATTGAATACTTCTTTAATTTGCGGTTACCGTAGGCACTGGATGTAGAATCTAGTAATTCGGTGATAACTTTTTGCTCTGATGATTGCTCGCGAGTATTATTTTGATTACTTGGATTATCGTTAGTGTTTTGAGATGATGACAGGACGGTAGTATATTGAGTGCTATCAGGATTTTTAACGATAAGGAAAGCTGCTGTAATACTTACTAAAAATAATACAGATGATATTAGTATGACTTTATTTTCTTTATTCATTATACCTTCCTTGCGTACTCCCAGTGCCACGCTTCGGGTTTACTGCCGCCAGGTTTTGCCCAAGGTGGATTAACGTACCCGTATTTATGCGCATTTGCTTCTAACCATTTATATACAGGAGAACCAAATCCTCCGACGCTAATATCTGCAGCGAGACCCCATCCGTGATTTGATCTACAAGGAGGGGCTGGTGCAGCAACAGCCCCCAATTCTCGAGCGTACCTAATTTGTGTTGCGCAATCTCGATATGCTTCATTAATGAGTAGGTTAGATCCATTGTCAGCTTTATAAGCCTTATTCATTTCTTCCATGGCTGCCGCTGCCTGTTTATTCATTTTGCTTTCAGGAGAAAATGATAGAGTTTGTAGATCCGAATCTGGGATTTCTCCGTTACTATGATTACCCCATCCTGATTGAGCTTCTTCTAATTGTGGTTCACCAACTGCCTCGCCATTGTCTGGAGCTTTAGCTGTGGTTGAAGGGGCGTCTTCTTCGTCATCTTCGCCATTGATTGATTGGGCAATTTGGAAATCAATTAGTAATACTGACATTGCGGAAAGCTTTCTATCGTCGTATTGCTTAGCGGAATTTTCAGTTCCAAATGACTCATTGGTAATATCTTTCCCTTCTTCATCTTTATATGTTTTTTCAGTAATTTCTGCGACATGTGTTGAATCTGATGGCGCTGTACACCCGCCATTGCTAAACCAATAACTTCCGGTGCTAGCATCTCCACAGTCTTCTACAAAGTCATGAAGAGGAGTGTCTTTAACTATGTATCCATTATTCATGAGATCGGATATACCTGCGCCATCTGGAATGTCCATATCTTTCTGTATCCATCCTTCATCTTCGGCAATTTGAATAGCCTCCTCTACTGACATGTTTGCCTGGCTGTTGGTTATGCCAGTACACGGTAATCCCGCCATGTTCACGGCTGGATCTTCCGATGATCCGCTGCCCATAGAAAAGTCTTTTGCATATCCGCAATATTTATCAGAATACATACCGCTTGCTGCTTTTGCAGTAGATGAATAAGATAATGCCATAGAAGGTAGTCTGAGAATGTTAGATAGCATTGCTACTGGAGTTTTACTATAAGTTCCATTAGCTATCATCATATTGCCCATATTATGGAATATACTACCCAAGAATGTATATCTACTGGACGTATCAAATGGGCTTAATGAGGCGATATCCATTTCTTTTTGGAATTCTTCGTTCGCTATTTGGATTCCATTGAATTCTGCTAATTGACTCATCTTAAGCCCCGGTAACATCTGCCCCATAGATCCGCTTGCAAAGAATGCTGCTGCTCCAACGCCAAGTGCATCTCCCAAATCCTTATACTGAGCATTATTTGATGTAAGCATACTTACTGCCAATTCTTTGAGGACTCTCTTTACGGTATCGCCAACGGCATACTTAAGTAGTTCTGTGGTTACTGTGGCTAATGTCTTTTTTGCAATCCAGTTTGCTAATGATGTTAATCCAAAACTGGCTGCCCCAGTAGCTTCTACTGCTAGGTCTACTAATTGAGAAGTATACATAGCAACTGGACTTAGTATATAATTGCACACTGGTTCGCTAGCCTCTTCGGCGGAATTGAGAGTGCGAACTATAGGATTTGTAGCTACTGAATATCCAGGAATGTAGTTTTTTGCAATTCCAGGCTTGTCGTTATTTACGCCCATTGCTGCTAGTAAATACGGAGAATCCAATGCCGATCCTTCAGCGTTATCGGACCCCTTCATCTTTCCTCTTTCGGTTAGCATAGTGCCGATGGTTTCCATCGTTTCTTGAGAGAATCCGCTGCCACTAGAGTCGAGTCCAGAAGCCTTAGCTTGTGATCCAGGAGATAATATTACATCCATAACTAGCCCTAATAAAGGTACTAACTGAATCGCTGCTACTCCTGATGCGATGATGTTGGGAAGTTTTAGCGCAAGGCATATTCCTGCTGCCGCGACGTATACTAGCCCGCCTTTTTTTAGTTTCTCTGTTGATTTTGTAACTCTTTCATTGATTCCACCGATAGCCTTGTCGTCGTTAAAGCCTGGTAATTTTTCTTTAAATTTATTTGCCTTTTCTTTTACTCCGAGTTTTTTGTCAATTTTTGAAATCGCACTATTTCTTTTAAGCTTGAATTTATCGTAAAGCTTACTTATATGTTTCCCTGTCCAGGCGTGGAAACGCATTTTAAATAAGCCAGTTCTGCCATAGACTTTACTGGCAATTTTACGATTCTCTTTCTTTAGTAATTCGTCTTTTAATTTCGACGACTCAATAGGTTTCCCATCGTTTAATCCTTCCACCTTCCAGTGAGTTGGATTTTTTTCTGGATAGCCTCTTTTCTTTATATCTATTTCTTTACCGTCGGAATCTACTGGAACAAGTCCTGATTTTTTGAACTTTGTAAGTGCTTTGTTGGATAATCTTCCTGTTTTGCATTTAATTTTCTTATTATTGCAAATTCCTGCGTCGTCACCAGATCCAAGCATTCTGTTTATTACTTTTTTCATTCTGGTTTCTTTAACAACTGAAGCTGAGTCGTTCTTCCAGGTAAAGTTTTCCATTATATTTTGCAACATTGTCGCTGGACTAAGAAATATTCCCATAATTCCACCACCCAGTCCCAATATTCCAACAATAGCTGCAATTGGTCCGCGTTTTTTCAGCAAAGACTTGAATGTTACTGGACTTTTCTTTTTTCCCGCAGACGGCTGATAAAAACCGTTGCCTGGAACGGAAGATTCTTGATCATTAACGGCGGTGCTGGCGGAATCGTTTTGATTAGGATTCAAATCCGAATCTTTATTATCAAACTGAGATTCAAGGTCATTTATGGCATCTTTTTCGCGATCACTTAACTCTGACCCACTGTCAGAACCAGCCGAGATTTGATCAAACTTAGCCTGCTCAGCAGGATTTAATCTGCTGTCAGTTTCGGAATCCGTCGTGTAATCAACTCGTGCCATATTTTCTCGCTATTTTTCTACACCGCTCCGTAGCCGCCGATCGGTGAATCTGACGGTTTTATTTGTTGTGATACGGGATTTGTATTGATCAAATTATATTCGGTATCGCTAGCCTGAATCTGGATGTGAACGTGATTTTGTCCAGCAAAGAATAAGCCTTGCCCAACTGGGAAATTGGCTAGTCGCTTCTGCTCTTCATCTGTCAATTTAAACACTTGCGCTAAAACATCAACGGCGCTGGCGGACTGTTTCAAAAGTAGCTGCATTGAGGAGTTGGAAACGATTGCTCGACCCATTTTACTTCCGACGAAGTCTTCCACATCCTGCGTGATTGTTGTCAGACCTAATTGATATTTGCGGGCGCGCTTGGCTAATGAGAATAAGAAGTTGGCAGAATCGTCATATTTCATCAATTGCCAAGCCTCGTCAACAATCAGCATACGTTTCCTCTGGTCGGTACGCGTAATATTCCAGATGTGATTCAGAACAATATACATCGCCGTTGGTCGCAACTCATCTTCCAAGTCGCGAATATTAAAGACGACCATATTATTATTAATATCAATATTACTCTGTTGCGAGAATATTCCAGCAAACGTTCCAGAGGTAAATTTGCGAAGTCGCTGAGCCAGGCTTGGGCCAGTTCCGCCCATATGAAGCAAGGTGTCGTATAAGTCGGAAATCGTCGGTGGCGTAGAATTGTGTGTTAGTGGATCCGAAGTAATACCAACGCGCGCGTAAGTGTCAATCAAGGCTTGATCGATATCAGCTTCTTCCGCTGGTGATAGTCCTGCTACGACTTGCCCGCCAGCCCCTACTCCTGCGCCGCCCAGCATTTGTCTGAGTAATCCGTGCAGTGTAACTAAGTTAGCACGCAGTGCGTCATCTGCCTCATCAGTGTCAATAACACGCGGCAAATCAAACGGATTGATTCTCGTGTCGCTACTTAAGCTCAATCGAATATAACTGCCACCAACCGCGTCGCATAGTTTTTGATACTCATTTTCTGGGTCAATAATCACAATATCAGCCCCGACCATCATACTTCTCAAAGCTTCCAACTTAACGGTAAATGATTTACCAGCACCAGACTTAGCGAACACGACCATATTGGCGTTTTCCAGAGAGAATCTGTCGAAAATAACCAAGCCATTATTATGCATGTTAATTCCGTAAAGTACTCCCTTATTATCTGTTAAATCGGCTGAAGTGAATGGAAAGCTGGTTGAAATTGCGCCAGTGTTCATGTTGCGGCGAATCTGTAGTTCATCAGTCAATTGTGGAATAGAGCTATTCAATCCCTGCTCCTGCTGACTGGAAGCTACTTTTGAGAACACCAATTGCTGGCCAAAAATAGTTTCAATTTTATGCTGGATGAAGTTTAGCTCGTCCAAGCTGTCGGCGTAAAGCGTAATATATAAGCCGTAGCGGAAGAACTTTTCGGCGCCAATCTGCAATTGATCGCGCAATTCTTCGGCGTCTTGCAAAGCCGCTTCCAAGCCTGGATCGCGCACCTTTCCCTTTTCCATGTTGATATTCATGGTTGCTTCCAGCTGAGTAACTTTTTTGCGCAGATTATTCAGGACAATTTGCGTATCGACCGGATAAATAAACATGCTAATATCCAAAACCTCATCGATGTTAATGATTGAGCTAAGCCAGCCAGTGTAGATTTGGCGAGGATAGCCATAAACATACATTGTGCGGCCATATTTTGAGCCAAGTCGGAAATGGTCGGAATGAAGCTCAATACTACTTGGTGCGATAAAATCACGCAAAGTTCGAACACCAGTTAAGAAGGCCTGTTCGACTTCGGCTTGCTCCCTTGCTCGTTGTTGAGCAGCAATATCAACGGCATCTAATTTCTTCTTTGCCATTATGACCTTCCTCCTCTCGGTGATGGACCAGTTCCCTTAGTTACGTAAGTAGTCGTAAGCTCGCTTGGATCAATGTCCTCTAGCGATTCACGTGACGACGTGTCGGGATTATATGAAGTGTAGAACAGCTCACCCAGTTGCCTGGTATTTAATTGCCAGCTTTTTACGCCCATTTGGAATAGGCCATTCATAACCGAATCGATGCGGTTTTTAATTTCATCTTTGGCTTTGGTGTAAGTAACTTGGTCAATTTTTGTTACGGTTGCCTCTTTTTTCCCACTGAAGAAGCTATTGAATAATCCCTTAGTCTGTTGTTTGAAGGCATTTTCCTCGCCAGCTGGATAATATGGAACGACAACATAAAAACTCTTATCCATAATGTTTGCTTCTTGCGCCAGAATATCAATGAAATCCATATAATCGTCCATTAGGACGTTGAGGAGCATATTGTCTTGATTGCGGCGAATTTCAGCCAATCTGTCCAGATATGGGCCAATGTCCACGCGGCGTGAACGGATAAGAACTTGAATTGGGAAATATAGAGAGTTAATAAAGTTTTGATAACTGAACTCAATTCCCTCTCTTTCGCGTGAACTCATAAGGTCGAAGTTGATCGATTCGCATTCCACTACTGCCCGAAAACTGCCATCGCTCATGATGATCATATTTTCGCGCATTTCAGAGAAAAGCAGCGTATTCTGGGTGCTAATTGGTCCTTTTTGCTTCTTGTCGTCAGGGGTTTTATCTGGAGATGGCGCGGTTGGACTTGGTCCCGAACCAATTGCTGCTGATGGCTGCTGAGAGACACCAGGAAGAGCCGCATTGGTTTGCGGAACCTGCTGATAAGATTGTTGATTTTGTAACTCTGGTTGCATAAACCCCACCTAACGTAGTGAAATCACCACTTCCTCATCTGATAATTTATTTTCTTGCTGAATTCGATTTGCCTCACGCGCAATCGTTTCAATCGAGAGGTCGCGGTTATTTGCCAGTTCTATTATAGCAGGTGACACCTCGTTTACGCTAGTTTGCGGCGTGGCTGTCGGCTGAGTTTGAGCTGGAGTATTCGCGGCAGGTCGTCCGGACACTGGATTTAATACAGATTGATGCATTGTTGGGTACGGGTTCATTTGTAGTGGTGCGGCTGGAATAGGATTATCTGGTTGAGATGGTTGAGGTGGTTGAGGTGTTTGTGTAGGAGGCGGTGTAGCAGATTGCCCTGTTTGCATCTTTTGGATAACTTCTTGTCGCCTACGAACATCTGACTGATTTATTAAGTGATTGATATTTTGCGCCGTAGCACTATTTTCATCCAATATGTCGTTAGCTGCCTGTCCTTCGTTGAATAAATCGGCACGCATTGAGCTATTCGGATTATTGACGCCACGAATTGACCAGCCTTGACTATCTACCAGATTCGCCAAATATGACAATCTTCGCTGGACTTCGGCTTGATCGTAATTATTACCGTAAGTCTTCTCCTCAACTTTTGGCGCGATAACTTCGACTAATCTTTCAATTCCATCAGGTTGCCATAGACGTTTTTTTGGTTTTAGCATAAAAGAAATGACTGCTGCCAAATAAACTTCCATTGGCTGGTCTTTTTTAAGCGGTAAAGCCAGCGCTCCAAAGAATAAAATTATCGGCACAGGAATTATTGCCAAAGGTAGTAAAATTGTACTCAAACCGTACGCAATAGCGATTCCGATAACAGCTATAATTAAGAACACAAACTGTCGGAAACTAAACGGCCCGAGCAGCTTGTCCTCCGCCTCGACATCTTGAGGGACTTTATACACCGACATACTGCTTATATTATATCAAAATATGGAGATTATAACATGTTGCGGAAAATCTCAAATTGCTCTTTAGTTGCATCAGTTGCATTAGCTGACAACCTCTTATCGGTAAGAATTGTATTGATAACTTTCTTAAGATCTTGACGTTTCTTATCAGTAATAATAGATGTATTTTCTACAGCTTCTATTAACAATTTAACACCATCAGCCTCAGTGGCTGCTAAAGTTTCTGGTTTATATTTACCACCCTGTAGCCAGTCAGCACAATAATTGAGCAAATCTTGACGGTTATTAATAGCACCCTTAACCATATCGTCAATTAATTTACCGCCCATAAATGAAGCTTTGTTTTTCACGCCGGATGACGCTAATGCTGCCGACACGGAAGAATAGAATTCTGGCGGTAATTCGCTAACAAGCTGAGCCACTTCTGTAACAGTTCCGTATTTAATCTGCTCTTCAATTGCGGCTTCACGTATAAATATGTTATTACTATCCAGTACTGTTCCATTTGAAAGCGTCACGGAATTGCCTAAAGATATCTTTTGTCTTTGCTCAGCGCTCAGCTTATAATTCTTCATAATCTGATGAGCTTCATCAACAGACTTGGCGTACTCGCTACGGCTGGTTGCTATGGCTGAAGCTAATGCTGCATTTGCACCAATCAAATTGCCATTTGCATCTTTGAATACGTTGCCACCAGCCTTCTCTTGAAGTTCCTTGCTGTTTTTCAATTGCTCTGCAAATTCACTGTGCTGTTGGCGTTGAGCGTTGTTCTTAATCAGACCCGCCGTTGCAATTTCGGTTTCTAGGTCTTTAATATCATTCATAAATGCAGTTTGCTGCTGGTGAGCTTTCAAATCTTGTCGAGTTGCATATGTAGCCGACACGTTTCTCAGAGTACGATCGTATAGAGATCTTTTTTCGTATATATCATCTGGTGCGTGACCCAGCGTAGATTCGAGGTAGCGATTATCATCTTGTGCAGATAAGAAATCTGATCGTCTGGAAGCCTGTCTGGCATATAAGTCCGACTTCTTATATTTGGCTGTATTCCTAAATGAATTCTCGGCATTTTTCTGTGAAGTTTCCAGATCCTTTTTACGCAATCTACTATTATGATCCATTCGGCGGCGTAAACGATTTGGGTTGAATCGCGCCATATTGGCATTAGCCAACTTCTTGTTTTTAGTGATCTCACGACGATCTTTAGCCCAGTTTTTGGACTTGTCGTACCAGCCTTTATTCTTGTCATTAACAAACCCAGCGAATTTACCTAATAATCCGCCGCTAAGTTTCAGGATTATAGGTGTTAAGGCTAATGGTATAACTTGAACTACCATTCCTAAGATTTGCATTATTCCACCATTTGCTCCAGTGGCGTTTTGGATAATTATTATTCCAGCCAATTGTGCCCCACCGAATATTACAGCGAATGCCGGGAAAAATACTAACATAGTGAGGAATAAGTCTCGCCATTTCTTAAACCATTTTTCTGTGCCAGGAAGTAAATAGCAAACGAAGGCTAAAGGTGAAATGATAATTAAGATTACAATTAAAGCTTGACGTGCTGCCATAATTAGAAGCACTAAGAGAAGCACTAGACCTATTCCTACTAATGCTGATAGTGCCAATGGTAGCAACTCTGCCCCCATAGCCACTGTTGCGACTACCCCACCAGCTAAAGCTCCGTTGGATAATATCATCACAATAACTTCTGACCATGTCCAACCTACGCCCGTGTTTTCTCCTACGGTGGATATTGTGTTTTTAATCCCCATGAAAGCGTCTTGGAAAGCGTAACCAGTCACGTTTGATAAGTCTAGCAATACAGCACAAAACGTGAACGATAAATTGACTAACACCGCCGCAATTATTAACCTAGGGAGCATTTTTTTAACGCCGTAATTGCTAATTCCTACAGAGGTCAATTGTGAGTAGATAATCACCAAAAACGCCACGATAAACGCCACGTTGCTAATGTTGCGCATAATGACCCACGCCAGATAAATTCCACTGTTTTGGTTGGTTGTTTCTAATGGCTTAGTTTTTAAGAACTCCTGAAGCGCGCTGTACATATAATCTATGCCATCAGCCAGCCAGTTGGAGAGTGGACAGATAATCCAACCTATTCCCTGCACATCACAAGAAGTACCTGTTGAATTTTCTGAGGGAGATTCAATTGAAATAGTTGAGTTGCTGGTTTGTTCGTAGGTGTTCGGTGGCGTAAATGAATAAACCGCGTAAGTTGCCGAGCTTAGTGAAGATATCTCGCTTGATGGGAAATAAATAACCTTGGTTTCTTTTTTATTCTTATCTTCATTAACATAAACAAGCGAACTATCAGGTAGGTTAAATTGTTTGATCTTTTTATCATCACTTACCTTTGTATATTTTTCTTTATTATAGGTTAAATTATGACCGCTCCATTCTGCGTCTACAGCGTAAACAGAGGTTGAGTGTGTTAAGGCATTAAGAAAAATGCCCACCAGCATTCCCGCTATCAGCAATACAAACCATCGCAACGTCACAATAAGAGGTTGCTTACGTGAAATTAACCACTCCATCTGGGTTTATATTAGCATTTTTGATGGAAAAAGTCAAGAGAGCGTATGAAGCATGTGCCTAGTTGCCTCGTCGTCTAGAATCCTCCAATGCCTTTCTTACATCTTCTTGAGATGTAGCGATAATTATTTTCTCCCCAGAACTACTATTATTCTGTTGGTTATTTTGTGGTGATTGTTGAGAGTCGCTGCCCTGGCTGTTCTGTTGAGAATTAGAGGAGGATGTATTCTGTGACGTATTCCCGGCAACCACTCCGTGAGCACTTAACGCTTCGGATATTGCTTGATTTATGTTTTTCGCAGTATTTGGATTTGATACGGCAACTTCTCCTGCTTTTTTAAATGCAGCCAAAGCTTTTTCATTCTTACTATCGGCAATAGCTTTAGATAGCCATTTGGTTGCTGCTCCATTCTGCACTAAGTGTTCTGCCTGTAGATTTCCAGACTCGGCATTATTTACTGCCATATTAGATAGGTCTTGCATACTACCAACCTCATCATTAAGGATAGCATCTCCGAATCCATTTCCTATGATATTATTGTCCTTCTTTGCGTATGCAGCTTTAATTGCCCGTTGTTTTATAGAGGCGTCTTTACCTTTTAGACTACTCAATACATCCATACGTTCTGTAAAACTACCATTAGCCATAGTATGGTCTATTGTGGCTGCATACATACTTTGTGAGACTTCTTTACCATCAGAGGTTTTACCCGTTTTGGCAATAGCAGCTATTTCACTCGATGTCATACCTTGTAGCATTGTGGATGCGTTTTCAACGTCACTTTCGAACGCCTTATTTACGGTTGCGCGGGCGCGTGCTCCACCTTTATCCCAACCCATAAATCGACCAAACTTACTGTTATCTATCTTTGCGCGTCTATCACTTGCTCGCATGCTTGCGCGTTTCCTATCCATGAAATCCAAATATTTTCTTTTTGTGTCGCCGATAACAGAATTGTCAACACGTCCTTTTGCTGTGCTTTTTACATTTCCGGCTAATCTGCTATGAGCGCCAGCACTCATTCTGCCTATTTTTGCCCCGATACTACCTAGTGAACTTAAGGAGTTTTGCAATACGAAAGGTGTGGCAATGAGCGGCATAGTAGTGGCTGCTAAAGCAACTAGCTGCATGGTCTCATCTGGGTTATTTGGGTCAACTGTTGCACTTGATATCAATATCGCACCAGCCAATTTTCCTGCCCCGTATAACAAAGATATTATAGGAAATACTAACAGTAGACCCCTGAACATTTTCATCCATTTTTTAAATAAGTCTTCTGTATTTGGTAGTAGCCAAGCAGCGAATGCTACTGGAGATATGGCAACTAGTAATATAATACCTGCTTGTCTAACTACCAGAATAATAAATACTGTCATAATCGCAAAGAATCCAGCAACAAGAGTGGGGATTCCAACAGCTAAGGCGGCAAATGCAACTACTCCGCCAACGCCCACTATGGTGGCGGCGATGGCACTTCCCCATCCCGTAGCTTCTGAGCCGGTACCTACTCCCCCCGCTCCAGACTCCAAAGCGTCCTTTAGTGTGTGTCCTAATATATTGGATAAGTCTACAAAAATCTGACAAATATAATAGGATAAATTAACCAGTAAGGCTCCTATTATTAAGCGAGGTAGGATTTTCTTAATGCCATAATTACTGACTCCAACGTTGGAAATTTGAGAAAATATAATCCATAAGAATATTACGGCGAATATGGCATTGGCTATATTGCGGAAAAAATTCCAACCTTGTTTTGCTCCGGAAGTATTGCTGTTGTCACCAAGTATTGCTGGTTTTATATCTAAAAATCCGGAAATAGCACTATACGCAGCATCGTTGAGACTGGCCACGAAGTTCATTACTGGACAAACCAACCACCCTATTCCATCAATACCACACGAATTTTTCTCTTCTTCTCCGTCACCTTCCGCTGGGGCTTCAATTTTGGCAGACTGACCTTGTTTACAGGCGTTTATCTTGTCGGGTTCCGTATAGCTGTCTTCACAGTATTTAGAATTACTCTTATGGCTTGCTCCGTCTTTGCAGGCTTTAAGCTTTTCATCCGCCAGTCCTGCGCAGGCAGTATCTACTGCATTTGTTTTTAGAACATTTAAATATTTTTTAGCTGCAATTGCCAGTTCACTTTCAACTGATTTGCATGAAAATTCAGGCTTGTTTTTATAAGGACTACCGTGTGTTTCATCCCCTCCGGCATACAAGTATTCAGTTTTGCCTTTTGGCTTGTATATCGTATCAACTTTTTTAGTGTCCGTGTTAACGACAGAAACCTTCCATGTGTTGTCAGACTTACTGGTTGCTTCACCATCCACACAACCCTTAATCCAGTCTGAATATTTTCTATATTTTATGTAAGCGTTTTTTTCTGCTACATTGCGATCATATCCTGTTAATGCCGTAAGCGCGTTTAAAAAATTCTCTTCGCCATTCTCAGGCATATTACTATAGGTGAAATCGTTAGTTGATCCTAAGGCAACACATTTTTCATGTTTTGTATTAGTATCATTCTTTCCTTCTAAACCGTTCTTTGGGTAGCCCATATAGCACAGTAACTCATTTGGTGAAATTCCAAATGTATTAAAAGCCTCTTGCTGAAATTCTGTACCGTTACATTTTATTCCACCCTTATCAAACCCCTTTACTTCCGGATATGTACCTATATAAGTATAAACACCCCCCCACGTACGGAATACTACATTATCATGCAACATCTGGTCATCAACGTCAGTGTGCACCGCTAGAGATTTGTAGCTGAAGCATCGTGCCATAGCAGAGGCGTACGTGAAGAACTTGTATTGGTCACTCTCTTTTAGATTACTGAACCTGCTCGGGTCTTTTAAAGCTAACGCGGGATGGGCTGATAAAATATTTGTTATCGGCAGTATAAAGAGTGCAAACGCACATAAAACTATAATAGGCTTCTTGAGTCGCCCCACCTTTTTAATCACCCGCTTCCCATTAAACATAAACACCTTCATTTAATCATATATGAAGGTGTTTATGCAAGGGTCTCTTTTTATCTTATTGAGGACTGTTTACTTATTAGTTCGAGCTTCTTCTATCTTAGCTAGAGCTTCTTTTATTGCAGGTACTTTCCCTATAGTCATTTTTTCGCCTTCGTATAATGCTGGAATTTCGCTACTTGTATCTGGATTAACGCCCCTATGAGTTAGAATAGTCCAGGATGCATATCGAGGAGCGTTTTTTGCCATATCATCAGAACCAATATACGGGTTCACCATTATTTCTGCTTGCTCGCCTGCAGATAGGTTATCAATAGAGTTTTGATTAGAGGAGGTCTTTACTAAAGTTATTTGTTCTATAAGCGTTTGTCCGTCATTTGTTTCGCAGACTGTTTGTGATGCAAATATGCCGCCTTTCAAGTCTGTACCTTTAAGTGGGTCATTTTCTGAATAATCTCTCATGACGTGAGGTGGCTGTTTTACTCCCTCTATGTCTTTGGCTTTAGCAGTATAAAGTACTTCTTTGCAGCTAACTTCATCCTTTTCTGATTCGTTATCCTCAGGATACCTAATAGCAAAGTCAAAGGCACGTCCTAAGCTCTTGCTAGCTTGACCCAGCGTCGAAGAACTTACAAAGGCATCAGCCATAAACTTTTTGTCATTATTACTAATACATCCGTCAGCAGCTAAATTGATGGCTGCTTCTAGGGTGGTAGCGGAATCTCGTCCAAGCTGTTCTACAGTGTCAACAAGATTGACTGTAGAGGTGGTTGTTGTGCCCATCGAGTTTGTTTCTGCCATAGGCTTATCTGTTTGCTTTCTTGCAAATTCGACAAAAGCGTTTCTTTTCTCTCCGTCAGTTTTTGCTGATTTTAGGTCTTCTATAAGTTCTTGATCTCCGTCAAATTTTATACAGCTAGAAGCGGATACTTCTGGACTAGGCTTGGGAGATGGGGTTGGATTCTGCGTTTCTTGCGCTGTAGATGTTGTTGTATCTGGAGTTGGCTCGTTGTGAGTCTCACCACAGGCTGACAGTGGAGCTACTGCAGCTAACAATGCTGCCGCTGTAGCGATGCCTTTTAAGGCCTTTTCTTTAAGTAAAGTTGGAAGTTGTGTTTCTGAATCACTTGGGCTAAAGTTTTCATGATTTTTAACCATAACGCTTGGGGTCCTTTCTCTGACATTGTCAGATATTTTATTATAAAAACTCCTTAGACTTTCCAGTCCAATTGGCTATATAATAACATAAATTGTACATAAATGCAATAAAAATGGTATATTTTCCATAAAAAAACACCCTATCGGGGTGAAAAATATCTGTGGCGCGCTCGACCGGATTCGAACCGGCGATCTCCTCCGTGACAGGGAGGCGTGATAGGCCAACTTCACTACGAGCGCATATCAATATCCCTTATATTATCAGATTACTTCTGTCTTTTCAAGGAAAATGTTTGCTTTTTTCGCTTGACTATTTTACAATTTAGGTATAAGAGAAGATTTTATGACAAAAAGAAATATTGTAATTAGTATATTTATCGCAATAGTAATCGCAGGGAGCGTTTTTATACCCAAAGTAGCTTTAGCTGTCGGCAGTTGCGGTGGCGCGGAAACCTCTGTTATTTCTTGTGACGGCACGGGTAGCACGGCAATTATCAACATAATAAAGCAAGTTATTAAAATCTTAACCGCTGGAGTTTTGGTCGCGGCGGTTGGTGCTGTTATATACGGAGCATTCTTATATACCACTTCTGAAGGTAGTCCAGATAAGATAAAAAAAGCGCGTGAAGTTTGGACGAATACTGTCATTGGGATAATAATGTTTGCGTTTATGGTGGCAATTACTAACTTTATTATTCCAGGAGGAGTTTTCGATTGATGAAGAAAATTATAATAGCAATGTCTTTAATGGTTATAGGTTCGTTTGGAGCGAGCGTAACTTTCCCGGGCATTTCTTTTGCGGACGATGCATGTTCTAATAAGGGGAAGATTTTAACATTAAAACCATGGTATAGCGGCTTAACTAATGATGACTGTTCCCTTAAAAATCCAGGCACAGATACTAATTCTCAAGCTAACTATATCTGGAAAATCGTGCTTAATATCGTTGATGATTTGCTGCAGCTTATTGGTTACACGACCGTTGGATATATTATGTACGGTGGATTCTTGATGATGACCAGTAACGGTGCTCCAGATAAGGCCGCTCATGGGCGAAAGACTATTATGAGTGCCGCGATCGGTCTGGTTATTGCCCTAGCTTCTGTCGCGTTGGTTAACTTTATATCATCAAAGATAGGGGTATAAAATGAGATATATGGAATTTTTTGCTGGATTATTAGGAAAGGCAGATGATCTTGGCGTGCCACAGAATAACGATGTAGATATTATGAAGTTTGTTAATTTGGCGCTCTGGGTGGCTGGTGTCGTGGCTGTTATTGTGGTGATTATTGCTGGAATAAACTATTCCCTGTCTTCTGGCGATCCCGCTAAGACTGCCAGCGCAAAGAATGCTATTTTATATTCAGTCATTGGTTTGGTTATTATTGCTAGTGCGATTGCTATAACAGGTTATATTATAGGAAAGGTTTAAAATGAAGATTTTTACAAAAATCCTGACGGCTGGAATACTAATGATTGGACTCCTTGGAGTGTTTACTCCGGCGGTATCTGCAGCTAACGGTATTGATATTTGCTCAAATGGAAATGAAAACTCTGTCTATTGTAAAAATAAGGGCAGTGGCGAAACTCAAGTGAACGGTATTATAAAAACTATCGTTGAAGTTTTACTTACGGCTGTTGGTGCTATTTCGATTATTATGATAGTTATTGGTGGTATTTTGTTTGCACTTTCCAGTGGTGACGCCCAGAAAGCTGCAAAAGCCAGGAATACTGTTTTATATGCTGTCGTTGGCTTAATAGTTTCTATATTCGCTTCAGCGATTGTTAATTTTGTATTTAATAGGTTTAATTAGGAGAAAGTATGAAAAAATCAATAATATCAATAGCAATTATGACCTGTGCGGTGTTTGGAGCATCAGTTTTATCTACTGCTTCCCTGTCAGGTAGTGCGTCTGCCCAGGTATCTGAGGGAATTAATACGGCTACAACATCAGAAATGAAAGGTAAAAGTATTGACGGTGATAAAGGTCTAATAAAAACAGTAGTTAATGTTTTGCTTTGGGCTGTGGGTATTTTATCTGTTATTATGATTATTTTTAGCGGATTTCGCTATATTACTTCGGCTGGCGACGCTTCAAAGACAAAATCTGCTCAGAGTACACTTATATATTCAGTAGTTGGACTAATTGTGGCTATTATGGCATACGCGATCGTCAATATGGTTACAAATCGACTATAATAAATCCATAATTAGTTTTACAAATAACAGATAAAATGTATAATAGTAATATCATTAAACAAGGAGAAAATAACAATGAATAAATTAAAATTAATCTTGGCGGGACTACTGGTAGTACCAACTGTTGCTTTGGCTGTAGCTCCAGCTGCAAGCGCTGAAGGTGATTTTACCTTAACTGGTGGCGTAAATAGCGCAAAGGGAGATGGTGTAAATGAAAATACTGCAGATCCTCAGGCTTTGGTTAAGCAATTCGTAAATATATTCTTGTTTGCTGTTGGTGCATTAAGCGTTATTATGCTTATCTGGGGTGGTATCCGTTACACTACTTCAGCTGGTGATAGTAATAAGGTTCAGGCGGCTAAGAATACAGTTTTGTACGCAATTGTCGGTTTGGTTGTAGCTATCTTGGCTTATGCAATCGTCAATATGGTTATTGATAAGTTTAAGGGTTAATCTACCCTACCGTTAAAAAAGAGCCTCGCTGATGAGGTTCTTTTTTTGTGGCTAAAAAAATACCGCCAACTTGTGACGGTATTTTCTGTGAAATGATTTTTTACAGAACTTGAATCTTCTTTGCTTTTTCTTGCTTTATCTTTTCAAAAGTAATTGTCAAAACGCCATCTTTTAATTCTGCCTTAACACCTTCTTCATTTACAGCGGTTGGCAATGCTAATGTACGACTGAATTCGCCCCAGTAGCATTCTTGGATGTGCCATTGGCGAACATCTGCTTCGTCACCGCTAGACAGCGTGCCGCTAATTGTTAAGATGCCGTCAGAAATACTTACGTCTAGGTCGTTTCGATCTACGCCGGCAGTACGAGCTTTAATGACTAGGTTGTTTTCTGTCTCAAAAACGTCAACAGCCAACTGACCCATCGCATCATCAGCTTCATCTTCCCAATTGTCGTCGGATCGTGTTGCTGGTGTACTGTTGCTTCTACTGTTGTCGTCGTCAAAACCAGGTAGCAGATCGTCGTTATCATCGTCAATAAACGCCGCAGCCAATTCCTGTTCTGTTAGTAATGTATCATCTTGCTTTCGGGCCATAATTTCCTCCACTTTTATAATAGGCTCATTGACAAAGTCTTTATTAGTATAACTGTAATGTGCGTTATAATCAACAGAGAAAGGCTTAAAACGTAAAAATTACAATGTTTGACACGCTATTATCGATCATCGCTCCTCACTGTTATAAGTGCGGTAAAACGGGTGGTATTTTATGCTTAGATTGTAAAAAATACATCACAAGTCGGAAGTACGATATGTGTGTTCTATGTGGTGATTTATTGGAGAATGGCAACTTATGTAAAAAACATAAGCTCCCTTGTGATATGATCTGGTGTTTTTCACGGCGTACAGGTGTTGTCGCAAAGATTATTGATGATTATAAGTTTAACCGTGTTCAGGCGGCGGCTGATCTACTAAGTGAGTTCTTAGACGAAGCTCTGCCTGAATTGCCGCCAGATACAGTAATCGTACCAATTCCTACAATTTCTAAGAATATTCGTCGACGCGGATTTGATCATATCCGAAAAATTGCCGTTAAACTATCTCGACGTAGAAAAATAGAGTGTTGTTCCCTGCTCCGGCGCAGAAATAACGTCACTCAGCACTTTACGAAGTCTTCCGCTCAGAGAAAACGTCAAGCAAAGGAGTTTTTTGAAATTGCGGGTAAAGTTGATAAAAATAAGCGATATATCATTATTGATGATATATTTACGACTGGCTCAACTGTGTTGGCGGCGGCGGAATGTTTGAGAAAAAATGGTGCTAAACACGTGGAAATTGCGGTTATTGCCAGGCACGGGCGCCCGAAGCTATGAGTGATGATAATGACTGCCGCGATGGATTTCTTGGGCGCGGTACAATTGTTCGGCTAAAATAAGACGAACTAATTGGTGCGGAAACACTAAGTTTGATAATGACCAGACGATGTTGGATTTTTGGCGCAAGTCGCTAGTAACTCCGTAAGCGCCACCGATGATGAAGACAATATGCTTGTCGATATGTTCGGTTATTAGGTCCGACAATTCCGGCGATGATAAGTTTTTACCGCGCTCATCAAGCAAAATAACGAAGTCGTCCGAATTAAGGCGTGAAAAAATACGTTCAGACTCTTCCTGACGCGCTCTGTCGCCTTCAAAGCTTGAATGCGGTAGAATAATCATTTCCGCAGCAAATGGTGCTCGTAGACGCTCTAAAAAACGAAAAATGCCTGGCTGAACCCAGGCTTCGTGCTTTTTTCCGATTGTTATAATGGTGATTTTCATAATATCTATGGCGGAGAGAGAGGGATTCGAACCCTCGATGAGTTGCCCCATACCGCTTTTCGAGAGCGGCCAGTTCAACCACTCCTGCACCTCTCCATAAAGCTAATGTGGTACACCCGGCAAGATTCGAACTTACGACCTCTGGCTCCGCAAGCCAGCGCTCTATCCAGCTGAGCTACGGGTGCATACAGCCTTTCGAAAAGGCTATAATAAAAATATAAGGTACCTTCATTGCTATAAAGCACTGAACTTTTGTATTCTACCACATAAAATATAGTCAATCAAGCTATAGCTTTATCAGCCGAATAAACTTCTCTAAGGCGTCTGGCTTAATTTCTTGCATTGGTAGGCGTGCTCCGAGCATATCGACAATTCTCTCGCCCTCTGCTTCGGAAAAGTAAATAGTTAAACCTGGCGAAAATCGTTTTACGGGTAATAATAGAATCGAATGTTGGTTGTTTTCGTGAATTAATCCAAATGCGCGAAATTCGCTAAAATCGTGTAAAACATCGGCGATATAAATGCCCTTGGGGCTAATCGCGTAGTTTATTATTTGAGGAGTTTTGTTTGATAATACAAACAATGCTACAGCCATAATTGGCAGTAAAACTGCGAAAGTCCAGTTCTTAAACACCAAAATTGCCAAAGCCATTAATCCTATCAACACAATGACAAAAAACACGTACCACAATTTACCACGCTGAACTTGTACGCCTTCTGGCGCGTTCCAAGCTATTGGCTCGGTTAAATCAAGCCTGTCGGTTGATGGCGTTTCAAAGTCTTGAGTTTCTGGACTATCGTTCATGACGTTAGTATATCACGGTGAGAATTAACGGACAATTAAACGTTAGTGGTTGATCCGCCGCTCAAAGCTGCGCCAAGGATGAAGTTAATGATGGCGTAAGCAAAGACTGCGATTAATAGACCGATGATTGCATATAAAATTGTGTTTTTTGCGTTTGTGACAGATTCTTTTTTACCGCCAGATATTACGTAGCGGAAACCGCCGAAGATTAGCATAACGACACTTAAGACGCCGACGCCGAATAGCATAATGTTGATGGCTCGCCTTACGATTGATGAATCACCATTAGCCAAGTTGGACGGAGTATTGTCGCCGCGTGCCGCGTTAATTCCAGCTGGAGCGCCACCTTCGCCTAATGCAGAAACTGGAGCGGTTGCCAAAACTATACCGAACCCAATTGTAAGTAATCCTATTGTAATTTTAGAGACGTATTCTTTTATCATAGTCCTATTATACTCTATTTACGATAAAGCTATCAATAATTGCACTTATATGGTACACTAAATAGTGAATTTGGAGGAGTACCCAAGTGGCTGAAGGGGACGGTTTGCTAAATCGTTAGTATGGAGAGATCTGTAGCGGGGGTTCGAATCCCCCCTCCTCCGCCAAAATTCAGAGATAATACGGAAGGGTGACCGAGTGGTTGAAGGTACCGGTCTTGAAAACCGGCGTGCGGTAAAACGTACCGAGGGTTCGAATCCCTCCCCTTCCGCCAAGTATTTTAAGAAGGTAGGTGGATTAATATGAATAGTCAATCAGAGCCTGTTGTCGAATATCGTCAGAGTATTGTCGCTATTTTAATATATTATGTCATATCTTTTAAATTGATATTGGCCATAGTCACCTGGGGTATTGTGGCTATTCTCGACTACTTGAATTATAAAAATACAAAATTGGTGTTTGAGCCGATTTTTTTGGTTTTTGTCACTGGTTCGCTTAAGACTTACAGTAAAGAGATCCCTTATGAGGATATTAAAACAGTAAGAGTAGAGCAGTCTATTATAGGTAAATATCTTAATTACGGATCGGTTTTCATAGAGATGAAAGACGGTCTTGATTCTATATTATTTAAGCACGTCGAAGATCCTGAAAGTGTCCGTAGGGCTGTTCAACAGAGGTATGTGAAGGCCGATAAGATAAAAGTAGCGTAATAAGCTGTAAAAATAAACAGTAGTCGCCTTCTTTAAGGCTTATTTTTTTGTCTAGATCGCATAGGCTAATATAGGGAAATATACTTGACAAAAAACAAAGCTTATGCTAACATTATAATCAGTATTCTAAAAATAGATACAAAAAGAAAGAATAAAAATGAATTTAGTACAACAGTTTTTCACCGTTACAACTATGTTTGTCAGTTTGAATGTAGCGTTTGGTGTGCTGCTGCACGACACCAACGTTGATAAAGCGTTTTTGTCATCTTGGAAAACATATATCGTTCAAAGTGACGTTAAGGATGAAATAAGAATGCCAGAAACAAAGCCTCATACTCATCCAGAACACGCTCAATTGTCAAATGTGTTAAAAGAAAGTTCAGCGCGACCGCGAACTACGCCTCGTAACAACGACAAGAAGCGATTGCGCCAAAAATATGCTGCTCGTGGACAGCATACTTTTGACGGATATCACCTTGATTTTGAAGGTGTAAGCTAAATTATTTTAAGCTAATCACTTCCAGTTCCGAAACAAGCCGAGTAATGATTTTTTCTTGCTCGGCTAATTGCTCGCGAGTTTCCTCGACAAGGTGGGCTGGCGCCTTCTCAACGTAAGTCGGATTTTCCAGGCGCTTCTTTAATCCCGCCAATTTCTGACGTGCTTCGGCTAGGCGCATTTCCAGATTTTCCTGATGTTGATACAGAGTTTCGCTATCAATGTCTAGCCATGCTTCTCTGTTTGCAGCCGCTAATCTCAGTCCGCGCGGTTGGTCAGTGTGTTCAATTGCCTCAAGCCGCATCAGATGCTTAATCGTGTCTTGATTGTCGGCGATAAGGCTGTCGTTGCCGTATAACAATCGATATTTCTTATTCCCTGGCAGTTCAGCAATCACCCAGCGACCTTCAGTGACCAAGAGTTTAAGTTGCTCGAATTGTTCGGCAGCAATCGGATCGAACTTTTCTGGAGTTGGCCAAGATTCACGCATCAAAATGCCGTCGGTGTAATTGAGTGTTTGCCAAATCGTTTCCGTAACGAACGGCGCAAATGGATGAGCGATTTTCAAAGAAGTCGCCAAAACCCAAGATAATAATGGACGATTGATCGCGGTTTTAGACGATTCAATGTACCAGTCAGCCACGTCATCCCAGATGGTGTGATAAACAGTTTCTGATGCCTCTGAGAAGCGATATTGCTCTAATCGAACGGCGATATTGTTGGCGGCGTCGTTCAATTGGCGAATAATCCAGTGATCAGCCGGAGTTTGTGGTTCTAAGTCGACAATTTGGTGATTATCGCCAATTTGCGTCTCGACAAACCTGGCAATATTCCATAGCTTATTGCAGAAGTTGCGAGCAGCGATAACAGAGCCGCGATTGAAGGCCTGACTTTGAGCTGGCGCTCGCCCAGAAATAAGTCCCATACGTGTTGCGTCAGATCCGAATTCCGCAACCAATTCCATAGGATTTATAACATTACCCTTAGACTTGGACATTTTTTGGTTGTGCTCGTCATTAACCATTCCGTGCAGATAAACTTCTTTGAATGGCAACTTCCCTGTTCGGTACAGACTAAGCATAATCATTCGTGAAACCCATGCGCGCATAATATCCATACCAGTTTCCATCATGTCGGTTGGGAAATAATTGGCTAAATCGCCGTCGGTCAGATAATCCGTTACAATATATGGCCATTGTCCAGATGAGAACCAAGTGTCAAAGGTATCCTCTTCCCTAATATATGTTGTGCCATTTACAACAATACTTTGCTCGTTGGTGCGAGTGTCAAATATCCAATCCTTAGGGTCGTTTTCATTTACAAACGCAGGAATTGGTATTCCCCATGGAATCTGTCGTGAAATATTCCAGTCTTTCAATTGCTCAAAATATGCGATAAGTTCTTTGCGCTTGGATGCTGGATAAAAAGTGATTTCTTCTTTTTTGAGTGCATCAATTGCTGGCTGTGCGAGTGATTGTGTTTTAATAAACCACTGCTCTTTAATCATTGGCTCAATTACGCTGCCACACTTATAGCAATGTCCAACGGCGTGTTCAATTTCAGTCTCACCGCGGCGTAGCTCCAGTGCTTCCAGTGCTTCCAAAACTCGAGCGCGAGCTTCTACTGGTGTTAATCCTAAGAACTGCGCTGGCACATTTATCATCTTCCCTTCTGGGCTGATAATTGACTCTATAGGTAAATCATGACGTTTTGCAATTTCAAAGTCGTTCGGGTCGTGCGCTGGCGTAATCTTAACCGCACCGGTGCCGTAGCTCATGTCGACGTATTCGTCTGCGATGATAGGAATTTCCTTATCGACAATCGGCAGTAAAATGCGAGTTCCAACCAATTTTTTGTATCGCTCATCATCTGGATGAACCGCCACAGCAACGTCGCCGAGCATAGTTTCTGGGCGCGTAGTAGCTACGATAATCTCGCCAATTTTATCTAATGTCGGGTAAGCTATTTTCCACAACTTCCCTTTTTCGTTCTTATGTTCTACTTCGATGTCGGCAAAGCTGGTTTGGTGTTTGGTACAGTAATTGACAATTCGCTCACCTCTGTAAACCAAATTGTCATCCCACATTTTCTTAAATGTGTCGTATACGGTGTTGATAACTTTGTCGTCCAGAGTGAATGTCAAATGCTTCCATGACGCACTAACACCTAACGCGCGCAATTGCAGCTCCATATTACCGCGTTTTTCTTGTACAAAATTCCAAACTTGACTATACAATTGGTCACGTGAAAAATCGAAGCGACTCTTCCCTTGCTTTGTCAATTCTCTTTCATACACAACCCAAGTTTCAAACCCAGCGTGGTCGGCGCCTGGAATAAATACAGCGTCGTCGCCCTTCATTCGGTGGTAACGAATCAGAATATCCTTCAAATTCATATCGAGCGCGTGCCCAATGTGAAGATTGCCGTTAGCGTTAGGTGGCGGCATAATGATTGAATATGGCTTACCTACCCCTGTTGGCTCTAATGCACCACTGGTTTCCCACAGGGCATAAATATTTGGTTCGTAATCGTTTGGTATGTATTGTTTAGCTAGCTGCATAAGTTATTCCATGGTTTTTCATGTGAAAAAAGACAAAAGAAAACAAAGTAGCTTTTCACGTGCAAAAGCCCTTATTTATGTAATCTTCTAATTTCTCCACATATTTATATTGCATCTTAATTATACCACAAATTTATGTGGTGCGATGGATGAAATTAAGGTTATTTTCTGATCGTTTGATACGCTCGATATAGCCAATATTGAAGTGGCTTTAAGGGGAATTCCCAGGTTGACCCGGAATAGATATCCTCGCCGCCGAATGATCGCTTAAACTTCGTAAAGCCAGCCCATGGGTGATTTTTTGGTGCGTTTTCAGGAGCAATTCCATATAAATCGACTTTCTCCATTTGACGATGTTTTGCATCGATTATCGCTTCGGCGAGCAGGGCAGTTCCAGCGTTAAGCTTGCGATATTCTGGTGTAGAATTTGCTGCAGCATGCGCGTAAATTCGAGCTGTTTTTGAGTCGAAAAATAGGGCAGTAGCAATTACTTTATTATCGTATGTTGCGTACCAAAAAGAAGCGTCATTTGATGGAAGCAGGGAACCAGCTTGCTTATGAAAATATGAATCTGGGTGCGGCGACATGCCGGTTCTTTTGGCAACTTCGTGTATCAATTCTAAGAAATATTTAATATCGTCTGGGTTTTGAGATTGATGAACCGTTACGCCTTTTTTGTGATAATTCCTATAACAATTTCTTACGGGTTGCGCCATACTTGCTATAATCTCTTCCTCTGGTTGCTGGAGATTGATAACGTGCGTATGTTCTGGCTGCAAATGGACGTAAGTGGCTTTCTTCCAATGCTCATCAGATAATACCTTAGAAAAGGTGGGTTTAATTGGTCCGACTCTGAGGAAAGTTACGCCAAGTTTTTTGCCGAGCTCTGCTAAGTCTTTTAGCGCCAATCGTAATGCTTCTTCGTTGATAGCAGTTGGACCGAAGGGGCAATATAAACGAGAATTGCCTGTGCCGCGCTCTAATATTGCGAAATATTCCCATCCTTCACCTCTGTTGTGAAAGACTTTTCGACCGAGCGATTGTTGGAATTTTTCCCAAGCTGATGATTGTAGAAAATGTTGATTCATGTTGTAATCCTCACAACGTTATATTGCTGTCATTGATAAACTTGGCTGAACTTCCAGGTCGTATGGATCTGTAGGCTCGTCAATTTGAGATCTGAAATAACCGAGAGTAGCAATCATCGCGGCGTTATCTGTACAGAGTTGAATAGGGGCGTATTCGATGTCAATCGGCAAAGCTTCGCGTAATTGACGGCGCAATTCTTGATTAGCTGCGACTCCGCCAGCGATTACAACGGAGGCTGGCTGGAAATTGTCAAACGCCTTTTTGGTTTTATTTACGAGAGTTTTTATGGCTGTATACTGGAAACTCGCTGCCATATTACGTCGTAATTCGTCATCTACGAGCGCTGGAAGCTCATGAGAGGGAAAAGTGAAGTCTTTACCGACTTCGTGCTGAACGGCTCTCAAAACGGCTGTCTTAAGCCCAGAGAAGGAAAAATCGTATTCGCCGGATAGTTTGGCGATAGGTAAGTGGAATGCGTGTGGATCGCCGAGTTCGGCGGCTTTGGCGATGGCTGGGCCGCCAGGATACGGCAAACCGATGATTTTAGCAACTTTATCAAACGCTTCGCCAACTGCGTCGTCTTGGGTCTGTCCGATAAGCTGATAATCGCCGTGATTTTTGAATAGGACAAGTTGTGAATGCCCGCCTGAAACGATCAACGAAAGCATAGGGAATGACGGCTGCTGTTTCGGCAATGTTAGAGATAAATTGTCGGATTGCTTGTTGATAAAATTGGCGTACACGTGAGCTTCTACGTGATGAATCTTAAAGAGCGGCTTGTTGTGAATGATAGCGAGAGTTCTAGCGGCGAGAGTGCCGATTAATAGTGAGCCAATAAGCCCCGGCGCGTAAGTAACAGCGATAGTGTCAATATCATCCCAAGTGCAATTTGCATCAGACAAAGCTTTTTTAATGACGGGATTTACAACTTCCAAATGACTACGAGCGGCAATTTCTGGAATAACCCCGCCGTATTCTGCATGAATATCGATTTGAGAATTGACGACATTTGAAAGCAAGCGTTCGCCATCTTCAACTATTGACGCCGCTGTTTCGTCGCAACTGGATTCAATTCCCAAAATCCTCATTTGCTTTTATTATAGCAAATATAAGTGGTAAAATGGGTATTATGAAAAACGAGTTGGTAAAAATTGCTAGAAAAACGCTACCTCAAGGAGCTTTGGAAAAAACCGAAAACGCCTATAGAGTTGCGCGCACGAAGATGATTAGCCTAAGATATGGCAATCCAGCTCGTGGCTTGAGAATTATTGCAGTAACAGGGACGAACGGGAAAACTACGACCGCTTGTTATATCAATGAGATCTTGAAAGAAGCTGGCTTTAAGACTGCATTATTTACGACGGCGGTGATTGAAATTGCTGGTAAGGAAAAGATAAATGATTTGAATGCGACGGTTCCGACTGTAGCAAGACTGTTTAGCTTTTTCCAGACAGCTCAGCGTGAAGGCGTGGAATATGTGATTTTAGAGGCAACAAGTCACGCTTTATCACAGCATAAATTTGACGGCGTACCAATTGAGGCGGCGGTGATGACTAATTTGACTCAAGACCATTTGGACTATCATAAAACGATGGAAGCTTACGCGGCAGCTAAGGCTAAGTTGTTTGAGAAAAAGCCGAAATATATCGTGCTGAATCGTGATGACGAGTGGTTTGAATATTTTGATAAGTTTACGGCTTCTGGCGAGAAAATGACTTACGGAACTAATCCGGAAGCTGAAGCTCACTTAACGCACGTTAAGTTGTATAAAAAGGGAACAGAGGCGAGTTTATTGATTGATCATCAAACTCATTTGGAGTTGGCGACTAATTTGCCTGGCGAATTTAACGTGATGAATATGTCGGCTGCGGTGTCGTTGGCGTATTTGCTGGGAATAAAGTTGGAAGACATCCAAGAGGGCGTGGCGAATTTGGAAGCGATTCCTGGAAGATTTGAGCGAGTAGAAAATAAGCTTGGAATTGATATTATTGTGGATTATGCGCACACGCCAGACGCGCTGGAAAAATTGCTAAAAACCACTCATAAAATTACCAAGGGGCGATTAACTTTGGTGTTTGGTGCGTGCGGCGATAGAGATAAGACAAAGCGTCCGATTATGGGCGAGCTGGCGGCTAATTTGGCGGATAGGATTTTCCTAACTGACGAGGAAAGCTATAACGAAAATCCAGATGAAATTCGGGCAATGATCCGTCAGGGAATTGAGCGAACGAAAAAAGCTCATAAAATGACGGAAATTGCTGATCGAAAACAGGCGATTTATCAAGCTCTGAGGTCGGCCGTTCGTGGCGATACGGTTCTGATTACGGGTATGGGTCATGAGCAGTACCGAATTGTGAATGGCAAGCGAATTCCGTGGAACGACAAGAAGGTCGTTCAGGAAATTATTTCTGAGATTGAGAAAAAGAGTCGTAAAATTTCGCTTTAATCTGTTTCCAGCTTTGTGATTGGCGAACTAATTTTTCTGCATCGCTTGGGTCGAGTAATAATTCTTTCACGGCGTCTTCAAGGTAAATACCGCCCTGTGAGCCTTTGAATAGAATTGTCGTATCTTTAATGTCGCTATTTTTCAGGAATTCTCCAGCTTCAAGTGCCGTGTCAAAAGAAATTACTTTACAGCCATTTTTTTCAGCGATTGGTGCGAGGTATTTATTGGTCATTTTACCGACGGTGATAAGCAACTCTAATTGGCTAGGGTCACAGATTTCACCGATTTTTTTATGCTCTAGTTCAGATGTTTCGCCCAGTTCATTCATATCGCCCAATACGGCAATTTTATGATCGGCAGAGATGGAATAGAGCGTTTTTAGCGAATTTTCCATGGCAATAGGACTGGCGTTGTAAGTGTCGTCCAGTAATGTGCAGTCGCGTATGCCACGTAAAATATTCATTCTTCCTGAAACTGGTTTGATTTTTGTTAAAGCCGCCGCAACTTCTTCAATATTCATTCCGCAAGCTAACCCCGCCGCCGCCGCGCCAGTGATTGAGCGAATATTATGTTTGCCCAATATAGAAATATTAATATCCTGAGAAGTTTCTTTGGAGTGTTTTAGATTGACAATACAACCAGCATCTGTAGTCTTTTTAATTTCCAGGAAAACGTCGGCGGATTCATCGCCGTAACTTATGCGATTTCCAGCTATGAGATTATGATATTTTTCATCGATATCGTGAAGGTTGAAGATGGTTTTTTTAGCGACTTGACTAATTGACAATTCCTCATGAGCTACCGTATCCATATTTTTGAAAAACTCCATATGTTCAGGAGCAACAGAGGTAATTATGGCAATGTCGGGCTGGATATAACGCATAAAAGTAGACATTTCACCAGGGCAATCAATACCACATTCTTGAACGATTACATCTGGAGATTCGGGGTTTTTTATGCTGGCGTGTGCCGCGGAGAAGACTTTTAGCCAGGCTAGGGGAGATTTGGCGTTTTTTGGTCCGTCTACGCCTAAGATTTCCAGCGGCGCACTTAAGGTTGTGTTCAAATTGCCACGACTATGGCGCACGGTGAATTTTTCTGATAGAACAGTGGCGGTTGCTGATTTTACGCTAGTTTTACCAACGCTGCCGACTATGGCAATTAGTTTGGTGTCAGGATGAGATTTAAGATATTTTTTTACGTAAGAGCCGAGAATTTTTTCTAAGAGATGTTTGAATAATTGCATGGAGTTATTATAACAGATTGAGGAATAGTAGGGAGAAGGGTGTGAGGTTGCCTCTTTAATGATTTTATGGTATTATAGCAACTATTGTATGGAGATTGCTAGAGGATCAGGAGTAGCTGAGATTGCTTGGGGGATTGTTGAATCTTCCGAATATCAAGAAAGACTGCGTAGAATTGTATTAGGAATAGGGCGAGCCGCAACCAGAGAGTTTAATCCGGAAAGTTCATATCGATTAGTGGATAGATATGTCGCGTCGGGCGTGGCGGATGACGCTTTAAGAGAGAGAATAGACACGCGTAAAACACCTGAAGATGGGGTACTGGAATTAATACGAGTTATGCCTTATTGGATTCGAGCTGAGGAAAAACTTGAATCTTATAGGAATGGGGTGTTTTATGAGCGCAACAACAAGATAAGAGAAAAAGAGACAGTTGTAGCTTTTAATAAGGTTGTACGAGACATAATTAGCGAAGGGCGATATAATCGCAAATCAGAGCTTATATCGGACGTTCAGGGCGCTATGGATTGTCTTGGCTATGGCGATGAGGAAATTGAAAATGCATATAAATTCTTAGCTCACGTGATCAATGGTATGCGTCATGAAATCGCCGCTGAAATAGCTTTAAGGAAAACTAAGGGAGTGCGGACTGTTTATGCGACTGGCATTGACGGTGATCTCTCTGGAAGAGATCTTATAGTTGAGTATAAGGATAAATATGGTGGTGAACATATAATTGGTCTTGATATAAAATCAACGCCAGACTCTGCGCGGAATGCTAATAATAGCGACCGTGATGAGGGATATAACGCTACTTGGTCTGGTTTTGATCATAGACGGGGCGACTTTGGTTCTTATGAAGATAATTTAATGCCGAGCAACAAAGCTGTTAAAAGGGTACGTTCATTTTATGAGACAGAACTTGAAAAAATAGTTAGGAAAGAAGTCAGTCGTCATAAAAAGAAGTAGGTCCGCTTTCCCATCCAATACGGGTGGCGCTACCTACTTCTATATAAATATTACCACGACTGCCATAAAAATATAGAAGGTCGAGGTGTAGGAGATAATTAGCACTCACACTTGACGAGTGCTAAATTAGTGCGTTACAATAGATACGTTGTTAACGAAATGGAGGATAACGTGAGTACACCTATTAAGCCTCTTGGCGACCGTGTTGTAGCGGTGCGTGAAGAAGCAAAGACTCAGACAGCGAGCGGAATTTACTTGCCTGATAACGCTAAAGAAAAGCCAGTAGTTGCGGAAGTTAAAGCAGTTGGCGGCGATGTGAAGAACGTCAAAGTTGGCGATCGAATTGTCTATAAGGAATATTCGACTACGGATTTGAAAATTGACGGCACGGAATATTTGGTTGTTCGCGAAGAAGATATTTTAGCAACGGTTGTTGGATAAAAAGGGGAGTTTAATTATGGCAAAAAAAGTTTTTTATGATGATGATGCGCGAAATCGCGTGCTTGGCGGGGCTAAATCGCTATACGATGCAGTTAAGGTAACTTACGGTCCAAAGGGTCGCAATGTTGTGATTGCGAAGGGTTTTGGCGGTCCAACGGTTACTCATGACGGTGTAACTGTGGCTGAAGGAATTGAATTGCCAGAAAACGATGACGAAACGCTGGGCTATAAAGTCGGTGCTGATTTAATCAAGCAGGCTGCTAAGAACTTGAACAAGCAAGCGGGCGACGGCACGACGACCGTAACAGTGCTGACATATTCGATTTTGAAAGAGGCGAATCGATTGATTGCGGCTGGACATAATCCGATGGAACTTAGGAAAGGCATCGAGCAAGCTGGCGCGGAAATTGTTAAAGAATTGAACAAATTGGCTGAGCCGATTGAAGGCAAGTCTGACCGCGTGGCTGAAGTTGCTACGATTTCGGCGGGTGATGCAGAAATTGGTAAATTGATTGCTGGCGTAATCGAGAAAGTCGGTAAAGACGGCGTGGTTACTGTTGAGGCTGGTCAAGGTTTGGAACTAGAAGCTGAAGTTGTCGAAGGTTTTAGCTTGGACAAGGGTTGGGTGAGTCCGTTCTTTGTTACTGACGCGGGTCGCCAGGAAGCTGTGTACGAAAAGCCAGCGATTTTGATTACCGATAAGAAGATTTCTAGCGTGCAGGAATTCTTGCCAATGTTGGAAAAATTGGCACAAAGCGGTAAAAAGGACGTTGTTCTGATTGCTGATGAAGTTGAAGGCGAAGCGTTGAGTATTTTGGTGCTGAACAAGCTAAAGGGCGTATTCAACACTGTAGCCGTTAAGGCGCCAAGTTTCGGTGATCGTCGTAAAGATGTTCTTCGTGATATCGCTGTGCTAACTGGCGCGACTGTGATTTCTGAAGATCACGGATTGACATTTGAAAACGCTGGCTTGGAAGTTTTGGGTTCGGCACGCAAGGTGATTGTTGGTAAAGACGAAACGACAATTATCGAAGGCGCGGGCAAGCCTTCAGGTGTGAAGGAGCGAATTGCTGAGATTAAGTCGCTTTCAGAAAATGCTTCAAGTGAGTATGAAAAAGAGCAATTCGATAAGCGTGCTGCGGCATTGTCTGGCAAGGTTGCGGTTATTAAAGTTGGTGGCGCGACTGAGACTGAAATTGACGAGAAGAAATTCCGCGTTGATGATGCAGTGGCGGCTACTAAGGCGGCTTTGGCTGAGGGAATTGTCGCTGGTGGTGGCGTAACTTTGGTCAATTTAGCTGGCAATCTAAAAGTTAGCGGCGCAGATAGTTTGTCGGTTGGTCGACAAATCTTGAAAGACGCTCTGAAGCAACCGTTCTTACAGATTATGAAAAATGCTGGGTTGAATGCCGACGCGCTGCTTGCTCAAGTTGAATCTGGCAAACCTGGATTCGGCGTTAACGTTATGAAGCCAGAAGATGGTCTAATTGACGTGAAGAAGGCTGGTGTGATTGATCCAGCTCGCGTGACTAAAGAAGCTGTTCAAAACGCAGTGTCAATTGCATCAACTGCGGCAACTATGGGCGCTTTGGTGGTTGACATTCCAGAGGCTGAAGTTGCGGCTGCTCCTGGTGGTATGCCGGGAATGGGTATGATGTAAATCTGCCCCGAGCAATAAAAATCCCGCCGAAAATGGCGGGTTTTTATTTTGGAGAAATGACTTAACGAGGATTTGAGAAATAGTCGATTTCTTTAATGATATCCAGTAGAGCCTGAGCGCGGCGAGCTTCGTCAACAATAGCTATGGCAGCGTCGTGTGCTGGTGCAATCAGAGTTTTATCGTCCGTAGAACGAAGAAGTAATAGGTAAGTGTCAAACTTTTCCTCTGGAGAAACATCTAGCTTGTCGACTAATGGACGCAACTCGTTCAAGGCAGTTTGCTTAATCGTATCAAGCGCAGGATCTGCGGCTGTAGCTGGAGTGCTGACTGCTGGAGTTGGCGCAACTGGCTCTGGAGCGGCAGGCTTTGCTATATCAATAGCAGGCTCATCGTTCTGGTCTGTAGCGACAGGATCCGGTGAGATGGTTGCAGGATTAATTACAGGTGAAGCTGTAGTATTTGTCTCTTCAAATTGTAAATTATTGTCTGTATTTTGTGATACGCCAGCTAATACCTTAGCCAGTTCTTGGTCGTCACTGAATGATTGATTAGCTTGAGAATCCATTATAACCCACCTTATATATTAAATTGTTTAAGCTTATATATGTTACACTATAACATGAGTTAATCAAGGAGCGCAAGATGTTAGATGATATGAATGTGATAAAACAATACGATCCAGGCGACGTTTTAAGCGGCGTTTTGAATATTCCAGAACAAGCTCGATATGAAGTGTCAATCCACGAAGGTGCGAATCAGCGTCGAGATTTTAAGAATATTGTGATCGCGGGAATGGGCGGTTCGGCTTTAGCGGCTGATATGGTTCGAGTTTTGACCGCGGGTTGGTTGCATATTCCGCTTGAAGTGGTGAAGGGCTATGATTTGCCGGGATTTGTGAGCGAGGAAACGTTGGTTATTGCGGTTAGTCATTCAGGCAATACTGAGGAGACTCTGAGTTGTTATCAGCAGGCATTGGAGAAGAAGGCGTGTCTGGCGGCTATGTCGACTGGCGGAGCATTGATTGAGCGAGCGAAAAATGACAATGTAACTTACGCCCAAGTTCCAGCTGGCGCGCAGCCACGAATGTCGACGGTTTATCATCTGCGAGGATTATTGAAACTATTACAACATTTTTGGGTGATTGATAATGATTTGTATGACCAGGTGAAAAATAGTGCTGATTGGTTGGCGGGCGAAATATCTAATTGGACGGCCAAAACTCCAGAAGCTGATAATTTGGCGAAGCAGATTGCGAAATTAACAATTGGCAAGACGTTGGTTGTTTTTGGTGGTGAATTGACTTGGCCGCTGGCGTATAAGTGGAAAATTAGCTGGAATGAATCGGCAAAGAATTTGGCGTTTTCGAATCAATATCCAGAATTTAATCACAATGAATTTATTGGCTGGTCGTCGCATCCAGTAGAGAAGCCGTTTACGGTTTTTGATATTCGTAGCAATTTGGAGCGGGACAGAATCCGCGAACGAATGGAACTGAGCGATCGTTTGTTGAGTGGTAAGCGACCAAAGGCGTACGTACTGGAACCTCAAGGAAAGACGCTTATGGAGCAATTGCTGTGGGGTTTGGTGCTGGCTGACGCGGCTAGTATTTACACGGCTATTCTCAATGGAGTCAATCCTGGTCCAGTCCAGCTAATTGAAAAATTGAAAGCGGAACTTAGCTAATTTAATATCGTAGAGATTCGATAGGGTCGCGTCTGGTGGCGCGGGCTGCTGGATATACACCAGAAATTACGCCGATGATTATTGATAGTCCAATTGATAAGACGGCTGTTTGCCAATAAATATAAGGCGTGAGCGGCAAATATAAGCTGGCAATATAAGCTCCCGCCAAGCCTAGTCCGTAGCCCAATATTCCGCCGAGGAATCCGATAATTGCCGCCTCGATTAAGAATTGATTGATGATATCCCAGCCCGTGGCGCCGACGGCTCGTCTGACACCGACTTCACGCTGGCGCTCGGCGACATTGACAAGCATCACGTTCATAACCCCTATTCCACCGATTAACAGAGAAATAATGCCGATGACAGTTAAGATTATCGAAAGAAACCTCGCGACATTAGATTTCTTTTCGTTTATCTCTTCGCCGGAAACGATTCGATAATTCTTATCGCTATCGTGATTCTTCTTCAAAATATCGTCAGCCGATTTTATAACTGAATTGAGATTTTTATGATCTTTGGTAGTTACGATGATTTGCTGAATCTGCGGCGTTCCTTGAGTGAATTTTTTAATCACAGACAATGGAATAATGGCGGCGTTATTAAAATTCACGTCCAAATAATTGGCTTGATTTTCAATATTCTTCAACACGCCAACAACGGTCAATGGTTGATTTCGGATGTAAATAACATTTCCGATGGATCTTTCGGTGCCGAACAAATCGACCGACAATTGCTGACCGACGACAACTCCGCCGATGTCGTTAATAAATTGTCCAGTAGCAATTTGCAAATTGGCGACGTCTTTTAGCGATTCCGTACTGCCGATTAATGCGGCGTTTTGGATATCGACTTTACCTTCGCGGGCGCGCAGTTCGGCGTGTAAAAACGCGATCGGCGCGGCTTTTGTGTTGGCAATTTTTTCTATATCCCTGGCGTCCGTTTCAGTCAATGTGTTGACCGTCGTCGTGTTGTCGGATTCGGTCAGCAGATTCGGGACGGCTTTTTGATTGCCAGACTTAACAATGGCAACAGGAGCGGATGATTGGTTGGAATTGTCGCCGAATAGGTGATTAAATCCGCCAGTTAGGGATAGAACCATGGTGATGCTGGCGATGCCAATAGCTACGCCTACAATTGTCAAAAATGTTCGTCCGCGATTAGCTCGTAGTGCCTGAGTAGCGTTCTCAAAATGATTTTTTACTAATATTTTCACGATTTTTTCGCCCTCGATTTCTTTGAAGATTTTTGCTTCTTAGGTTTTTCTTCTTTTTCGTCGTCTACAATTAACTTCTTAGTGAATTTGCGCTTTTCCTTATGCTCGTCAGTGTCGATTTTTCCGTCCAACATAGTGATGACGCGACTGGCATAATGAGTCAATTCTGGGTTGTGAGTAACCATAATTATAGTATTCCCGCGACGGTGTAGGTCGGACAATTCTTCCATAATGAGATGACTTGATTTGCTATCCAAATTTCCTGTTGGCTCGTCGGCTAAGATAATTGACGGGCTATTAACCAACGCTCTGGCAATTGCTACGCGCTGAACCTGACCGCCAGATAATTGATGCGGCATATAATATTCGCGCTGTCCCAGATGAAAAGTTTTCAAAATGCGGCTAGCTTCCTGAAGCCGTTTGACTTTCCCGAGTCCTTTATACGTTAGCGGCAGCGCCACGTTTTCAATTACAGTCAGACGAGGAATAAGATTGAAATTCTGGAAAACGAAGCCGATGTGTTTGGAGCGAATTTTGGCGCGTCGTCGTGAGCTCAGATTGTCAACAGCGACATCGTCCAGATAATATTCGCCCTCTGATGGCTGGTCTAATAGTCCAAGGGTGTTTAATAAAGTAGTTTTTCCGCAACCGCTTGGTCCCATAATAGCGATAAACTCACCCTTTTTAACGGTTAAATCGACGTTATCTAAGGCGCGAATCTCAGCATCACCAAAGCCAAATTTTTTGGTGACATTAACAAGCCTAATGCGTGGTGGAATAGTTTCTTTCATCTTTGACTTATTATAGAGAATGAACGTCAGTAAGTGCAACCATAAGGGGCAATAAAGTTGTGGTATAATTATCAACAAGGAAGGGTGCAGGAGTGGTTGAACTGGCACGCCTGGAACGCGTGTAACGGAGCAATCTGTTCGAGGGTTCGAATCCCTCTCCTTCCGCCAAGAGATATTTTAGAGGATATTATAGAAACAAGAAAACATTATACGTACTTAATCAATATTTTGATAGACGCATATAATGCTGGTAAGCTACCAGAGATAAAAGATATTATTGTCGAACCTGAATATGGGTATGTGGCGTCAATTAAGTATAATTCTGGAGAACGCAGAGTTTTATATGGACACGATCCTGGGTTTAATTCAGGAAGTGCAGAGCAATTAGCTAATGATAAGGGTTATACAAAGTTTTTGCTTAGAGAAAATGGCATAAATTGTGCAAGAGGTTCTGAATTTCTTTTACCTTGGTGGGCGGATATGCTGCGTCAATCAGACCGTCAGCAGTTTAATCACTCTATGCGTGACACAAAAGAAGCCCTTGGCTATATTGATAAATCTTTAGGATTTCCTGTCTATGTTAAACCTAGCAGAGGTTCTCAAGGAGTTGGTGTAGCTAGAGTTGAAACCGCTGAAGAACTTGATAAGCTTCTTAATCAGTATAACGAGGAGCGTGTTAAAGTAGCTGTCATTGAAGAAGAATTAAAAATGCCTGACTATCGCATATTGGTTTTTGATGGTGAGGTAGTTAATGCCTATGAGAGACGACCTTTTTCTGTTAAGGGTGATGGAGTAAGTAATTTAGAACAGCTAATTGATTTGAAACATAAGACCTTGGTAGATTCTGGTAGAGATATACATTTTGAAAGGCAGCTACCTATAATTATGAATAAATTAGGGAAAATGGGTCTGTCTATGACCGATATTATACCGGAAGGCGCAGATGTTCGTTTGATGGATATATCAAATTTATCAGCAGGAGGAACGCCAGTTGATGTCGGCGAAGTTATGCATCAGCGGTGGCGAGATCTAGCTGTTAGGGTGGCAAGAATCTTTGATTTACGAATATGTGGGGTTGATTTGGCGTGTAAGGATATTACGCAATCGGATAGCGAATACGGCGTAATAGAGGTAAACGCAACGCCTGGTGTTAAACAATTTATGGCAAGCGGTGTGGCTCAGCAGGAAAAGCTAGAAGATATTTTTGTTAAATTCTTCCGAACATTATAATGATTTACCTTGCCGCAAATTCACTCACCAAATAAAACGACCCAGCAACAACGACGTACGTATCAAGCTGCTGGGCTTTCTCGATGGCTTTTGTGAGAGCTCTGTCTAGATTGTATTCAATCTCGACTGCAGATTTCATACCGTATCTGATTATAGCAAAAATAGGTTGTAATTTTTACTAAATAGCTTGCAAAACACTAGATATAGCGGCTATAGTTATTATTGTACGCTATATATATAGCGAGCCCATAAATAAACAAAAACACAAGCTACGAAGATGAGCCACCAGATGAGGTGTTGGTGGTTTGTTTTTAAGAGGGAAAATTAAGGAGGGTATGTGAAAGAAATTAACGTAGTCAAACGCGACGGAACGAAAGAGCCGTTTGATGCAAATAAAATTAATACGGCTATTTTAAAGGCGTGCGAAGGTTTGCCGGACCAAATTTCTAAGGTTGTTCAAGTTGCGACTGAATTACAATTGACATTATTTGATGGAATTACGACCGAACAACTAGACGAGGCGGTTATTCAAACAGTTCTCCAAAACGTTAAGGACGACCCAGACTATGATAAAATCGCGGCACGATTATTATTGAAAACTGTCTATAAGCAGATTTTGGGCGATTATGAAACGGCAGAAGAATTGAAAAAGCTTCATGCGCGCGAATTTCCGAAGTTCGTTAAGGCGGCGGTGAAAGAAGGTTTGCTAGATAAGCGCATGGCTGATGGTCGATTTGACTTGAAAAAGCTGGCGGCGGAACTTGATCCAGCGCGTGATGATTTGAGTAAATATTTGGGTGTGGTGACCAATAAAAATCGCTATGCTCTTCGTAAGCAAAACGGCTCACCAATTGAAACACCTCAGTTTACGCACATGCGAATTGCTATGGGGCTTAGCTACAACGAGGCTGATCCGACCACTGCAGCGATTGAGTTTTATAATCACATGAGCAATTTGGAGTACGTTCCTGGCGGCTCAACGCGAGTTAATGCTGGCGGTTCGTTCCCACAGCTCAGTAACTGTTTCTTGCTTAATGTCGATGATGATATGGAGTCAATTGCTAAGGCTGTTCGCGACACAATGTGGATTGCTAAAGGTACGGGCGGAATTGGCATTGGTTTTACGAAGTTACGTGCGGCGGGTAGCCCAGTTAAAACCACCAACACTGAATCGACTGGCCCAATTCCATTTATGAAGATGATTGATACGGCACTTTTTGCGGTTTCTCGTAAGGGTAAAAAGGCTGGTGCAGCTGCAATTTACATGGAAAACTGGCACCTTAATTTTGATCAATTTGTCGATCTTCGTCAAAACTCTGGCGACCCATATCTAAGAACCAGATTTGCAAATACCGCGGTATTTATCTCTGACGAATTTATGAAGCGAGTAGAAAAAGATCAAGATTGGTATTTGTTTGATCCAGCAGAAACTCCAGATTTGACGGAATTATACGGCGAGGCGTTTTCGGCGCGATATAAAGAATATATCAAGATGGCGGAAGCTGGAAAATTGCGTACGTTTGATAAAGTTCCAGCTCGTCAGCAATTTAAGCGCATTTTGACTAGCTTGCAGGCGACATCACATCCGTGGCTGACTTGGAAAGACACGATTAACGTGCGAGCATTAAATAACAATACGGGTACGATTCACCTCAGTAACTTGTGTACGGAAATTACATTACCGCAGGATAAGAATAATATTGCGACGTGTAATTTGGTGAGCATTAATTTGTCGGCATTTCTTGGCGAGGATAAGACTTGGGACTGGGATAGATTGAAAGAAGCGGCTCGTGCGGCAGTGCGACAATTGGACAATTTGTGCGACATCACTCAAACGCCAATTCCAGAAGCGATGCATTCGAATCAACAAACTCGAGCAATTGGTCTGGGGATTATGGGTCTTTCTGACGTGTTGGAGAAGTTGGGTTATTGCTACGAATCGAAAGAAGCGTATGATTTGGTTGATCAATTGACAGAGTTTATCAGTTATCACGCCATTGATCAATCGGCTGATTTGGCAAAAGAATTGGGCAGCTATCCAACATTTGCGGGCAGCGGTTGGAGCAAGGGAATCCTTCCGATTGATACGGTTGATAAGCTGTCGAAAGATCGCGGCGTGAAGGTGAAAATAGACCAAAAGACGCGACTGGACTGGGATAGCTTGCGAAAGAAGGTAAAGAAGGGAATGCGAAATGCGACTCTTATGGCAATCGCGCCGACGGCTAACATTGGTCACGTGGCGGGAACTACTCCTGGAATTGATCCGCAATTTGCGCAGATTTTCAGTCGTTCAACTTTGAATGGAAAGTTTTTGGAAGTGAACCATAATTTAGTTCGCGATTTGAAGAAACTTGGATTGTGGGATGATTTGAAAGATGAGATTTTTGCGGCACAAGGCGATATTCAAGATATTGACGGCATTCCGCAAAACATCAAGGATGTTTATAAAACAAGTTTCCAGCTCAGTCCGTACGCGTTTATTGAAGTGGCGGCCAGGGCTCAGAAGTGGGTCGATCAGGCGATTTCTCGAAATATGTACCTGGAGACGCGAGATATTGATGAAT
>ERZ772795.15-NODE-15-length-56827-cov-5.86435_pt1 | contig 56827 bp, 46 predicted proteins | sample MGYA00511346_ERZ772795 | MGnify/ENA primary metagenome ERZ772795 (study PRJEB29015, sample SAMEA2738032) | human oral metagenome | biome: human oral; feature: human-associated habitat; material: saliva | place: China | collected 2245 ... | reverse complement strand
TATGCGGCGAACTGCTTCTGCTCGCTCAGCTCCGCAGCCTCCGCCTCCGTAGCGCTCGCCGTCAGCTCCGGGTGCAGCATACCGCGGTCACCCGCATAACCACAGCAACCCCAGTGCTTCGGCACATACACGTCGTCACTCATCGCGTTCGCAATCTTCTCAAACGCAGGCTGAGTACCCAAGTGAGTCATCGAACAGGTCGGGTGCAGCGCAACCGACGGCAGGGGAGCAGACACGCTCAGCTTATCCAGCATGTTGTCGGCGGCGAACTGCACCGCATCGTACATGCGCAGACGCGAGTAGTCCGGCTCGCCCGGCTTCAGGCCGTTCACGATCTTGTGCTCAAGTGCCTTAATAACCTTCTCGCGCATCACCTCAAGGCCCTCAGTACAGGACGAAGCGTCACACACGACCGGCAGGCGGCCACCGTCAGTAGCCTCCCACAGGGACTTCAGCACACGGTCACTCATAATCGAGTAGCCGTCAGTGAAGCCCTTCGACTTCCACGGGGTGGAGCAGCACATCTCACCAATATTGTCGGGGATGCGGTACTTCACGCCCGCACGCTCGCACAGGCGGATGAACGCCTGGGTTGCGTTGACCGGGTCGTGCTTGCCGTCGCCATCCACACCGCCGAACATGGAGTTCACGCAGGCGGGGAAGAACACAATCTCAGCGGTTGCGTCCTTGTGCGGCTTACGTGCCGGGCCACCGACCGGCAGGTCCTTCTTGTAGGAAGGAACCGTGTCGTCGCCCATGACCTTACGGGCAATGTTGGTGGTGCCGTGCACCACGGGGAACGGCAGCTTCTTAGCCACAGTCAGGGACTTACCGGCAACCTTATCCATGATGCCCCACTGCTGTGCGGCGATCTTCCAGCCGGTAGCGGCCAGCTTGTCCTGGTTCTCAGAACGCAGGCGGCGAATCAGGTCACCGGTGTTGATGTTCACGGGGCAGCGGGTCTGGCACATGCCGTCCACAGCACAGGTCTCAATGCCGTAGTACTCGTACTCCTTACGCAGGCGCTCGGCCAGCTCGTGATCGCCGTTCGCCTCAGCGGCAGCAATCTCACGGCGCAGCACAATACGCTTACGGGGGGTCAAAGTCAGGTTGCGGGAGGGGCAGACCGGCTCACAGTAGCCGCACTCCACACAACGGTCGACTTCTTCCTCAACGGTCTCAGCGACCTTCAGATCGGTCACGTAGTCGGTGCCCGGCTCAACCAGCAGAACGCCGGGGTTCATGAAGCCCTTCGGGTCAATGAGGCGCTTAATCTGGCGCATCACGTCGAAGAGTTCCTCACCGAACTGGCGGCTCACGAACGGCGCCATGATACGGCCGGTACCGTGCTCAGCCTTCAGCGAGCCGTCAGCGGAAAGGATCAGCTGAACCATTTCTTCGGTGAAGTCGCGGTAGCGGTCCAGCTGCTTCGGGTCGCGGAACTGCTCGTTCAGCATGAAGTGGATGTTACCGTCCTTCGCGTGACCGAAGATCACGGAGTCCTGGTAGCCGTGTGCGTCGAACAGCTTGGTCAGGTCGCTACAGGTGTTACCCAGAACCTCAACAGGAACAACCACGTCTTCAAGCAGTGCGTTAGTGCCGGAGCGGCGGTTACCCGCAACGGTGGTGTACAGGCCGCGGCGTGCCGCCCACAGTGCGTTACGCTCAGACAGCTTGCTGGTCATCGACACCGGCGAAGCCACCGGCAGGCTCTTAAACATGGGTGCTGCAGCGGCAGCCAGGTCGCTCAGCTCCTGCTCGGAGTTGCCCTGGAACTCAACCAGCAGGGCGGCGTGGTCCTTCACGTCGATGGCGGCGAGCGCCTCCGCAGCCTGGCCGGTACGCTGAGCCACACGAATACTGGTGGCGTCCATCAGCTCGACGGTAGCGAGCTTGTTAGCAACCAGTTCGGGCACAGAGCGTGCAGCATCAATCAGGTTGTCGAACACGAGCAGGCCGGTGGAAATGTTCTTCAGAATCGGCAGGGTGCGGTAGGTAGCCGAAGCAACAAAACCGAGGGTGCCTTCCGAACCAATCAGCAGGTGCTGCAGAATGTCCACGGGGGTTTCAAAGTCGACCAGGGAGTTCAGGCCGTAACCCATGGTGTTCTTCATGGAGTACTGCTGGCGAATCTTCGCCATGGATTCGGGGTTCTCAAGCACGCGCTTGCGCAGGCGCAGCAGGCCCTCGTGGAGTTCAGGTTCGAGGGAGCGCAGCTTCTGGTCGGCGTCCGGCTCGGCGGTGTCGATGATGGTGCCGCTGGGCAGCACTAACACCATGGAGTCGAGGGTGTTGTACGTGTTGTACTTGGTGCCCGAAGACATGCCGGAGGAGTTGTTCGCGACCACGCCACCGATGGTGCAGGCGGACCAAGATGCCGGGTCGGGGCCGAGCTTGTAGCCGTAGGGTGCCAGGTAGTTGTTGACCATCATGATGGTCGCGCCGGGCTGCACGCGCACCTTCTTGCCGTCTTCAAGGACCTCAATTTTCTTGAAGTGGCGGCGGGTGTCGATCATGAGGCCGTCGCCGCTGGACTGGCCGGAGAGGGAGGTGCCGCCGGAGCGGAAGGTCAGCGGCAGACCGAGGTCGCCGGCTGCGCGGAAGATGTTGGCGACGTCTTCGGCGGAGTCGGGGCGGACCAGGCCGGCGGGCACGAGCAGGTAGTGGGATGCGTCGTGGGAGATTGCCAGGCGCTCGAGTTCGGAGACGCTGGATTCGACGGCTTCTGCGCGCGCATCGGAGAGTAGACGCTTGAGGGTGTCCTCGTAGGGGGACTTGAGTGCTTTGGAAGTGTTTGACACAACGGTGGTCATGATGAATCTCCTTAGTGAGACTGTCTTACCTTTCAGTATGTGCTCTTGAACACCGTCTTTTCCGCTTAGCTATGGCTAAGCTTGGCGACTACTTGTCACCATAAAGGGGGTGGGTTATACACCGTGCTGATGCGGTGGTTTGCCGCGTATTTGCTGGCTTTCCGGGGGAATACGCCCGGGCCTGCGGAGGCGCACCCACCACACTCTGAACGCCGCGGTTGCTCTTAGGCGCGGCTGCCGAGGGTTGTAACATTCCAGCGGCTAACCCAAAAGGCGGCTAACCCAAAAGAAAGCGTGGGGCAGAAAGCTACATGCTTTCCACCCCACGCTTGTGTAACGTTTAGGCTTCGTCGAAGAAGTCCTCATCAAGCTTCATGATGGTGTACGTGCGTGCCACCTGTACGCCAACACCGTACTTAATCATGAGGCGCGCCAGGTGCTCACCATCAATCAGAACGAGGGAAACTCCGCCACCAAGTTCCTCCGCATAGCCGCGTGCGTCAGACGTATAGGAGCTCGACGTGATGAACACTCCCTGCGTTGCCTTGCCATGCAGTGCGCCCACAAAGCTCTGAAGGGCAGGGCGTCCCACCACATTGTCCTTGGCGTAACGCTTAGCCTGGACATAAATCTTTGAAAGACCCAACGCATCCTGGTCAATGATTCCGTCCACGCCGCCGTCATTGGAAGCCGGAGTAACGGTGCCGCGTCCTGCCGGGCCGCCGTAGCCCATCGCCAACAGAACATCCACCACCAGATGCTCAAAAGCAGTCGGAGACATTGCGCGGACGCGTTCCAAAATATCGTGCGTCAGCGCGGACTCAATCTGAGTGATGCTTTCATCAATGAGTTCCTGCGGGGTGCTATCAGACACCTCAGAGGGTGCAGTCGTGACGGCAACAGTCTTGGTAGCGGTCTTCGGGGTTTCCTGCGGGTCCTGCTCGGAACTATCAGACTGGGAACGCTCACGCGTGCTGCGGGCGGAACGAACGATATGCGCGACGACATCATCGGGGATGCCCCCAGGATGAGCCTCAATCAGCTTCAAGCCTTCGTCAGAAATAACCTGCTGACCGCGGCGAGGGGAATCAACCGCACCGAACATCTTGAGATAGGTCAAGCCCCAACTAATGCGGTCCACATAGACGGGACGCTTGCCGTTCGGCAGGTAGGGTAGTAGCTGCTCGTCAGAAAGCGGGTAGCGCTCTGCTACAGCGCTATAAATCTCTTTATTGGTGCGGGAGTTGCCGTCAGATAGGTAAGCAAGAATGCTGGGAATGAATTCGTAGAACTTGGGAAGTTCAACCTCAGTGGTATCAGGCGACTGAGCGGTCATCGGTGTATCTCCATTGATTGATAACGGCTGGTTAATAACGGCGGGTAGTCCGTTCTTAATATACCTCTAATACAAAAGATAATCGTTACCAGAGGTGCCTGTTTTCCCTTGTGCAGGCTTTATTAGCGCCGCAGCTGCTCTTAGGCACGCCCGCCGAGGGCCGTAACATTCCAGCTAGCAGTACTATCAGAAGTCACCACACCACAAAATAGGGGAGAACCCGCCGAAGCACGCACCCCCAAATCCTCCACAAACACGCGGCCACCCGCAGGCACACTACGCTCCTTACGATCCACACCCGCACAATACACCGTCATCTTCGCACCCGAACGGTTCTCCACCGCAACCGAACCGCCGCCCGATTTCGACACAGTATCGTGCACAAAACCGCGGTGTAAAGACCGCCGCCCAAAGGTCACAGCACAAGGTCACAGTGCAACGAAATAGAAACGCAAACGCAACGGCGTGGAGTATCATTCACACTATGGATAAGGCAGAACAGAACCAGACAGACAACACGGTAAAGAACGGCACAGCACCCAATACCTCGGGGAATACCTCGGGCAATATTCCGGGGAACAGCCCGGTGGGTGCGTCTGCGCGCCCTGAAACTGTTGCATCTGAAACTACCGCATCTGAAGCCGCCGCTGAGAATACCACGAAGGCTGGTTATACCCAGTCGGCACCGGCAGAATCCAGTGCCGCCAAAACTAGTGCTGCAGCAAGTAGCCCCGCAGAGGCTACCGCCCCCGGCATGGAGGCAGTACAGGTTGATGCCGTGCAGATTGATAGCGCCCGCCTGGACAGCACCCACTCCGTCTACTCCACCGACCTGGACCCCGACGACTACGAAGAGGTCGTCGAAGAATACGCCACCACCGACGCGCCGGACGGTACGCACCGCGAGGAGCGTCGCATCACCCGCACCACGCATCACCCGCACGGCAAGGGCGACCAGAAAGCGGGCACCCAGGGTAACCCCGATGGTGACGCCGAGATTATTGATGTAGGCGAACCTGAAACGCACACCACGACTATCCGCACGGTCACCCGCACCGTCACGGACCCGCCGCGTCGCGCCCCGCGCACCCGCCTGTTCCGCACGCTCAGCAAGTACCGCGGCGAGAAGAACCTGGCGGCGTGGGAGGAACGCTCCTCCACGCCCATGTTCGTGGCGTCCGTACTGTACCTGCTCGCGTTCGCCGCGCCCATCATGAGCACACGCATTCAGGAGCCGTACGACGCGTACCTCAACATCATTCAGATGATCCTGTGGGGCCTATTCGCCGCCGACTACTGCATTCGCCTGTACTTGGCGCCGCGGCGACTCTACTTCATCACGCATAACCTGATGAACCTGGCGATTGTGCTGCTGCCCGCGTGGCGTATTGTCAGCTTCCTCTCCATGATTTATATGACCGCCAACCGCCAATACAAGAGGCTCTCAGAGCTGGCGGTGAAGCTCTTCGGATACACCGCGATCTTCATCATCATGTTTGCCCTGTCGATCTATTCGGTGGAGTCCTCCGAGCCGGGCGCGATGATTCGTGACCTGCCCACCGCCTACTGGTGGATGTTCACGACCCTCGCCACGGTCGGCTACGGAGACGTTTACCCGGTCACCGGTATCGGCAGGGTCATCGCCGTGATCGTCATGCTGTACGGCGGGGGCTTGGTCGCGGTTGCTACCGGTGCGCTCGCGAGCTGGATTATCGAAAAGTTTGGTGGCAGGGAGGAGCAGGAGTACCCCGCAACCAAGGCTGACGTGGACGATCTTCGCCAGGAGATTTCTGAGTTGCGTGCCCTGCTGGCTCGTGAGTATGCGCGCCGTGAAGCCCGCGACTACACGTTGCGTGAGGTCGTGGATGAAGACGGTGTGCACCCGGTTCCTTCGGATGCGGAGGCGGCACGCCGCGCCGGTTTCAGCGCCGCCGCGGGCTTTACTGCCCCTGGTACTCCTGGCGCTCCGGGTGCTGCTGCGGCAGCTTCTGCGGAGGCTACCCCGAACACCGCGCCCGGCGCCGCGCGGGCTGGTGAACCTGCCGACTCCTCGGCATCTCATGAGGTTGCGGTGCGCGAGCAGGAGCCGGTCGCCCTGCTGGAGGAGACCCGCCAGACGTTCACGATTATTCGTGAGAAGTTCTCGCTACGTTCCCGCAAGCAGTAGTCCGCTCGCAAATACCCTGCGGACAGTAACCGGGCTGTAGCGGCTCGGTTGCGGTAGCGCAGATAGCAGCGCAGATATAACAGTTCAGTTGAGGCTCGGCACTCAAACCCACACCGCGTACCCGTTGTGGCGGTGGGTTTGGGTGCCGAGCCCACGTGTAGGCAGATTAAGCGCCGCACTTGCCACCGAGCGGGATATTTTGCCTTGTCGAGGCAAAAATAGCCCGTGTGGAGTGCAAATTGAGGGTTGCGCCCGTGAAAAATGCCCCGCCTTAAGGTCTAATGTGACCAAACTATCTTTTAAAAATGGCCGCCACTGGTGAAACTCCTAGCCAGAGCCTATAAACTATCTACCGTGCCGGTTATCGAACGCCCTGTAGCCTCAATGCGCTACGGGGTGTCGTCGTATCCCCACCTCACTCACGGGGAGGCACCACTCAACTCACAAACTCACTCAAACACATACTCTGTTAGGACACGTTCGTGGTACCTAAGTCCACTCTGGGCGCGCTCGCTCTACTCGGCGCGCTCTCTCTCACCGCGTGTGCACCCGCACCGAATAACGCCTCCGCAAGTGCGGTTGTTGACCCCGCAGCTTTTGAAACCGTCGAGCCTAGTGCCGTTTCCGCCCCCGGCGATGACAGCACCGGAATTAAGGCGGCGGTTAATGCCTCGCATGACCCGTCGATTCACCCGGCTGCGACCCAGCCTACTGAGACCCCCGCGCCGGACAACACGAGCAACCAGGAGCCTGCCGCATACACCGCGGCGCCCATGCCTTCCTCGGCAGCCGTTGCGCGCTCGCAGAAAATCATGGACGGCACCTGGGTTCAGCAGGACTCTACCAACCTTGAGAACTACATGGACGCAGTCATTCACGACGGCATTATCGAGGTCACCTACCACCTGAACCACGAAGAGCTGGCGACCCCCTTCTGGGTTGGCACTTTCGAGGCAAAAGGGGGTAACTTCAGCTACGTTTCGCACGTGGATCGTGCGAAGCTGAGCCACGCACCGTACGCCTCCGATAAGGAAACCAAGGAATTCGTCATGGAGGACGGCGTGCTGAGCTTCCCCATGACCTTTGAGGGTGCCACCCGCATCATTCACCTGGAAAAGCAGCACAGCTAAGCGCGCTGCCGGGGGAGTTATCTCATATCTGGCACGCATGACGGACGGGGCGTTCCCGTTGCCGCGTGCGGGCTATAGAATGGGACTATGAGCGAGAACACGACCCCCGAGCATGGCACCGCAGCCTCGGTGCAGGATTCCTTCGAGCTACCCAGCGCACCGGACCAGTTCCAGCGCCTGTGGACCCCTCACCGCACCGCCTACGTGAGCGGTGGCCAGAAGGACTACACCGAGAAGACCTGCCCCTTCTGCACCGCGCCCAGCCGCAGTGACGAAGAGTCGCTGATTGTGCACCGCGGCGAGCATGCCTTCGTGATTCTCAACCTCTACCCGTATAACCCCGGTCACCTGCTGGTCTGCCCGTACCGCCACATCCCGTTCTATGACGATGCGACCGAGGCAGAAACCATGGAGATTGCGCAGCTGACGCAGCTTGCCATGAAGGTTCTGCGCGAGGTGTCGCATAATGACGGCTTCAACATTGGCATAAATCAGGGCAAGGTTGGCGGCGCGGGCATTGCTGATCACCTGCATCAGCACATTCTGCCGCGCTGGAGTGGAGACACGAATTTCCTGCCGATTATCGCTCACACCAAGACTATGTCCCGCACGCTGGACGATATGCGTGTGGCCATTGCGGAGGGGTTTGCCCGCCTCAGCTAGATGGCGTGGCTCATCCGTCAGATAGTCCGGCTGAGCGGCTTGGTGATTTTGAAATTTTGCACTAATTGCTTCAATTTGCCAGCTAGTGCACAGAAATTCTGCGTCATAAATGCGCAGATTGGGCAGTCGATGCGTATTTGAATGATGTTATGTCCATTGGATATGGCAAAGTTTTAAATGCAGCGACGCTGCGGGGAAGCTTCCGGCTTCCATGAACACCGCATAGCTCACCGAAAAATAGCGGTCACCGATCGCTTTCGGGCTTGGCAGGGTAAGCGCCCTGCCTCAACCACAGAGGTCAGCGCCTCAGCTGAGAACCCACCCCGTCGTGCGTGAACGCACGGCAACACTGCGAGGGGTGCGGATCAGCGTGAAGGACGCTGGCCTCTTTTTGTGTTCTGCGGATGCGCGTGGCAGATGCGTGTGGGGGCGAGCGCGCCGGGAATGTGCGGAACGTCTAGGGTGAGCCCGCCGGTCGTGCCACGAACCCGCCAGACCCGCTAGATGTGCCAGCACTAGATGTACCAGACCCGCTAGAGTGGAATGCTATGGACTACCCCAACCTGCTTGAGACTGCTTTCGACGAGTTTACTGCCGCGCCTGCTGCAGCTACTGTGCCTGCCGCCGGTAATGATGCCGGTGCCTCCGATGGTTCAGCAGGCGCGCCGCGGCTGCTCATCTGGAGGCAGATTCGCTGGTCCAATCGCCGCCCGCTCATTGAGGTGGAACCTGTCGTGCCTGTAAGTGGTGGATCCATTGGCGGGGTCGCAGAAGGAGCTAATAGTCGGGCATCTCAAGCGGCGGGGAAGAGCACCCCTAACCAGGAAGGAAGCCTCGCGCAGCCTGGCGTTCCGAGCGGGGTTCGCATCCAGATTCCGTTGACTCCCGGCGCCTACCTGGGGTTGCGCATTCCGCGCGATAGCGAGGGGGAACTCTACCGCTACTGCGCCGGCTACACCACCGGCACGAGCAATGATGCCGCCCCCGAATCCGCGGGAATCCGCCGCGTACCCTGCCCCGAAGGCACCCGCATCCAGCGTGGCCAGCAGTGCCCGCGCTGCACCGCCCGCGACGAATTTACCGCCCTGCACAGCGCGCACCTGTACCCCGGAACGCTCACCGAATCCATGCGCGCCTACGCCATGCTGGAGCATCGCCTCTACATCGCGACCTTCCCCGACGGCACGCACAAGGTCGGCACGAGCTCCCTGCATTCGACCCCGCGCCGCCTGGATGAGCAGGCGGTCGCCACCGCCACCTACATTGCGCTCGCACCCGACGGCCTGGCGATTCGCCGCGCCGAAGACGCTGTGACCGCCCTCGCGAAGATTCCGCAGGTCAAGCAGGTGGCGAGCAAGTACCGCGCCTGGACGAACCCGCTGCCCGGCGCGCAGCTTCGCTCTGCTCATCAGGAGGCGGTCGCCCGTGCCCGCGAAGCGCTCGCCGAACTGGCGCGCACCGAGCCGGAGGTGCCGCTCACCGCCCTGGATGAGCCGTGGATTCCGTCGCTCGCCATGAACCGCCCGTATGCGGCTCTGCGGGCGCAATCGCCCGAACCGCTGGCACCGTGTGATTCTGGTCTGGGTGATTCCGGAACCGAGAGCGGGGCGGCTGGCTTCTTCTGTACGGGCGCGGCGGGTCAGTTTTTGAGCGCCCACACCGGCGATGCTGACGCGGCGTTCCTGGTGAATACTGCCGCGTGGCGGAATGTACTCGTGGAGCCGGCGCAGGAGTTCACGCGGGTGAGGGTGCAGGGTTCTCTGTTCTAGATGGGTTCACTGTACTAGGCGGGTTCGCTGTTCTAATACCCCCGGCGCTCCGCTCTAGCCGGAGCCCCGTGCCAATACCCTCACCCCAAAACCCCCGCCGCACCAAAAACCTCCACACCAGAACCACTGCACCAAGCCCCGGGCGCACTAAAACCCTGCCCCGTCCGGCATGAGCGAACGAGCCCGGCGGACCATTCAGCCGCTGGCGTGCGTGTACTAAAATGGTAAGCATGTCCAAACCCCTCATTCGTCTTCTCGGCCAGGGCGTACGCGCCGCGACTAAGCTTCGCGGCGGCGGCTCCGCCTTCCCCGGCCTTGTCATGGAAAAATTGCACCCCGACTTCGTCGCTGAAGAGCTCGCGAAGCTGCCCTACGGCGTGGTTGTTGTCTCCGGCACGAACGGTAAGACCACCACCACGAAGATGGCTGTGCAGCTGCTTGAAGCTCAGGGTCTGAAGGTTTTCACTAACCGCACCGGTTCGAACTTTGTGCGCGGTGTTGCCGCGGCACTGCTGGGCGAGATGACCCTCGGCGGCAAGCTTGATGCTGATATCGCTGTGCTTGAGCTGGATGAGGCGCACGCTGTGCACTTCGTCAAGGCCGTCAAGCCCGATTACGCTCTGCTGTTGAACGTTCTGCGTGACCAGCTGGACCGCTTCGGTGAGATTGACACGACCCGCCGCATGCTGGCGACCGTCGCCTCCGCAACGACCGGTACCGTGGTGCTCAACCGTGAGGACCCGCGCATCCGCTCCCTCGCTGAGAACGTGCAGCCGGGCGTGACCGTCAAGTACTACGGCCTGGATGAGTCCCTGCGCTCGTACTTCCCCTCGGACGACGAGATGCGCGGCGGAACCGTCTCGAAGCAGACCCTGCCCGATGCCGACGTCACCCTCACCGCCTTCTCCGGAACCTCCGCAACCTTCGACGTGGCGGGTGTGGAGCGAGTCGGTGAGATTAACCTGTACGGCATTTACAACATCTTCAACGCGGCTGGCGCTATGGCCCTGACCCGCGCGGTCATGGGCGAGAAGCTCAATGAAGATAAGCTCATCGCCGAGCTGGCGAAGATTACCCCCGCCTTCGGTCGCGGTGAGACCCTGAACGTGAACGGCCGCCCGCTGCAGCTGCTGCTCGTGAAGAACCCCAGCGGCTTCCGCCTGTCCCTGGCCAGCGCGAACGCTGACGACTACGCCACCATGATTACGATTAACGACCAGTACGCTGACGGTCGCGACGTGTCCTGGCTGTGGGATGTTGACTTCGACAGCTTGAAGAAGACCGGCGTGCAGATGGTTTCGGGTGTGCGCGCCTGGGATATGGCGCTGCGCCTGGAGCATGACGGCGTGAAGGTTGACGAGGTCAACGAGAACCTCGCCGATGCGCTCAAGGGCTTCATCGCCTCCAGCGGTAACGCGCCCATGCGTATTTTCTGCACCTACACCGCAATGCTGGCTCTGCGTGAAGAGCTCGCAAAGATCACTGACGTTGAGAGGGTTTCCTAATGACGGCAACTCACACTTTTGAGGGCACCCCCGCCTCCGGCCCCAATAACGGTAAGACTCTGCGTATTCTGCAGCTGTACCCGCTCGACATGAACATTTACGGCGACTGGGGTAACACCCTGGCGTTGGCTCGTCGCGCGCAGGCGCACGGCTTTGACGTGCAGATTCTGGACCACAACCCCGGCCAGCCCTTCCCGGAAGATGTTGACATTATTCTGGGTGGCGGCGGCCAGGACTCCGGCCAGTCCGTGATTCAGGACGACCTGCATGCCATCGGCGGCACCCTGCGCTCGCTGGCCGAGGACGGCGTGCCCATGCTCGTCATCTGCGGCCTGTACCAGCTGTTTGGGAGGGAGTTCCGCACCCGCGAGGGCGAGGTGCTCAAGGGCATCAACATCTTCGATGCGCACACGGTCGGCGGCGATGACCGCCTGATTGGCAACATCGTTGAGGAGTCTGCGGAGTTCGGCACCGTCATTGGTTTTGAGAACCACTCGGGCCTGACCTACCTGGGCGAGGGTTGCACCCCGCTGGCGACCGTCACCAAGGGCGACGGCAACAACGTGACTGATACTTACGAGGGTGCGCGCGTGCACAACGTGATTGGCACCTACCTGCACGGTTCGCTGCTGCCGAAGAACCCGAAGATTTCGGACTACCTGATTGAGCAGGCGGCAAAGCGTAAGTTTGGCGAGTTCACGCCGAACACGATTGACGACTCGCTGGTGGAGAAGGCGCGCGCTTCGGCTGCGTCTCGCCCCCGCTAGCACCCTATTCCGGGCGGTGGCGTGCACTTTTTGAGGTGGTGTGCGCCTCCGCTACGGTATAGTTATGTGAGTACAGTACGGTGCGTGGGACGTTTCGCCGTGCCCGCACGGAGGTTTTGACTAAGGGAGATACGAATGTCCGGTCACTCTAAATGGGCGACTACTAAGCACAAGAAGGCTGCTATCGACGCTAAGCGCGCGAAGGCTTTCGCGAAGTTTATTAAGGCTATTGAAGTTGCGGCACGTATGGGTGGCGCTGATATTGCTGGTAACCCCGCTCTTGACCTGGCTGTGTCGAAGGCGAAGAAGAACTCCGTTCCTAACGACAACATTGACCGCGCAATCAAGCGTGGCGCTGGCCTGACCGGTGAGACCATTGACTACACCGAAATCATGTACGAAGCACGCGGCCCGCAGGGTACCGCTCTGTACATTGAGTGTCTGACCGATAACCGTAACCGTGCAGCGTCTGAGGTTCGCCTGGCTGTGACCCGTAATGGCGGCACCATGGCTGACCAGGGTTCGGTTGCGTTCCTGTTCGAGCGTAAGGGCGTTGCTGAGGTCACCAAGACTGACGGTCTGACCGAGGATGACGTTCTGATGGCTGTCCTGGACGCAGGCGCTGAAGAGGTTCTGGACGAGGGCGACGTGTTCACCGTTGTTTCCGCAGCGACCGACCTGCCCGAGATCCGTAAGGCACTGGACGAGGCTGGCCTGGAGTACAACAACGACGACCCGGTCTTCCGCCCGACCATGCAGGTTGACCTGGACGCTGAGGGTGCTAAGAAGTTCATGAAGCTGGCAGACGCTATTGAAGAGCTCGACGACGTTCAGAACGTCTACTCGAACGCTAACGTTTCTGCTGAGGTCATGGCAGAGCTGGAAGCTGAGTAATCACTCAGGTTCTGATATCTGATGCTTGAAGAAGCCGCTCCTTTAACCGAGCCGCCGCGCGGTGGCTGGTTGGGGGAGTGGCTTCTTAGCGTCTGGGGATGTTGCGTTTGAGGGCGCGTGCGGTGACCGTTCCCGTGGCGTGCCCCGGTACCGGGTGCTAGGATTCTGAAGGGCTAGAATCTAGAGATTCTATAGGGAGTTTGTCGAAAGGGGAGATGATGGCCGCCGCTCAACCTGCCGCACGCGATAGCATGCGTGAGAACCGTACTGCCGCCGCCGTGGAGTGTGTGCCGGGTGCAACCCGCATCATGGGTGTTGACCCCGGTCTGACCCGTTGTGGCTTCTCCATGCTCGACATGACTGCCGACCGTAAGGCGCACTTCGTGAACGTGGGTGTTGCCGGCACGATCCCGGCGGAGTCCCTGGACCAGCGTATTCTCTGGATTTTCAACGCCGCCTCCCACTGGCTCGACACCTACAAGCCGGATGCCCTGGCGATTGAGCGTATCTTCGCGCAGGAGCAGGTGAACACGGTGATTGGTACGGCGCACGCTTCGGGCGCGGTGATTTCTGCGGCGGCGATGCGCGGCGTGCCGGTGTTCTTCCATACCCCTTCGGAGGTGAAGGCGGCGGTGACCGGTAGTGGCCGCGCCGATAAGGCGTCGGTGGGTCGCATGGTGACCCGCATTTTGGGGCTGGATTCCATGCCGAAGCCCGCCGATGCTGCCGATGCCCTGGCGATTGCGATCTGTCACGGCTGGCGTGGCGGCGGCATCGGTTCGGGTATCAACATGGCGGCCCAGACGCAGACTCACCAGGGTTCACGTCCGGCGCAGGCTCGCCGCGGAGGGTCGTTGACTCCGGCGCAGCGTGCCTGGATGGAGGCGGAGGCGCGCGCTCGCCGCTAGAGGTGCCGCCGCTAGAGGTGCCTTCGCGGGCCTGTGTGCCGTCTCCTGTTGGCTCGCATGTATTCGCTAAGAAGTTCGAATATATGCTTGATTTCAGAAGAAATATTCTAATATACTTGTAGTGTCTCCCCGTTGAACTGGGGGAGTGCGTTCTGTGGGTGCCGGAGTTCCCGGTGCCCTCACACTGCCGCGAGCCTCAATCTGTGGGCGCGGTGTTGAAAGGTGGAGAGAAATGATTGCATCCCTGACCGGTCGTGTGGCTCAGGTGGGCCTTGATCATGCGGTGATTAACGTGAACGGTTTTGGCATGCTCGTGTACGCTACCGCGCGTACTCTCTCCAAGTTGCGCACGGGTGAGGAGGCTACCGTGCTGACCACCATGATTGTGCGTGAAGAGTCGATGACTCTGTACGGTTTTTCGGAGCCTGCCGAGCGTGAAGTGTTTGACATGATGCTTTCGGTTTCCGGTATTGGTCCGCGTATTGCGCTGGCGGTGTTGAGTGTTCACACTGCCGCTGAGGTGGAGCGCGCCGTGGCGACCGGTGACGATAAGGCGTTCACGAAGGTTCCCGGTATTGGCCCGAAGGGTGCCCGCCGTATTGTGCTGGAGCTTGCCGGTAAGCTGATTCTCAGCGATGGCCAGACCGATGAGCTGCCGCTGAGCCAGGGCATTGTCTGGAAGCCGCAGGTGCTTGACGCTCTCACCTCCTTGGGCTGGAGTGAGAAGGACGCTTCCGCCGCTATTGACGCTTACGTGCAGCACAACCCTGCCGCAGAGACTGAGCCGGTGGGTGTGGCTCTGCGCGGTGTGCTCGCCTCCTTGGGTACTCAGAACACGGTAGGCCGCCACTAGACGGCGCGCCCTATTCGACGTATCCCACTCAAACTTTTGTGAAAGAAGAATTCTATGAGCCAGAATCCCTATGAGCCGCAGCCCGCGGCGTCCCTGGTTTCCGGCGGGTATTTTCCCGGTCAGGTGCCCGGCACTCAGGCATCTTCAGCTCCCGCCCAGCGCCTGGTGGCGATGGAAGAAGAGCCTGAAGAGAAGATGATTGAGGCGGCACTGCGCCCTAAGTCCCTGGATGACTTTGTGGGTCAGCGCCGTGTGCGTCAGCAGCTGTCTCTGGTGCTGGAGGCTTCGAAGATGCGCGGCCGTAGCGCCGACCACGTGCTGCTGTCGGGCCCTCCCGGTCTGGGTAAGACCACTCTCGCGATGATTATTGCGGCGGAGATGGAGGCGCCGCTGCGCATCACCTCCGGCCCGGCAATTCAGCATTCGGGTGATTTGGCTGCGATTCTGTCCTCGCTGACTCCCGGTGAGGTTTTGTTCCTGGATGAGATTCACCGTATGAGCCGCCCGGCTGAAGAAATGCTCTACATGGCGATGGAAGATTTCCGCGTGGACATTGTGGTCGGAAAGGGCGCGGGTGCGACCTCCATTCCGCTGGAGCTGCCGCAGTTCACCCTCGTGGGTGCGACGACCCGTGCGGGTCTGCTGCCCGGGCCTCTGCGTGACCGCTTCGGTTTTACCGGTCACCTGGAGTTCTACTCGGTGGAGGAGCTTGAGCTGGTGCTGCGCCGCAGCGCGGGCCTGATGGATATGCAGATTACCTCCGAGGGTTTCACGGAGATTGCCGGTCGTTCCCGTGGCACGCCGCGTATTGCGAACCGCCTGCTGCGTCGTGTGCGTGACTGGGCGCTGGTGAACGGCGTGGACCGCATCAACGCGACCGATGCCGCAACCGCGCTGGACATGTACGAGGTGGATTCGCGCGGCCTGGACCGCCTGGACCGCGCCGTGCTGGAGGCGCTGATTCACAAGTTCGGCGGCGGCCCGGTGGGTCTGTCCACCCTCGCCATTGCGGTGGGTGAAGAGACGGAGACCGTGGAGACGGTTGCCGAGCCGTACCTGGTGCGTGAGGGCCTGATTGGTCGCACTCCGCGCGGTCGTGTGGCTCTGCCCGCGGCGTGGGAGCACCTCGGCTTGGAGGCCCCGGAGATTCAGCTCTAGATCCGTATCAGCTTTAGGCCCGTATCAGCTGATAACACTGTAGTAGCCCGTGGGAGGTATCCGCCTCCTGCGGGCTTCTCTGTGCCCCCCGGTATCTCTTCTGCAGGGGCGGTAGTTCTTCTGCAGGCGCGGCAAGCTCTTCTACCGGTTCTGCAGGCTCCATCGAGCTCTGCCCGGCTCTGTTGGCGACATAAAATTACGCCGAGAGAGTCCAAAACTCAGGTTAACCTCACAAAAACGCTGGTTCGGGGCGCTAAAGCTCATGCTCTCGCGTAGGATGGATACGTACTGTATCTACGATTCCACACCTTCCGGTACGCTCAACCCTCGCGGTGAGCGGCACGGGTGCGGATGTGAAAGTGAGACCATGGATTTTAACCTCCTGATTATGATCGCCATGATGGCGCTGCTGGCATGGATGATGTTCTCTGCACAGAAGCGTCAGCGTAAGCAGATGGAGGAACTGCGCGCAATGCAGCAGTCTCTCGTCCCCGGCACCCAGGTGATGACTGGTTCCGGCATCTACGGCACCGTTGTCAGCACTGACCTTGAGAACAACAAGCTGCAGCTTCAGATTGCGGACGGTGTTGTTATCACCCTGGCACTGAACGCGATTATGACTGTCGTTGAGGAGGAAGCCCCCGCGGCACCCCTGACCGAGGACGTGTACGAGGCTACCGCATCCGAAGCTCCCGCTTCCGATACCTCTTCTGATACTGCTAAGTAATTCAGCGCGTATGAGCCCGGCGCCCCATGAGCGGCGTCGGGTTTTCGCGTTACGGAATCTGTAGAACACTCAATTCTATTCACACGAAGAAGGAACATTATGGCTAAGCGTTCACCGCTTGCAGCCGCGCGAGGGGCGCTCCTCTCGATGGTCCTGCTCATGGTTGTTATGGCTGCCGGTATTTTCGGTAGCACCTATTCGGGAGGTTCGTGGGCGCCGAAGCTCGCCCTGGACCTTTCGGGTGGTACTCAGATGATTCTTTCTCCGAAGGTTAACGGCTCTTCGGATGAGAACGTCTCCCAGGAGCAGTTGAACCAGGCGGTTGAGATTATTCGTCAGCGCGTTGATGGTGCTGGCGTTTCGGAGGCGGAGGTTACGACCTCTTTCGGTTCGGGTAATAATGTGGTTGTTTCGGTTCCCGGAACGATTAGCGCTGAGACTCGTCAGCTGATTCAGGCGTCTGCAAATATGACGTTCCGCCCGGTTCTTGTAGCCGGTGCCGGTACTGCGGTGGCTGAGGATGCCCGCACTGCGGACGATAAGCTGCCCAAGCCGTCCGCGGAGCCGACTGACGGTTCGGACCGTAACTGGATTACTGCGGACCTGTACAAGCAGTATGAGGCGAAGGACTGCACCGCGGCACGTAATGAGGATGCCGATAGTGCTGACCCGACTAAGCCGATGGTGGCGTGTTCCACTGACGGTCAGGAGAAGTACATTCTGGGTCCTGTGGAGCTGAGCGGTAGCGATATTTCTACCGCAAGCCACTCGCAGGAGACGAGCGGCCAGGGCGTGACTACGGGCCGTTGGGCTGTGAACATTCAGTTCAACGATGAGGCTCGTGAGAAGTTCCAGAACATTACTTCTCGCCTGAACGCGATTCGTGCGCAGAACGCACATGATCCGCGTGCCCGCTTCGCGATTCTGCTGGACGGCAAGGTGCTGTCTTCCCCGGTGTCGCAGGCTGTGATTTCTGATGGTAAGCCGCAGATTACCGGTAACTTCACCGAGCAGGAGGCGAAGGCTCTCGCCGATCAGCTCAAGTACGGTGCCCTGCCGATTAGCTTCACGATCCAGTCGGAGCAGCAGATTTCTGCGACCCTGGGTTCGGAGCAGCTGCGTGTGGGTCTGCTGACCGGCCTGATTGGTCTGCTGCTGGTGTTTGTGTACTCGCTGTTCCAGTACCGTCTGCTGGGCTTTGTGACGATTGCGTCGCTGATTGTTGCGGGCATCATCTCGTATGAGGCGATTGCGTTGCTGGGTTGGGCGTTGAACTACCGCCTGTCCCTGGCTGGTGTGGCGGGTCTGATTGTGGCGATTGGTGCTACGGCTGACTCGTTCATCGTCTACTTTGAGCGTATCCGTGATGAGATCCGTGCTGGCCGCACGATCCCGTCGGCGGTGAACCACGGTTGGCAGCGCGCATCCCGCACTATCTTGGCGTCGAAGGCTGTGAACCTGCTGGCTGCTGTGGTGCTGTACGTGGTGTCGGTTGGTTCGGTGAAGGGCTTCGCGTTCACCCTTGGTTTGACCGCGATTGCTGACCTTGTGGTCGTGTACCTATTCACCCACCCGATGCTGACCCTGCTGGCGAATACCCGCTACTTCGGTGAGGGTCACCGCCACTCGGGCCTGTCGCCTGAGTCGCTGGGTGCTACGCCGCTGTACCGTGGTGCCGGTCGCCTCCGCACCCCGGAGGAGAAGCAGCTGAGCATTGCTGAGCGTCGCCGTGCAGAGCGTGCCGCCGCTGAGGCTGACGAGTCTGCTTCTGATGAGAAGAAGGAGAGCTAAGCATGGCTACCGATGTGAAACCTAATGCTTTTGCCCGCTTCGGTAATGACCTGCATTCGGGTGCCCGCTCGTACCCGTTCGTGGGTAAGCGCCGCCTGTGGCTGGTGCTTGCGGCTGTGCTGATGGCGGTTTCGGTTCTGATTCCGGCTGTTGGTGGCGGCTTCAACCTGGGTATTGATTTCCGTGGCGGTTCGGAGTTCGTGGTCTCGAAGACTGCGCACGTTGATACTGCTACGGGTGAGCGCATTATTCACGAGAAGGCGAAGGACGCTTCGGATGTTCGCGTGACCAATATTGCGCCGGGTACGATTCGTGCCCAGATGAGCAAGCTCAGCGATGATGAGACTCTGCAGGTGAAGGCGGCTCTGCAGGAGGGTTACGGCGTCTCTGAGAATGACGTGACCTCCTCGTTTGTGGGCCCGACCTGGGGTGCGGATGTGACCCGTCAGGCGTTCTGGGGTCTGGTTGCGTTTGTGGTGCTTGCGCTGATTGGTATGGCGTTCTACTTCCGTACCTGGAAGATGTCGCTGGCGTCTATTGCGGGTCTGTTCTTCACCGTGGTGGTGACGGTTGGCCTGTACGCCGCGTTTGGCTTCGAGATTACTCCGAGTGCAATTATTGGTTTCTTGACGATTCTGAGCTACTCGCTGTACGACTCGGTGGTGGTGTTCGATAAGATCCGTGAGAACACCGAGGACGTGCTGGAACGCCGCGACACGACCTTTGCCGAGCAGATTAACCTGGCGGTGAACCAGACCCTGGTCCGTTCGATTAACACCGCTATTGTGGGTGTTCTGCCGGTGGGCGCGATCCTGTTCATTGGTGCGTTCATCCTGGGTGCGGGTACTTTGCAGGACCTGTCCCTGTCGCTGTTTGTGGGTATTCTGGTGGGCATGTTCGGCACGCTGTTCGTGTCTGCTCCGCTGTATGCTTCGCTGCGTTTGGGTGAGCCTCAGATTCGTGAGCACACCGCGAAGGTGGAGAGCGGCAACTTCAAGGACGCTGAGGATGCTGACGAGGCTGAGGGTGACTCTTCGGAGGAGCCCGCCGAGGCTGAGAAGGATGCGAAGCCCGCGAAGTCTGAGAAGCCCGCGAAGTCTGAGAAGTCCGCGGAGGCTGAGGAGTCCGCAGAGGACGAGAAGGCAACCGAGAAGCCCGCTAAGAAGCCGGCACGTGCAACCATTGAGATTCACCGCGTGAACCTGAACGGTTAGCCAGCGTTCCGCCAGCACTACTGGCGCTGCTAACGATAGGGGAGTCGATACCGAGAGGTGTCGGCTCCCCTTTAGCGTGCCCGATTATTTCCCACACAACGCGCTCTGGCGTGTTAAAACGTCGCATAGTTTGGCGCGTTCCAGGCCGCTGGGTAGGATAAGAAGTGAAGATACTGTGCGCTCGCGTTTGAGCCTGCTGATGGCTGGTTTGGCCGGTATAGCCCTCAACGATGAGGAACCTGAGTGTGCGGCTGATTATCTTGAGTCCGAAGGAGCCTGGAATGAGTGCAGAACCTGCCGTGAACACCAACGCTGAGAACCCTGCAGGGACCGCCGAGAAGCCCGCGGTTCGGCCCGCTGGCCCGATTCCTCTGCCTGAAACTGATTCGTCTGACGCAAAGAAGAAACGCGGCTCGCACCGCGTCATGGCTGCTGGCGGACGTGTGCCGAACCGCCTGGTCTTCGGTAGCCGCAGCAGCAAGATGGAGGCCTCCGATTCGCACGGCGGCACCATCCGTTTCTCCCCGATGATTGCGCCGGTCGTGCGTGCCGTGCGCCGCTACCACCCGGACGAAGACATCCAGGTGCTGCAGCGCGCCTACGAGGTGGCGAACCGCTGCCACGAGGGTCAGAAGCGTAAGAGTGGCGACCCGTACATCACCCACCCGGTCGCGGTGACCGCAATTCTTGCGGAGATGGGCGCGACCGGTCCCGTGCTCGCCGCCGGCCTGCTGCACGACACGGTGGAAGACACCGATTACACGATGGAGCAGCTCACCGAAGAGTTTGGCGAGGAGGTCGCCTACCTGGTCGACGGCGTGACCAAGCTGGACAAGATGACCTACGGCGAGAACGCCTCCATTGAGACGATTCGCAAGCTCGTGCTGTCCATGAGCAAGGACATCCGCGTGCTGCTCATTAAGCTTGCCGACCGCCTGCACAACGCGCGCACTTGGCGTTTTGTGCCGCAGGCTTCTGCCGCGAAGAAGGCAGAAGAGACCCTGAAGATTTACGCGCCGCTCGCGCACCGCCTGGGCCTGAACACGATCAAGTGGGAGCTGGAGGACCTGTCCTTCGCCGCCATGAGCCCGGAAATTTACGCCGAAATGGTGCGCATGGTCGGCGAACGCACCCCCGCGCTCGAAAAGTTTCTGAACGAGGCGCGCACCAAGATTACGGACCGCCTGAAAGAGGTGGGCATCGACGCGACCGTGACGGGCCGCCCCAAGCACTACTACTCGATTCATCAGAAGATGAAGACGAAGGGCCGCAGCTTCGACGAGATTAACGACATCCTCGCGGTGCGCATCATGGTTGAGGAGGAGGCGGAGTGCTACACCGTGCTCGGCCACGTGCTGTCCCTGTGGCCGTCGATGACCGGCCGCTTCAAGGACTACATTAAGAACCCGAAGAACAACAACTACCAGTCGCTGCACCTGACCGTGTACGGCCCCGGTAACCTGCCGCTTGAGATTCAGATCCGCACCTACAAGATGCACGAAGAAGCTGAGTACGGTGTGGCGGCGCACTGGCGCTACAAGGCGGCATCGCGCGGCGAGAAGGTTGCGGCTCGTGGCGGCGCGCCCGCGAAGGACCCGAAGGAGCCGGGCACCCAGACCTCGGCAATGATGAACGTCGGCATCCTGCAGTCCATCGCCGAGATTTCGAACTCCAACCCGGAATCGGAAAAGTTCTACGAGTCGCTCGCCGACACCCTCGACACCGACGAAATCGTCGTACTCACCCCCAACGGCGAGGCAATCGCCCTGCCCAACGGCTCCACCCCCGTGGACTTCGCCTACGCAATCCACAGTGAAGTCGGCGACCGCACCGTCGGCGCGAAGGTCAACGGCCGCCTCGTGCCGCTGCACACGGTCCTGCCCACCGGCGCCACCGTGGAGATTATGACCACGAAGAACGAGGATGCCGGACCCAGCGAGGACTGGCTGAAGTTCGTTCGCTCCTCACGCGCTCGCACGAAGATCCGCCAGTACTTCGCGAAGGAACGCCGCCTGGAGGCGCTACTCGCCGGCCGCGAGATGCTCACCAAGAGCATGCGCAACAGTGAGCTGCCGCTGCAGAAGATGATGAGCCCGGAGATTATGACTCAGGTGGCTCAGCTGCTGCACAAGAACGATGTGGCGTCGCTGTACCGTGCGATTGGTGAGCACGAGATCGCGCCGAAGCAGGTCATTGACACCCTCGTTGAGGTGCACCGCGGCGACGAGCCGGCACCCGAGGTTGAGGTCAGCGACTTTGACGAGACGCTGCTGAAGTCCACCCGCAAGGCGATTGGTGATAACGGCGTGATTGTGCCGGGCGCTGAGGGCGTGCTGACGAAGATTGCGCGCTGCTGCACCCCGGTCCCGCCGGATGACATTATCGGCATCGTGACCCGCTACAACGGCATTTCGGTGCACCGCCGCGACTGCCCGAATATGCGTAACGCTGACGAGGAGCCGCGCGTGACCACGGTCGAGTGGGCGTCTTCGCCGACCGCTACGTACCGTGTGCAGATTCAGGTGGAGGCGCTGGACCGTAAGGGCCTGCTGAGCGACCTGATTCGTGCGATCTCTGAGTCGGGCGTGAACATTCTGGATGCGCGCGTGCACACCTCAGAGGATCGTACCGTGGTGGACCGCTTCGCCCTGGAGCTGGGTGACCGTTTCATGCTGGAGCACGTGCTGAACGTGGTCCGTAACGTGACGGGCGTGTACAAGGCGTACCGCCTGACCGGCGCGAAGCCCTCGGAGGCGTAGGATAAGGAATGAATAATAAATTTTTTGGAAACTTATCATGTTGTCTACAGATTTTGAAAGGAAAATTTTTCAAAGTGAAATTTATTTCGAAGGATGACTTTATTGATAAAGATTTTGTATATATCTCTAAAGCTAAAGTTAAGCAATTTTTTAGAAAAGATGAGAAGATGGGGATGGGTGCCACTATCAGTGTTCCACCAGTTAGCCTCACCGGGAGTGCAACTAGCAGGAAGAAAACGTTACTTGAAGAGCTTGCGGAAGTAGATAAATTCCTGAAAGAAAAAGACCGTACCCATGATGCTGTGGAGGGTCTTGAACGAGGAAATTATTTCCATGTCTATTTAGTTGCTGCCGCTGGCACTTTTTGGCCTTGGGGAGACCCCCAAAAAACAGAAATAAAGGACACTGCATGGTGGATAGGTGAAGGGGAAGTTGCAACTGTACTGACATGCGGAAAACTTGCTCATATTCTGAAACAAGGAGATATCCCTAATTTAGATAAGAGTACATGGTGGCCTTCAAGAACTAATGCGTACCGAGACTTGGTAGATAGTCTTGTTGAGGTTTCATCTGATAATTTCAATAACGTAGATATAGCTACGAATCGAGAAGTATCCCTTAAAGGTCTTTTGGAATATTGTTTCAACAAGGGTGTTTTACGGGGTAAATATGTTGAAGAGCCTGCTATTTATGAGATGCTCCTCCGTGTTGATATGGTGGAGGAGCATGAAGGAGGGAAACCTGTTGTAGCCGGTAGTCCTGTCTGGGTTGCTAGGGTCATAAAGCCCTTGCCTGGAATATACTTGCTGGCTGAAGATGCTCCGGATGAGGTTACCGGGGTGCCTGTCCAATATCATAGGATATCTGATGATGTAGACAATAATGATTCAGCTTTGAGAATTAAGTCAACTGTTTCTGAACCTGTGGCCTATGGTGTTTGGAATGGGAAAAAATGGGTTGAAACATACTGGGGTGAGAGAGGGGATTATAAGACAGTGTATGATCTTCAAATAGATAATCCCAAGATTCCGGACTCTTCGTTTTTGCCTAAATCTACAAGTGCACGGGGCCTTGGTACATCTAAAGAGCTTATAAATACTATTCATCCTCCGAAAAAATCTGATTTTCGAAAATTTTTTGATTATTTATTTTCGTGATGGATGTATAACAGTATCTTATATTTTAAGATTAATAGTGCTCCATACTTATGATATGAGAAGCCACATGTGTTTCGAAAAGCCACTTTTTTGGTGGCTTCTCGAAACACATGTGGCTTTTCGCCGTTTAGGGGAGAGATGGGGGGAACTTTCGATAGGTTAGTGTCTTCACTACGAGTTAAAGACTTACGGCGAAGACACTAACTTATCGAAACAGCCAGCTACCCGCCGTGTAATCTACCCCCCCCTCTGCACAGTGCCGATTTTCGGTCATGAGTTAGTGACTTTGGTGAGGGTTAAAACCCCAGCCCAAAGTCACTAACCCATGGTCGAAGTCCGTAATCCATGACCGAATTTTCCGCCCGGTGTGTGGGAGGCGGGGCAACGCCGCACAGGGGGCAAGCCCGTCCGCGCCTAATCTTCCGTGCGGCGGGGGAGTTTGGTGGGGGGAATTTAGCAGGGGAGCGCGCATCCAGAAAACCCCTCGTCACGCAATATTTTTGTGTGTTTTCTCCGGCGCGGGCGGTGCAGCCCCTTATCTTGTCAGGGGTGCCCCGTACCTTTGGTGGTAGAGAACAACGACGCGTTCTCACCCCCGCCGAGCGACCAAAGGAGCCCCTCATGTACACGGTTGGTTACTACAATGACGAAGACTTCCGCGCCTTCTACTCCGGTCAGGACGCCGCCAACATTGACGACTTCTTCACTGACAACGGCGAATACCTCATAGTGTATCTGCCGGAGGTGACCGACCGCGAGTTCCTTGCCGGCCTCCGCTACGGTAACGGCTGCGATGCTCTCTGCCAGAGCGGATACGCCCTCGACGAGGCGGAAGAGGCACTTCGCGACATGTATGCGCTCGCCGTGTAGCCCGCCCGCCCACCTGTCACAGATGGGGATCCGGTCATGAGTTGCGGATTTGTGCCATAGGTTAGTGTCTTTGGTCGTAGTTAAAAACCATGCTCGAAGGCACTAAACCATGGCACAAATTCTGCTGAGGCCGTGCCTCCGCGGGCGCAGAGATATTTGATGCATAAAGCAATGAAAGATCCGAATAGTGATGTTTCGTTGCTATTGCACCCAAAAGAATGCAAACGACGGCAAACATGCGGTAGGGTGGTAACTGTAGTCTTCCATAGCGCATTGATGCGCTTGTTAGGTGCACTACGGGGCTGTTTTCCTTCCGGCAGTCAGTTTGACCTGTGAATAACGGTCTGACTAGTAACTAAATAACACACCATCACCGACGATAGGAGCGTATCTTCTATGGATTCGACCATTTTCAACCGTCGCACCCTGCTGGGTAGTGGCGCACTTGTGGGCCTTGGTGCCCTGCTTGCGGCGTGCGGCCAGCAGGCAAATAACGAGGCGGTAGCCACCGCCTCCGCGGCGCCGACTGAAACGACCTCGGCTTCTGCCGCAGTATCTGAGTCACCTTCGGCGAGCGCTACCCCGTCTACTGTTCGAGGCTACTCGGGCGGTTCGAAGGCACCCGACGGCGAGTACCGCCCTGCGGATAAGTACGGCAATGCACAGAATGTACCCAAGCCTTCTGCTCCGGAAGAGGGGTACCGCGAAAAGTCTGTTGAAGGTATGCGTAAGACCCTTAAAGCGTGGGTTGAATGGGCTAACTATGGTACCGAGACTGGTGATTATTCCATGGCTCGTCAGTTTGTGTCGTCGGAGTTTAAAGATGAGTTGCAGGCATATGCCGATGTTGAGGATCTTTACGCTAGCGGCGGTTGGATTATCGGCGGAGTTGACTATTTTGTGGCTGATGGTGCGCCGTGGTCTGAGGGCGGGGATACGTATTTTTGGAAGGCGTATCGTCACTGGGATCGTGAGATTTATGTTGAGTCTGACGGTAGTTCGCGCAGCTGGGTGAATGAGGATAAGACCAATGACACTTTCAAATTTGAGCTGAAGCATAACGGTCAGAAATGGGAAATTATGAATTACGAAAATGTAGAAGACTAATCATGAAAAATATTTATAAAACCATTTTCTCTTCTTTAATTGCTCTGCAATTAATATCCCTACCCACCACATCATTTGCGACGGATACAAATGATTGCTCTTCAGGTGGAGTAGCTAAAGTCTGCCAAACTAAGAGAACTTCAAAATCTAAAGATAGGTCTGAGAATGTAGGCAAAGAAGATCGTGGACCTATTAGCAATAACCCTGAAGCTCAGAGTCCTTCTACTGTTCCTGAAACACATACGACAAAACGGCCCGAGGGATTTTACGTTACATACTATAAAGACAACCCCAACAACTTCTTCTGCACCACACCAGACGGACGAGTAGGACATGTTGGATATACAAACATGACCGTAGACGAAAACGGAATTCCTATCGACCACGGTGGAGGCAGACATAGTCCTTCTTCTGCTGGTTGCATTCCCAACGATACCCGCACCTTCACCAGTGCTGACAGCCCGGGTCCCACCGGCCCGACCTACGAAGAAATCATGGAGGAAATCTTCCACGCAGCAGAATCCCTAGAGCCCGGTAAACCTACCCTGCACCAGTCCTACAACAACCCTGCAGGCACTGGCCGCGCAGAAGGCGACCCCAACGTGTACAAGGGCGACCAGGTCAACTTCTACGTTGACGATGGCGGCCCCTACCGCCTGGAAGCAGACATGCTCGCCGGACACGTCGAAATTGAGCTCATGCCCTCCTCCTATGTCATCGAGTACGGCAACGGTGATACTGCCACTAACTACACCGCTGGCAAACCGGTTACCACCTACCCTCGTGAGCGTCCGAGGCAGACGGATACTAGCTACGCCTACCAGCGTTCAGGTAATTTCCATGCGTACGCGACCGTGCATTACACGGCTCGTTTCCGTGTGGACGGCGGCCCGTGGCAGATGATGATGGTGACCCCGCAGGCGACCAGTGACCCGCTGCTGGTGCGTGTGTGGTGGGTTGATGTGGGCCGCGTGGCAGGTGACTGCAGCTACGACGATACTCGTTGGGGTTGCAAGAACGATCCGACGATGGGTAAGAAGGATAATCCGAACCCGCGCCTACGCAAGGCTGACATCCGTACCGGCCAGCGCTGGCACCTGAACGATAACGGCGACGGGGACACGGAGTATTCGCTGCACCGCGACTGGCCCGACATGTAAAGCCGCCCCGTGGGTCTTATGCTGAGAAGCCACATGTTCGCCGAGAAGCCACTTCTTGTGTGGCTTTTCGAAACACATGTGGCTTCTCAGCTATCGGGTTTTTCCTTTCGGCTGGTTATTCTTCCGGTTTTTGGTCAGCCCCTATTCACACTTCACACCGATACGAGGAATGTATTTCCATGACTTCCGTTATTTTGACCCGCCGCGCAATGCTGAGCGGCGGCACGCTCCTAGGTATCGGCACCCTGCTTGCGGCCTGTGGTCAGCAGGTAAATAACGAGGCGGGTGCCGCGGCGTCCTCAACCACAGTAGCGTCGAGCGAAACCGCTTCGGCATCTGCAGTGGCTTCTGAATCTGCTTCAGCTTCTGCTACTCCGAGCCCGGTCATTACCCGCGGATACTCCGGCGGCTCCAAGGCGCCCGATGGGGAATACCGCAAGGCAGATGAGCACGGCCCGGCGCAGAATGTTCCTCTGCCGAAAGCCAAGCCGCAGCAGTACCCCGAAACCTTCGCTGGTCTCCGTGAGATGATGCGGGACTGGATCAAAGCCCGCAACTACGGCATCCAGACGGGCGATATGCAATACGTGAGGCCGTACATGCTGGACACCTTCAAAAGCGATATCGAATTCCTCAACTCCATCGAGAAGCTTTACAAAGAAGGCGGCTGGGTGATTGAAGGAACCTCAGAATACCAGGCCGAAAGCGACCTCATGTATGACGAAGAAGCCAAAGAATATTGGGTTCTCATCCGACGTTTGTGGACTTACGGGCTATACATTCATCCGAATGGAAAAATGCGTAAACGAGCCAACACTGGCAATGAAAACGAAACTTTCATGTTCCGTTACCGTTACAAGGATGGTTACTGGTATTTGTCTGAGTACCGCTCTAATGAAGAGCTCCGCAAACAGGGAATTATCCAGTAGTCCTTTGTAATTCACACACCACCACTGACATAAGGAATACGTTTCCATGACTTCTACTCTTTTGACCCGCCGCACGATGCTGAGCGGCGGCGCGATGCTGGGCTTGAGTGCTCTGCTTGCGGCGTGCGGCCAGCAGGCAAACAGCGAGGCGGCAGCCACCGCCTCCGCCGCGCCGAGCGAAACGGCCTCGGCATCTGCTGCGGCATCTGAGTCGCCTTCGGCGAGCGCGACCCCGTCTACTGTCCGAGGCTACTCGGGTGGCTCCAAGGCACCCGATGGCGAGTACCGCCCTGCGGATAAGTACGGTCCGGCACAGAATGTACCGAAGCCTAACGTTCCGGAGGACGGTTACAACGAAAAGTCGTTGGAAGGCATGCGCAAGACGATGGATGCCTGGATCTTGTGGGGTAATTACGGTACTCAAACTGGCGATTACTCGATGGCTTTCAAGTTCATGTCCCCTACTTTTGAAGACGAACGTAAGGCCTATACAGGCGTCGAGGACCTTTACAAAAGCGGCGGATGGGTTATTGGTGGCATAAACCATTATCTTGCTGACGGTAACCCCTGGTCCGAAGATGGTGAAACCTATTTTTGGAAGGCTTATCGCGAGTGGGATTACGAAATCTATGTCGAATCCGACGGTAGCTGGCGTAAATGGAGTAATGACGATAAGACCGATGACACCTTTAGATTTGAGCTGAAGCACAACGGGCAGAAATGGGAAATTATGAATTACGAACCTGTCGATGACTAGCCCCTCCATGCGAGCCTAAAAGTCCGCAGCCTGCAGACATCCTGCAGATATCTCGCAGACCGCAGACATGCAGAAGCCACATGTGTTTCGAGAAGCCACGATAATGGTGGCTTCTCGAAACACATGTGGCTTCTCGGCGTTAATTAGACCGTTATTTAGGCCGTCGGCTAGACCTTAGTTGCCGAAGCCCTGCAGGGTTGCTGCCCAGGCGCGGCGCGCCTCCAGAGCTTCCTTAGCCTTGGCGATCTTCTTGGAGTCGCCGCCCTTTTCAGCTGCTGCGAGCTCTGCTTCCAGCTCGGCGAGGGAGTCCTCGATCTGTGCGAGCAGGGAGTTCGCGCGTGCCGCCTTGGCGGGGTCGTTGCGCTTCCACTTTGCCTCTTCGGCGCCGTTGATTTCGTCCTGAATACGGCGCAGTTCGCCATCGACGCGGCGCAGGTCGTTGCGGGGTACGCGGCCTGCCGCATCCCAGCGGTCCAGGATCTTCTCGAAGGCTGCCTTCGCGCCCTCAATGTCTTCGACGGGCAGGAGTGCGCGTGCTTCTTCGAGCAGCGCTTCCTTGACCTTGAGGTTTTCGGCGTAGACTGCGTCCTGTGCTGCTTCGGCTTCGTTGCGGGCGTTGAAGAACACGTCCTGTGCCGCGCGGAAGCGTGCCCACAGCTTGTCGTCTTCGCGACGGTGGCCGCGGGGTACCTGCTTCCAGGCGCGCATCAGGTCGCCGTATGCGCGGGAAGTCTCAGACCAGTCAGTGGAGGTGGACAGCTCTTCCGCACGTGCAATCAGCTCTTCCTTGGCGCGCTTGATGCGTGCGTTGCGGTCGTCCAGCTGCGAGAAGTGTGCGCGGCGGTTGCGGTCGAAGGTGGTGCGGGCTGCACGGAAACGCTTCCACAGCTCGTCCTCTACGCTCTTCGCCAGGTGAATTTCGCGCTGTGCCTTCTTCCACGCTTCGAACAGTTCGTTCATGCGGGAGTGGGAGTTCTTCCAGTGAATCTGGTCGGGGTCCTGGCCGGCAATCTGCTCGGCTTCCGCGACGATTTCTTCACGGACGGCGAGGGCGCGTTCACGGTTTTCGGTGCGTGCCTGCTGCTGCTTTTCGCCGAGTTCAGCGATCTGCTCTGCGAGGGTGATGAGGCGCTTCTGCAGGCCGGAGTAGTCGCCGACCATGTTGCGCACACCGATCTGTGCACCGATGGAGGTGATGCCCTTCTGCAGGTCTGCGGCGGGGGCGTTGTTGGCGAGGCGGGATTCGAGCAGGGCAACCTGCGCCTCGACGTTTTCAAACTTGCGGGCGAAGTAGCTGAGCGCTTCTTCTTCGGAGGCGCCGGGCAGCTGGCCTACTGCGTATTCTTCGCCGTCGACAATGACGAAGACGTGACCGTCCTCGGAGACGCGGCCGTACTGGCGTGCCTTTTCGAGGTTTACAGTGTCGTCGGGTTTGGTAGTCACCGCTATAACTCTTTCACTCGGGGGTGCTGGGGGTGGGGCGCCTTTGCGCTGTTCCCCGTGGTGGGCACCCGTTTGGGTGTGCGTGTGCACCTCCTAAGCATAGCCTCTGCGGGGTGTGTGTGAGTAGTGTCTGGTCGTGTTGTGTTGTGGGCGAACCTGCCGGCTACAGGTTTGTGGGGGTTTGTGCCGGGTGAGGTGGGGGAGTGGGTGCTGTGCTGGGGTGGGTGTTGGTATGATGGGTAGATATGCCCGGAGGTGTTCCGGGGTTCTGTTGTCGAGTTCTTTGTCAAGGAGTATCGCGTATGGCTCGCAAGGCTTCGCTGTCTGGTTTTCCCGAGTATCTTCCGGCTGAACGGTTGGTTGAGAATCATGTTCTGGACACTCTGCGTGAGACTTTTGAGTTGCACGGTTTCTCCCCGATTGAGACTCGTTCGGTAGAGACTATTGAGCAGCTGCTGCGCAAGGGTGAGATTGACAAGGAAGTTTACGCAATTTCTCGCCTGCAGGAGGATGAGGCTGCTAAGGCTAAGGAAAAGCTGGCTCTACACTTTGACCTGACCGTGCCGTTTGCCCGTTACGTGGTGGAGAACGCCGGTTACCTGAACTTCCCGTTCTCGCGTTACCAGATTCAGAAGGTGTGGCGTGGTGAGCGTCCGCAGGAGGGCCGCGCCCGCGAGTTCACCCAGGCAGATATTGACGTGGTTGGTGACGGCGAGCTGCCGTTCCGTTACGACGTGACCCTGGCGCTGGTTGTTGTTGATGCGCTGTCGAAGCTGCCGATTCCTGAGTTCAAGCTGCGTGTGAATAACCGCAAGCTGGCTGAGGGTTTCTACCTGGGCCTGGGTTTGACTGATACTGCGGCTGTTCTGCGTTCTATTGACAAGCTGGAGAAGATTGGCGCTGAGCGTGTGGCTGAGGAGCTGCAGGCTGAGGCTGGTGCGAGCGCGGATGCTGCCGCTGCCGCTTTGGAGTTGGCGCAGATCCGCACTGAGGATGCTTCTTTTGTGGAGCAGGTGCGTGCGCTTGCCGCTAAGTATTCAGTGGAGCATGAGCTGCTGGATCAGGGTCTTGCTGAACTGGCTGAGGTCATCGAGGAGGCTTCCCGCCGTGCGCCGGGTAAGGTGCTGGCTGACCTGTCGATTGCTCGCGGCCTGGACTACTACACCGGCACCGTGTATGAGACTGTTCTGGTTGGTCACGAGTCGCTGGGTTCGATCTGCTCGGGTGGCCGTTATGAGTCGCTGGCGTCGAACGGTAAGAAGACGTACCCGGGTGTTGGCCTGTCGATTGGTGTGACCCGTGTGGTGGCTCGTATTCTGTCGCAGGGTTTTGCGCAGGCAAGCCGTAAGGTGCCTTCGGCTGTGTTCGTGGCCCTGACGAATGATGAGGGCTGGTCTGCTGCGAATGATGTTGCGGATGCGCTGCGTGCCCGCGGTATCGCGTGTGAGGTGTCTGCGAATGCGGCGAAGTTCGGTAAGCAGATTAAGTACGCTGAGAAGCGCGGCATTCCGTTCGTGTGGTTCATTTCCTCGGATGAGTCGGGTGCCCCGGTTCACGAGGTGAAGGACATCCGTTCGGGTGAGCAGGTTGCTGCTGATCCGGCTTCGTGGATGCCGCCGGCTGAGGACCTGCACGTTCAGATTGTGCGTGCTGAGGGCCTGTAAGTAGATCGGTAAATAGTAGAGGCCTGAATACCTGCGGTGTTTGGCCGCTGTAATATCTGGCTGCTATAGGCCTACATATGGGCCCGCATATGGATGTGTACCCGCCTGGCGGGGAGGATTGACCTCCCTGCCGGGCGGGTTTTTGTTGCGCTGTTGTGCCTTTTGGCCGTGCGGATTTATGCCATGGGTTAGCAACTTCTGCCATGGTTTTTAACTACGACAGAAGACACTAACCTATGGCACAAAAATTCTGAGATACAACCTAAACCTGTGGATAGTGGATATTTCCCTCAAAACAGCGAAGTTATCCACAGATTTCACGAACAGGCCCCACAACTTCGCAGAGACTGTCAGGATAAAGCCATGAATACCGCAAATATCCTGAACCCCCGAACCCCAGCCGTGCAAGTCCCAATCACACGTGCAGCCGAGCTGTACCCTCTCGTGCTGACCCCTCGCATCCTCAACTCACGAGGTATTGGAGCCCGGCATATCCGTGCGATGGTAGCGGCAGGAACGTTACAACGTATTCAGCGAGGAGCCTATATTTACACCCGCGATGCTCAGGCGCTCACTCCCGATGAGCGGCTCGCGGTACGGTGCATTGCTGCCTACCTCATGGGTCTTCAGGGGGTTTTCTCGCACACATCAGCAGCTGCACTCTGGGGGCTAGATATACTCAATGCGCCCTCAATCGTGCATGTGTACAGTACCGCCACTAGCCCATCCGATAGGGGGCGCATCTGCAGGCACAGGCGAGGTTTTGACCCTAATGCAGTGACCGCAATACCTGGTACACCCGTCATGGCGACAACGGTAGCTCGCACGTTGCAGGATTGCGCTCGCAGCATGCCCTTTCGGGAGGCAGTAGTCCTCGCTGACTCCATCATGCGGCGGGGGCTAATGGAACCCCGCGAGGTAACCGAGACTCTGCTAAACCTCACGGGGTACGGCAGTTCCGCAGGGCCCCTCCTTGCGCAGGCGGTGGACGCATCCAGCGAGTCGGCTGGTGAAAGCCTCACCCGGTGCCTACTCATGGAACATGAGTTACCTACCCCCATGACGCAGTACCCGATTTCGTGCGAGGGCCGTAACTATCGGGTGGACTTCGCCTGGCCCGAGGCGCGGGTGATTCTCGAGTTTGACGGCGAACAGAAATACGTGGACCACCCCGGCAGGGACCGCTCCGAGGCAGCCCGCGACCGTGCCCTAACCCGCGCCGGGTGGAGAATCGTGCATCTAACCTGGGCTGATATTTTTCAGAAAGAGCGGGAAGTTATTGCCCATCTTCGGGGACTGCTTATGCGATAAGGCTAAGACTACAAATTTCGACCATAGGTTAGTGTCTTCTGCCATGGTTTTTAACTACGACAGAAGACACTAACCTATGGCACAAACCCGCGTCCTGCCTCCGCACCCTATTTTCTGCCCCTGACTTGCCCGGAGGGGATACAATATATGAGGCGCACGCAGTGTGCGCATATCATCAACCGCGTGTACCCGGCTACTGTCTATAGTCGTGAGGTGCCCGCTATGAAAGGAATGTCTGTGCTTCGCACTCACACCAACGGCGAGCTGACCGCCGCAAATATTGGAGAGACTGTTACCCTGACCGGTTGGGTGGCTCGCCGCCGCGACCACGGTGGTGTCGCCTTCGTTGACCTGCGTGACCGTGAGGGTGTCACTCAGTGTGTTTTCCACAATGAGGCTGATTTTGAGCACCTGCGCAACGAGTATGTGCTGCGTGTGACCGGTCTGGTGACTAAGCGCCCGGAGGGTAATGAGAACCCGAACCTGGCGACCGGCGAGATTGAGGTTGAGGTGTCCGCCGTTGAGGTGCTGAACACTGCCGCTCCGCTGCCTTTCCAGATTGACGAGCACGTTGAGGTGGGTGAGGAGGCACGTCTGCGCTACCGCTACCTGGATCTTCGCCGCCCGGAGCCGGCTCGCATCATGCGCCTGCGTTCGGACGCGAACCGTGCGGCACGCAACCTGCTGGCTGAGGACGGCTACATTGAGGTTGAGACCCCGACCCTGACCCGTTCCACCCCTGAGGGTGCGCGTGACTTCCTGGTGCCGGCTCGTCTGGCTCCGGGTTCGTGGTACGCTCTGCCGCAGTCCCCGCAGCTGTTCAAGCAGCTGCTGCAGGTGGGCGGTATTGAGAAGTACTACCAGATTGCCCGCTGCTACCGTGACGAGGATTTCCGTGCGGACCGTCAGCCTGAGTTCACTCAGCTGGACATTGAGGCTTCGTTCGTTGATCAGGAAGACATCATTGAGCTGGGCGAGCGCATCGTTGAGGCTGTGTGGAACCTGATTGATGTGAAGGTTCCCCGCCCGATTCAGCGCATGACCTACAAGGATGCGATGGAGAAGTACGGTACGGACAAGCCTGACCTGCGTTTTGGTCTGGAGCTGACTGAGCTGACCGAGTACTTCAAGGACACCACTTTCCGCGTGTTCAAGGCTCCTTACGTGGGTGCTGTGGTCATGCCCGGTGGTGCTTCTCAGCCTCGCCGTACCCTGGACGCTTGGCAGGAGTGGGCTAAGCAGCGTGGCGCTAAGGGCCTGGCTTATGTCCTCATTCAGGAAGATGGCGAGCTGACCGGTCCGGTGGCTAAGAACATTACTGACGCTGAGCGTGCTGGCCTGGCTGAGGCTACCGGCGCGAAGCCCGGCGACTGCATCTTCTTCGCTGCTGGTGAGGCTAAGGCTTCCCGCGCGCTGCTGGGTGCTGCTCGTGTTGAGATTGGTCACCGTACCGGCCTGATTAAGGACGGCGAGTGGTCGTTCGTGTGGGTTGTTGACGCTCCCATGTTTGAGTCTTCTGCTGAGGCTACTGAGTCCGGTGACGTGGCTCTGGGTCACTCTGCTTGGACTGCTGTGCACCACGCGTTCACCTCCCCGAAGCCCGAGTTCATGGATACTTTCGACACTGACCCGGGTTCGGCTCTGGCGTACGCTTACGACATTGTCTGCAACGGCAACGAGATTGGTGGCGGTTCGATCCGTATTCACCGCCGTGACGTGCAGGAACGCGTGTTCGCTGTGATGGGCATTGGTGAGGAAGAGGCTCAGGAGAAGTTCGGCTTCCTGCTGGATGCGTTCAAGTACGGCGCACCGCCCATGGGTGGTATTGCGTTTGGTTGGGACCGTATTGTGTCTCTGCTGGCTGGTGTTGATTCGATTCGCGAGGTTATTGCGTTCCCGAAGACCGGTAATGGTTACGATCCGCTGACTGCGGCTCCTGCACCGATTACTCCGGAGCAGCGTAAGGAAGCTGGCGTTGATTTCAAGCCGAAGAAGAAGGACGAGGAGTAATCTTGTCTAGTCTTTGGTCGTGCGCCCCGTAGGGGGTGTGGGCCTGTGCGGCGTGAACCCGGCGGGCGTTGAGCTGTGCGGGGTTGCCGTTGAGGGTGGGCTGTGTATTCTGCTGGTGCAGGGTCGCAGCCCACCTTTTGTATCGACTGGCGTGCGTGCCGATTTGTGTACTAACTGAATGTGTACTGACCGAAGGGGGAGGGGAGCATGCGTATTCTGATCGCCGGCCCGAGCGGTAGCGGTAAGACGACGTTCGCGGCGCGGTTGGGGCGCCTCCTGGACATTCCGCATACGGAGATGGACTCGTTGCATTGGGGCCCGAACTGGACTCCGCGCCCTAGTTTTGAGGCGGATGTTCAGGCACTCATTGAACAGTCTGCGTGGATTACGGAGTGGCAGTATCCGCAGGTGCGCGGCCGCCTGCTGGAGCGTGCGGATGTGGTGATTTATCTGCGCTATAGCCGTGCGGTGGTCATGTGGCGTGTGGTTCGCCGGACGGTGCGTCGTGCGGTGACGGGTCAGAGGCTGTGGGCGGATAATGTGGAGCCGCCGCTGAAGAATATTCTGCGCGACCCGGACAACATGATTCGGTACACGTGGAGGAGCTACCCGCATGTTGGGGAGTTGCTGGCGGAGGCTCGCGGGCAGCATCTGCAGAAGCGTTTTATTGAGTTTCGTACCCCGCGGGCGGCGAACCAGTTTTTGCGTGCCGTGCAGTTGCGCGGTGTGCTCTGAGGCGGATCCCCTAAACCAGCCGCCGAGAGTGGTGTCGAAAGAGATGTATGAGCCCGGTGAAGGCCGGCTCCAGTTGAAAGATGAACCCAGTTGAAAGGTGAACGATGCGAGTAGTTATTCAGCGCGTGACCCGCGCGGCGGTGCGCGTGGCGGGTGAGACGGTCGGCGCGATTGAGCAGCCCGGCTACCTGGTGCTGGTCGGTATCACGCACGGTGACGGTGCGGCGCAGATTGCGAAGCTTGCCGATAAGACCGCGAACCTGCGCCTGCTGGAGGGGGAGAAGTCCCTCCTCGATGAGGATGCACCCGTGCTGGCGGTCAGCCAGTTCACCCTGTACGGGGATGCAAAGAAGGGCCGCCGCCCCTCCTGGTCTGCCGCTGCGCCCGGTGCGGTGAGTGAGCTGCTGTTCAACGACTATGTTCAGGCGCTGCGTGAGCGTGGCCTGCACGTGGAGACCGGCGTGTTCGGTGCGGACATGCAGGTGGAGCTGGTCAATGACGGCCCGGTGACCTTGATTCTCGATAGTGAGACCCTCTAAGAGCGGCTCACAATTTAGACGATAGGTCCTAAATTCTGGTCATGAGTTAGTGACTTTGGTGGGGGTCTTTAACCCGTACCAGAGTCACGAAGTCATGACCGAAATTTCCTGTGAAACGATAGAGTAAGACTATGGCTGATTCCCTCTTTGATCTTGAGTTGCCCGATGACGGGGACCGCGTGAGCCTGATTGGTGCGCCCGCTGAGGAGCCCTCCTCGCGTGCCTCTGCGCCGTACGCGCACTCTTCCCGTTCGGCGTCTCGTGCGCCGTTGGCGGTGCGTATGCGTCCGCGCACTATTGATGAGGTTCTCGGCCAGGATCATCTGCTGACTCCAGGTGCACCTTTGCGCGTGTTGGCGGGGGAGAACGCCGGACCGGCTGGCCCGTCTTCGGTGATTTTGTACGGTCCTCCGGGTACGGGTAAGACCACTCTGGCGCATGTGATTGCGCGCGCGCCGGGTCGTAAGTTCGTGGAGCTTTCGGCGATTACCGCGGGCGTGAAGGATGTGCGCGCGGTCATGGATCAGGCACTGCTCGACCGCGACATGTACGGTACGACCACAGTGCTCTTCCTCGACGAGATTCACCGTTTCACCAAGGCTCAGCAGGATGCGCTCCTGCCCGGCGTGGAGAACCGCTGGGTGATCCTGGTGGCGGCTACGACGGAGAACCCGTCGTTCAGCATTATTTCGCCGCTACTTTCGCGCTCGCTTCTGTTGCGGGTTCATTCGCTGGAACAGTCCGATATTGAGCAGCTGATTGATCGTGCGCTGGCTGATCCGCGCGGTTTTGGTGGTGCGGCGGTCATTGATGAGGATGCGCGCGCCCACCTCGCCGCGGTTTCTGGAGGCGACGCTCGCCGCTCCCTGACGTCCTTGGAGGCGGCGGCTGCGATTGCGTTTAGCGAGGTTGAACAGGCGGGGGAGAAGGGCCCCGAACCTGCCGCGCCCGTGCGCATCACCTTGGCACACGCCACGGAGGCGGTGGACCGCGCCGCGATCCGCTACGACCGTTCGGGTGATCAGCACTATGACGTGGTGAGCGCGTTCATTAAATCCATGCGCGGCTCTGATGCGGACGCCGCGGTGCACTACTTGGCGCGCATGCTGGAGGGTGGCGAGGATCCGCGTTTTGTGGCGCGTCGCATCATGATTTTGGCGAGTGAGGATATTGGTCTGGCTGATCCGCAGGCTCTGCAGGTGGCGACGGCTGCGGCGCAGTCGGTGGCGCTGGTGGGCATGCCGGAGGCGCGTATTATCCTGTCGCAGGCGGTGATTTATTGTGCGCTCGCGCCGAAGTCGAATGCGGCGTATAACGCGATTAACCGCGCGATTGCGGATGTGCGTGCGGGTGCTTCGGGTCAGGTTCCGGTGCATTTGCGTGATGGTCATTATGCGGGGGCTAAGCAATTTGGTCACGGCGTGGGGTATGTGTATGCGCATGATGAGCCGGGGCATGTGGCGGCGCAGCAGTACCTGCCGGATACTCTGCGCGGTACGGTCTACTACGAGCCCACGCAGCACGGTTTTGAGCGTACGTTGACGGAGCGTCGTGAGCGTATTCGCCGTATTTTGGATGCGGCTCCGGTGCAGGATACGACCCGTTAGCTCATGCGGCGCCTAGTAATACTTAGGAAATGAACGGATGAAGCTCTCTCTTTCCTTACCTCCCGTGATTGCTTCCAAGCTGGTGCACGCTTTCGGTGGGCTTGGCATGCGGGGTGAACTTTATGATGGGCGGAAGGCCTATTGTTTGGCGCACCGACCGGCACTCTATGTGAAGGGTGAACCGGAGCTTCTGTCAGAAGCGGGTCTTCGCTTCACGGTAGGTGATGGAGCCTATGAGGCGACCGTGAATCTCGTGCATCAGGAATACGCGGGTTGGCATATTGTGTGTAGCCCCCTGCAGGGTGGAATTGTTGGTCAGAGGCCTGCTGTAGAGGTGACATTTGGCCCGCATACTCACGTTTTCACTCCGTATTCTCTAATCCATGCTGCGGCCCCGGAGGGGTGGACTACCTGGCGTGAGATGGTTGACAGAGAGCTGCTCACATATACGCTACTTTTTGCAGAGGTAACAGATAATCTCGCGGGGGATATGCGTAGCCTGCCGTCTGTTGTCGAGCTTTTTGACGTTCCTGCTGAGGAGGTCGTTCTTTTTGTGTTCGATTTTGAACGGGATGATTCTGCTTTACCGAGCCCAGACGAGGTTACTGCTGAGCTTCTTGCCCCGAACGAAGGTACAGCTGCTGCGCTGTGTGGGTACAGTTTTGTGGCGTAGATTTGTCTGAGTGCTGGAGATGATGCGCCTGAGGACACGCGAAGATGGCACCGGCAGACCCTGCCGGGGGAGTGGCGTGCCCCTGTATGCGAGCTGGCTGCGCGAACCAGCCACACGGGCCACCCGCACCAAACAGCAGGCAAACAGAAAGCGGTGCGTAGTACCTCGGTAGTACTGCGCACCGCGTCAGAGTTTTGAGTTGTGATAGACGTCTTGACTGCCAGCCTTCCCGGAAGGGCGGACGCCAAGCTTGTTATGGTTTCTAGTCTAGGCGATATGGGGGGCGCGGTTCAAGCTATTTCCCATAAAGACACAGGTTAAAAATAACGAAATGATTACAATCCAACATCTTAGCGCCGCAATTTTTCGGGGAAGTCGCACCTAAAGAGTCCTGACGGGCATAAATAATTCCTGTGGGGGTCGTGTGGGCAAGCATCAAAAACCCACATGTATAGTGATTTGAACCAAAGATTTCCCAAAAGGCTGGTAAAGCCCGGGTGCATCCGGTAAGCTTGACGGGTCTGGCAATTACTATGCCCGCATCCGTGCGGGTGTCAGTAATGTAGCTGCGGGGTACTCTGCCCCGAGCTCTCCGCCCCACCGCCGTACAGCAACGACCGAATCGGTCGCGTACGGATCTCGGCGGGGTCAACCGAGGAGGCCAGTATTCAACAGACCGAGGCCCCACCCGTGAGGGTGCAGGAGCCTCACATATGAAAGGTAGATTGTGGCTAAGCACAACCGCACCCGCCGTACCGTGCGTCAGTCCCGTGCCCTGGGCATTGCACTGACCCCGAAGGCAGAAAAGTACCTCGAGCGTCGTCCTTACGGCCCCGGCCAGCACGGCCGTGCCCGCAAGAAGGCTGACTCCAACTACGCTACCCAGCTGAAGGAAAAGCAGCGTCTGCGCGCTCAGTACAACATCCGCGAGGCACAGATGCGCCGCGCATACCTCGAGGCAAAGCGTACCGAGGGCCAGACCGGTAAGAACATGGTCGAGCTGCTCGAGACCCGCCTCGACGCTCTGGTTCTGCGTGCAGGTTTCGCCCGCACCATTGCACAGGCACGTCAGATGGTTGTTCACCGTCACATCATGGTTGACGGCGTTCGCGTGGACCGCCCCTCGTTCCTCGTCAAGCCCGGCCAGCTGATCCACGTTCACCCCAAGGCTGAGAAGACTGCCCCCTTCCAGGCTGCGGCTGCTGGCGAGCACCAGGCAGTTCTGCCCGAGGTTCCCGCATACCTGAACGTTGAGATTGAGAAGCTGCACGCAAAGCTTGAGCGTAAGCCCAAGCGTGAAGAGATCCCCGTGATCTGCGACGAGCAGCTGGTCGTTGAGTACTACTCGCGTCTGGCATAATCTCGATTTTTCGAGAAGCAACCCGTCCTGCACCGTTTGGTGGGGGCGGGTTGTTCCCGTTTAACGCGCGGGTTTTTGGGGTATATACACCAGAGGGCAGTGGTGCCGCTGAACCTGTGAATCTTCCTTCGCTGGGAGTTTCATGAGAGTTTAGGGGGCGCTTGAAGGATTTTTCGACTAAAATAGGGGATTGAACTGTGTATACAGTCCTGAACTGTACGCACAATCCGGCTGCGTGCCACGGTGGCATGCGGTCCTGTACGACTATTGATAAGCATCATGCATTGAGCGGAATGGGGTTATAGATGACCGGCGGAGATATTGCGGGCCTGATTGCAGCGGGAGTTTTTGCGATTCTGGTGGCTCTTCTTGCGCTACCCATTATTCGCCTGACTAAGGTGTTTGATGAGCTTATCGTGACGATTCGTTCGCTGAACCAGAGCACCGGCCCCCTCATTGAAGAGGTGACCCGCACTGTGGTGACCACCAATGAGCAGCTGGAGAAGGTTGACGACATCACCTCGAACGTTTCGGATGCGTCCGCGAACGTTTCTGCGCTGTCCTCGCTGGTGACCTCGACTGTGGGTCAGCCGCTGATTAAGGTTGCGTCCTTCTCGTACGGTGTGCGTCAGGCGTTCCGCGGCGGCAAGTCCGGCGATGCACACGGCAACACCCACGCTGGCGGTCAGTATGGTTCGGCACAGTCCTCTTACTCTGCAGGTGGTGAGAACTAATGGGTCTGCTTCGTTCAGCTCTTCTGCTTGGCGCCGGCGCGGCGGTTGGTTACTTCGCTTCTAGGCGTGCCGCCTCCTCTGAACCTGCTCAGCGTACCCCCGGCAGCGCCCTGCTCATGCGTGAGCACGGTGAGCTTGCCCTCAACCCGGAGTCTCAGATGGGAAAGTTCTTCGATTCGCCGATTGGCAAGCCCCTGCAGCCGTATGCGTTGCGTGCTGTTGAGTTCGCCGCCCGTGTGCGTGAGGGCATGCAGGAGAAGGAGAGGGAGCTCAACGCTAAGGTAGAGCGCCAGAAGCAGGATCTGCGTCCTGGCTCCCTGGATACGTGGGACCGCCAGATGAGTTCGGCTGAGATTGAGTCCACGAACCGCCGCCTGGCTGAGCGTGAACTCATTGAGGTGGAGGCTGAGATTGCCTCCTTGGAAGAGGCTCAGAAGCGAGCGCGTGAGCAGCGTATTGCGCGTGACCGTCAGCTCGGTGACGGCTTCTTCAACTAGGTTTTAAAAGGTGGTGTCTTCGCCCGTAAACCACGGTACGAGACTGGCTCGATTAGCCATTTTGCTCTCGGGCAGGCACCATAGGTCAGTAGACTAATTTAGAATTTCGCACAGATTACTCTAAGGAACGAGATGCTCTCACAGGAGATTTCCAAGCGCTGGATCGATTTCTTCGCTTCCCGCGGCCATACTGTGGTGCCTTCGGCATCGCTGATTTCGAACGAGCCCGGCGCCATGTTCACCATCGCCGGTATGGTTCCGTTCATTCCCTACTTCCTGGGCCGTGAGACCCCTCCGTTCTCCCGCGCGACCAGCGTGCAGAAGTGCATCCGCACCCTGGACATTGAAGAGGTCGGTAAGACTGCACGTCACGGTACCTTCTTCCAGATGGCTGGTAACTTCTCCTTCGGTGATTACTTCAAGGAGAAGGCTATTCCTTTCGCTTACGAGCTGCTGACTACCCCTCAGGATCAGGGTGGTTTTGGCCTGGATCCCGAGCGCCTGTGGGTCACCATTTACGAGGGTGACGAAGAGGCATTCGAGATTTGGACTAAGACCGTTGGTTTCCCCGCTGAGCGTATTCAGCGTATGGGCATGAAGGAAAACTACTGGTCCACCGGTCAGCCCGGCCCTGCAGGCCCCGACTCGGAGATCTTCTACGACCGTGGCCCCGCCTACGGTAAGGAAGGCGGCCCGGCGGCTGACGACGACCGTTACATTGAGATTTGGAACCTCGTGTTCATGCAGTACCAGCGTGGCGAGGGCATCGGCAAGGACGACTTCGAGATTCTGGGCGATCTGCCGAAGAAGAACATCGATACCGGCCTGGGTGTTGAGCGCCTGGCAATGCTGCTGCAGGGTGTTGAGAATTTCTACGAGACCGACCAGGTCCGCCCCGTTCTGGACGCTGCGTCTAAGCTGTCCGGTAAGAAGTACCACGGCTCCGAGTCCCCCGAGGACGAGGGCTACGAGGATGACGTGCGCATGCGCGTGGTGGCGGACCACATCCGCTCCTCGCTGATGCTGATTGCTGATGGCGTGACCCCCTCCAACGAGGGTCGCGGCTACATTCTGCGCCGTCTGATGCGCCGCGCGATTCGTGCGATGCGTCTGCTGGGCGTTACTGAGCCCTGCCTGCCCGTGCTGTTCCCGGCTTCTTGCGAGGCTATGAAGGGTGCTTTCCCGTACGTGGGTGACGACTTCGAGCGTATTTCCCGCATTGCGTACGCTGAGGAGAAGGCGTTCCTGCACACCATTGAGACCGGTACTGAGCGCCTGGAAGAGGCTGTTGCTGCCGCTAAGAAGGACGGCTCCAACTCTGTTTCTGGTGCTGAGGCGTTTGCTCTGCACGACACTTACGGCTTCCCGATTGACCTGACCCTGGAGATGGCTGCTGAGGCTGGCGTGAAGGTTGACGAGAAGGCTTTCCGCGAGCTGATGGCTGAGCAGCGTCACCGTGCGCAGGCTGACGCTAAGGCGAAGAAGGGTGCGTTCGCTGACCTGTCCGAGCTGCGTAAGCTCGTGGACGAGCGTGGCTCCATCTTCACCGGTTACACCGAGCTGCGTACTGAGACTAAGCTGCGCGCAATCCTGGTGGATGGCGTGTCTGTTCCCGCCGCTAAGGCTGGCGACAAGATTGAGGTTGTCCTGGATGAGACTCCGTTCTACGCGGAGGCTGGTGGCCAGGCAGCTGACACCGGTGTTATTACCGGTAACGGCTTCATCATTGACGTTCAGGACGTTCAGCAGCCCGTGAAGGGTCTGAGCGTTCACCGCGCCGTTGTCCGTGAGGGCGAGGTTCACGTCGGTGCCGATGTTGTGGCACAGGTTGATGTTCAGCGCCGCCGCGACGGTGAGAAGGCACACTCCGGTACCCACATTATTCACGCTGCCCTGCACCAGGTGCTCGGCAACGAGGCTACTCAGCGTGGCTCCTTCAACAAGGAAGGCTACCTGCGTTTCGACTTCGCGTGGGGCGAGGGCCTGTCCGAGTCCGCTAAGCGTGAGGTTGAAGAGGTTGCTAACCTCGCGATTCGCGATAACCACGAGGTGATTACCCGTGAGATGCCGCTGGCTGAGGCTAAGGCTCTGGGCGCTATGAGCCTCTTCGGCGAGAAGTACGGCGACGTGGTGCGTGTTGTTGAAATCGGCGGCGAGTTCTCTCGCGAGCTGTGCGGTGGTACCCACGTTGGTTCGTCCGCTGAGATTGGTTCGCTGACCCTGCTGACCGAGGGCTCTGTTGGCTCCGGTAACCGCCGTGTTGAGGCTCTGGTGGGTCTGGATTCCTTCAACCACCTGGCTGCTGAGCGTACCCTGGTGAACCAGCTGACCGGCCTGATGAAGGTTCAGTCCTCCGCTGATCTGCCGGAGAAGATTAACCAGACTCTGGCTAAGCTGAAGGCTGCTGAGAAGGAACTGGCTCAGCTGCGCCGCGAGAAGCTGCAGGCTGAGGCTGGCAAGCTGCTGGAGAACGCACAGACTATCGGTTCTGTTCGCGTTCTGGCGCATGACGCTGGCGAGCTGGACGCTAACGGCGTTCGTGAGCTGGCTCTGGATCTGCGTTCGCGCTTCGGTTCCGAGGCTGCTGTTGTCGCCGTGGTGGGTGTGGCTAATGGTCGCCCCGTCATCCTGGTGGCAACTAACGAGGGTGCTCGTGAGGCTGGCGTGAAGGCTGGCGCTCTGGTCCGCGTTGCTGCCGGTGTTCTCGGCGGCGGTGGCGGCGGTAAGGACGACGTCGCTCAGGGCGGTGGCCAGGATGCATCCAAGATTGGTGCTGCACTGGACGCTGTCCGCGACGCTATCGCACAGGCTCAGGCCTAAACATGGCAGAATTCCAGCGCGGAGTGCGGATGGGTGTCGATGTGGGTAACGCCCGCGTCGGCACCGCCCTCAGCGACCCCGACGGTATCCTCGCCACCCCGCTCAAGACGCTGCGCCGCGACGCGAAGAAGAACTCTGACCGCCGTGTTTTGCGCAAGCTGATTGAGGTGAACGAGGTGGTGGAGGTTTTCGTCGGGCTTCCGAAGACCATGCGTGGTGGGGATTCTCCCTCCACGGAAATGGCTCGGGAGTACGCTCAGGCTCTGCGCTCCGAGCTGGATGCCGAAGAGAAAACACACATTAACATTTGGCTGGTGGATGAGCGACTCACCACCGTGAGCGCTCACCGTGCACTGCACGAGGCTGGGGTTTCCAGCCGAGATTTCAAGACTATGGTTGACCAGGTGGCGGCTGTGAATATTTTGCAGTACAGCCTGGATGCCCTCAAGGCGGGGCAGTCCGTAGCCGGGTACAAGGTGAGCGATCCGGCCCACGAAGAAAACCGACCGTCCGAGTCAGAAGGGACCACGGTCGGTGCCGTCAACGAAACGGAGAACCTTCAGTGACCGAACAGAATAAACAGCCCGAAGAGAGCGGGCTCGACCTCTTTAGGCCCACGGCTGAGGACGAACGTAAGGGCATTACCGGCATCACGATGGAACAGGAAATCGTGTCGGTGGCTACGTTGCGTGCGCGTAAGCGCCGCCGCCGCGCCATCATGCTGAGCGCAATTTCCCTGTTTGTCGTGGCTCTGGTCATCATTTCGGGTGCCCTGATTACTCGCTATGACCCGTTCAAGACTCGTGACTACTCGGGTGGCGGCAATGGTACGACCGTGACTTTCACGATTCGTTCTGGCCAGTCCACCGCGCAGGTGGCGCAGGAGCTTGAGGCGGCGGGCGTCATTGCTGATGCTGATAAGTTCCTTGAGGTGTACACCAAGGAGAGCAAGGGTAAGTACTTGCAGCCTGGCACCTATGAACTGCAGCAGCACATGAGCAGCTCGAGCGCGATTACGACCATTATTGATGCGAACAGCAACGTTCTGTACCTGGCGATTCCGCAAGGTAAGCGCGTGAGCGAGACCATCGATCTGATTGTTTCTGGCTCCGATGGCGCGTTCACCCGCAAGCAGGTTGAGGACGCGGTCAGCAACTACACCCAGTACGGTGTGCCGAGCAACTTCCCCTCGATTGAGGGTTGGTTGCACCCGGGTGAGTACCGCTTCCCGAAGGACACCGACATCAAGAAGGTCATTCAGACCATGGTCGATAAGACCAAGGCTGACCTGAAGGAAGCCGGCGTGAGCGGCGACCAGAAGACCTTCGAGGTGCTGACCATCGCCTCCATCGTGGAGCTTGAGGCTCAGCCGAAGGACTACGTGGCAGTTGCAGGCATCATTGAGAACCGCCTGAACAACCCCGACGGTGAGACCTCCGGCCTGATTCAGTCGGATGCGACCGTGACCTACGGTCTGGGCGTCCGCTCGTACCACCTGACTGAAGAGCAGAAGGCAGATAAGAGCAATAAGTACAACACTTATGCGAATAAGGGTCTTCCGAAGGGTCCGATTGGTTCCCCGCAGCTGGCTTCGATTAAGGCTGCTGCGGCTCCTGAGAAGAACCCGTACTACTACTGGGTGACTGTGGACCTGGACTCCGGTGAGACTAAGTACTCCCGCACTTACGCTGAGCACCAGCGTTACGTTGAAGAGTACAACCAGTGGTGTTCTAAGCACCCGAACCGCTGTAGCTAAGTTGTAGCTCATTGGTTTAGCTGGTAGCTACGATTTGGTAGCTTCGGCGTGAAGGTTCCTTGCTGAGGCGGGTACCGCCTCCACGAGAGTGGAGAGGTACCCGCCTTTGCTATACCCGAATATTGGTTTGTCCCTTAAAATGGGTTAGAGTGCGCCCATGAACGCGGGTTCGTGGCGTGCGTGTCCGCAAGCCCCAAGCGTTGAGAGCGTTCCCCAGCGTTGAGAGCGAAAGAGTATCTATCGATGAAGACTGAACCGTACCGTGAGGCCCCGTATCTTCGCCGCGCCTACGTGCTGGGGCACCCGATTGCCCATTCGCTGTCGCCTGCGCTGCATCGTGCCGCGTATGACTTTTTGGGTGAGCAGAATTTGGGTTATGATCGCCGCGATACTCTGCCCGATGATTTGCCGGAGATTATGCACGGCGTGCGTCACCCGAAGGGTACGGAGGACGCCCCGTATATTGCGGGCCTGTCGGTGACGATGCCGTTGAAGACCGCGGTCATTCAGTATTGCGATGAGCTGAGCGAGACTGCCCGCGTGACCGGTGCGGTGAACACGGTGTATCCGCGCGGTGAGAAGGTACTGGGCGATAACACGGACGTGATCGGCATTGTGAACGCGCTGCGCCACGCCGGTTTGGAACCGGAACCGCTCAAGGATTCTGCCGCGATTGTGGGCGGGGGAGCGACCGCTATTTCCGCCCTGACCGCACTGCATCAGCTGGGGTATTCCCGTGTGAGCGTGTACGCCCGTTCGCTGCATAAGCTCGCTAGCGTGCAGGAGGCGGCGGACCGCCTGGGCGTTCAGCTGGAGCGGGTTTCCCTGGCTGAACTACCGCAGAATCTTGCGGAGCGCGGTCATCACCCGGTGGTGTCTACTCTTCCTGCCCATGCGGCGGATGAGTGGGCGAGCCAGCTGAGCGGGCTGAAGGGCGCCTCCGCGACGCACCAGCCGGTACTGCTCGATGTTGCGTATAACCCGTGGCCTTCGGTGCTGGCGAGTGCCTGGGAGGCTAACGGCGGCACGGTGGTTTCTGGCCTGGAGATGCTGCTGTATCAGGCGGTGGAGCAGGTTCTGCTGTTTACCGGCCGTGAACTGCAGCCCGCCGAACTGCTGGGTCTAATCAATGCGATGTGCGTGGCGGTTGGTCTTGCGCCTCGTGCTTCCGTTTCGTGAAAAAAGCGTGCTTTCACTCGCTCAGTAAACAGGCATTTTATACACTATTTATACACGTGAAGAATTATTATTCCTTCCTCCTGCGCTGCGGTGCGGGTGCGATGAAAAGAGGTTAACCTATGGCTCTGCGTTGGCTCACTGCCGGAGAATCCCACGGCGAGGCGCTCGTCGGCATTATTGAGGGCGTGCCCGCCGGTGTGGAACTCACCAGCGACATGGTGCGTGACGCCCTGGCTCGTCGCCGCCTTGGCTACGGCCGCGGTGCCCGCATGAAGTTCGAGGAGGACCGCGTGCGCATCCTGGGCGGTGTGCGTCACGGCCTGACTCAGGGCGGCCCGGTCGCGATTGAGATTGCGAACACCGAGTGGCCCAAGTGGACTGACGTGATGAGCTCCGACCCGGTGGATCCGAAGCTGATTGAGGGTCGTGCGCGTAATGCTGCGCTGACCCGTCCGCGCCCCGGTCACGCCGATTTTGCGGGTATGCAGAAGTACAACTTCTCTGAGGCTCGCCCGGTGCTGGAGCGCGCCTCCGCTCGCGAGACTGCGACTCGCGTGGCTCTTGGTGTGGTTGCCGCCCAGATTTTGAAGGCTCTGGGTGTTGAGCTGGTTTCTCACACCGTGGCTGTGGGTGGCGTGCACGCTCCCGAGGGCGCCCCGGTGCCTTCGCCTCGCAACGTTGATCAGCTGGATGCTGACCCGCTGCGCTGCTTCGACAAGGCAACCTCCGACGCGATGGTTCAGCGCGTGGACGAGGCACACAAGGACGGCGAGACTCTCGGCGGTGTGGTTGAGGTGCTCGCGTACGGTATGCCTCCCGGACTGGGTTCGTACGTGCACTGGGACCGCCGCCTGGACGCGCGCCTCGCCGCAGCGCTGATGGGTATTCAGGCTATTAAGGGCGTTGAGGTTGGCGACGGTTTCGCGACCGCTGACCGCCCGGGCACTGCCGCTCACGACGAGATTTCCATCGGTGAGCACGGCGTTACCCGCGATACCAACCGTGCAGGTGGTATTGAGGGCGGCATGAGCATTGGCGACCTGCTGCGTGTGCGCGCGGCAATGAAGCCCATTGCGACCGTCCCGAAGGCCCTGAAGACCATTGACACTTCCACCGGTGAAGAGGCTCGCGCCCACCACCAGCGTTCGGACGTGTGTGCTGTTCCCGCCGCCGGCGTGGTGGCGGAGGCTATGGTCGCCCTGGTGCTTGCTGAAGCGGCACTGGAGAAGTTTGGCGGCGACTCGATTGGTGAGACTCGCCGCAACATGGATTCCTACCTGGACGCCATTCCGGCGTCTCTGGCGTGGGAGTCTAACGTGGCTGGTTGGGACGCGTAGTGCCCCTTCCGGCGGAGTCTGAGGGCCGCGGCACGAAGGGTCGCGGTTCCGGGGAGGTTTCTGTGGAACAGGGTGTTCGCCCGGTCGCTTCGAGCCCCCTTGCGCGTATTGCTGCGGCAACGCAACGTGCGCGAGGGGGCGCTTCGCCGCGCCCGGAACCCGGCGCAGAATCCGGTGTATCTGTTGCGGCTGAGCAGGCTGTTGAGGCTGCAGGCGCTGAGACTGTTGAGGCTGCAGGCGCTGAGGTTCGTGAGACTGTTGCGCGTGAGGCTGCCGCATCGGTTTCTTCCGCGTCAGTTTCTTCTGCGCGCCCGGCTTCTCGCGTGCCCACCCCCGCTGACCTGATGCGTTCTGGCACCCGCCCCCTGCCCGCCGCCGCTACGGCGAGCACGCAGGGTGTGCGCCTGTACGCCTCCTCGGTATCTGAGGACGCCGACCCGGCGCTCGGCCTGGACGAGGACCTGCGCCTGAAGCTGCTCAGCGCCCTGCAGGGCATGGGCACCGCCGAAGAGGAGCCCCGCAAGGAACCCGCAAAGACGGAAGCACCCAAGCTTGCACCTGCACATCCTGTAGCTGTGCCCGCGGCTGAACCCGCCAAGCCGGTCCGTCCGACCCCGGCACTGTTCGGTAAGGTTCAGGTTGCCACACCCGCAGTGCCCGCCGCGGCAGAAGAGAGCCAGGCAGGGGAGAAGCTCCTCGAAGCTTGCGCGCCGGAAGAAACGCCCGCATCGGAAGAACCCGTTGCGCTGGAGAAAATCCCCGCGGAAATCCCCGCAGAAATTCCTGCGGCGGCGCTCGCAGAAGACGAGTCCGCCGGCGCTCGCATCCACCCGCAGCAGGTGCGTGAAATGCACGAGAACTTCGCGGAACGCTCTCGCCCCATTGTGCTCATCGGCCCCATGGCGGCAGGTAAGACCTACATTGGTACGCACCTGGCGCGTTTCTACGGCTACGAGTTCCTCGACGCCGACCAGCTCATCGTGGAACGCTACGGCGAAGTCTCCGAGATCTTCGAGATTTTCGGTGAGGCGTATTTCCGCGAGCTCGAACGCAAAACCATCGAAGAGGTCCTCACCTCGCCCGTGTACCGCAACACGGTGTTCTCCCTGGGCGGTGGCGCACCCATGACCGATTCGGTTGCGGAGCTGCTCAAGGACGAATGCGTGGTGTACATCCTCGTTGATGCTGACACCGTCACCCCGCGCATTACCGGCAACAAGACCCGCCCGCTGCTGCAACCGAACCCGGTCGAGCGGTGGACCGAAATTTTTGAGCGTCGCCGCAGCCGATACGAAGAGCTGGCGCACTTCACCCTGGATGCACGAGGCGGCCGCCCCATCACCGAGATGACCGCCGAGATCCAGGCGTACGTGACCGCAACCCGTGCCTCCCGCGCGCAGCGCCCCCAAGCATAACCCCTCACCTGTGAAAGGACACATGATGAGCACTCAGCCCACCCCCACTTTCGGTGCCTCCGGCGCGGAAGATATTACCCGCATCCCGGTGACCGGCAGCTCCCCGCGTGAGAACTATGAGGTTCTCATCGGCCACAACCTGCTCGGTAAAATCCCCGAAATTCTGGGCAACCGCACCAAGAAGGTGCTCGTGATTCACCCGCGTGCCCTGCGTTCCACCGGTGAGCTGGTCATGGAAGACCTGCGTGCCATGGGCTACGAGTCGTTCAGCGCCGAAATCCCGGACGCTGAGGAGGCGAAGCACTACCAGGTGGCGGCGTTCTGCTGGCAGGTGCTCGGTCAGAACGACTTCACCCGCACCGACGCGATTATCTCCGTGGGTGGCGGCGCCATTACCGACGTTGCCGGCTTCGTCGCAGCAACCTGGTTGCGCGGCGTGCGCGTCATCCACATCCCGACCACCCTGCTCGGCATGGTGGACGCTGCCGTGGGCGGTAAGACCGGCATCAACACCGCCGAAGGTAAGAACCTGGTCGGCGCGTTCTGGCCGCCCGCCGCAGTGCTCTGCGAAATCGGCACCCTGCGCACCCTGCCTGAGCATGAGCTGCTGACCGGCATGGGTGAGGTCGTCAAGTGCGGCTTCATCGCAGACCCCGAAATTCTCGACCTGATCGAGGCGAACCCCAACGCCGTACGTGACTCGCAGTCCGCCGTGATGCGTGAACTCATTGAACGCAGCGTGCGCGTGAAGGCTGAGGTCGTCTCCGAGGACCTGCGCGAATCCGGCCGCCGCGAAATCCTGAACTACGGCCACACCCTCGCCCACGCCATCGAACGTAACGAACGCTACCAGTGGCGTCACGGTGCGGCAGTGTCCGTCGGCATGGTCTACGCCGCCGAACTGGCGCTGGCAACCGGCCACGCCGACGAAGAACTCGTGGCACGTACCCGCCGCATCCTCGAATCCCTGGGCCTGCCCACCTCCTACAAGGCAGACGCATGGCCCCAGCTGCTCGAAGCGATGCGCCGCGACAAGAAGGCACGCGGCAACCTGCTGCGCTTTATCATTCTTGACGGTTTGGCTCGCCCGCGCGTCTACGAGGTGCCGGACGACTCGATCCTGTACATGACCTACCAGGAGATCATCTCCGAGTAGGTGCGAGTCCCGTACATTCACCGGATGCACCCGGCACGTATTTGCTAATACGCGCCAGCCAGGCGGGGTGCCACAAAAACTGTGGCGCCCCTGCTAGGCAAACTCGTGCGCATCCTGTAGAATGTACGGGACATATTTTTGCTCATTGAAAACTTAGCGCCTCGCCGGGTACCACTACGGCGTGAGCGTCGATGACACGAAGGAGAGCCCCATGGCATCCACTACCGATATTAAGAACGGCGCCGTCCTGAAGATTGACGGCAACCTCTGGTCCGTCGTTGAGTTCCAGCACGTTAAGCCCGGTAAGGGTGGCGCGTTCGTCCGCACCAAGCTGCGCAACGTTACCTCCGGCAAGGTCGTCGACCGTACCTTCAACGCTGGCGCTAAGATTGAGACCGCAACCGTTGACCGCTCCGACTACCAGTACCTGTACCAGGACGGCGACGACTACGTCTTCATGGACATGAAGACCTACGACCAGATCAACGTTCCCGCAACCGTTGTTGGCGACGCAGCAAACTACATGCTCGAGTCCCAGACCGCAACCATCGCAATGCACGAGGGCAACCCCCTGTACATCGAGCTGCCCGCATCCGTGGTCCTCGAAATCACCTACACCGAGCCCGGCCTGCAGGGTGACCGCTCCACCGGCGGCACCAAGCCCGCAACCGTTGAGACCGGCTACGAGATTCAGGTTCCGCTGTTCCTGGAGACCGGCACCAAGGTCAAGGTTGACACCCGCACCGGTGAGTACCTCGGTCGCGTGAACGACTAATGAATTCGCGTACGAAAGCCCGATTGCGCGCCCTCGAAGTGCTCTTCGAGGCGGATCAGCGCAACGAAGATTATATTGAGGTACTCCGCCGCCGCCGACTGTACACGGTAGCGCAGATTTCTGCTTACTCTGAGGAAATCATTCGTGGCGTCCGCGACCACGACGAAGAAATCCGCGAGTTTGTGGAGACTTACGCCCGTGACTGGTCCTTCGAGCGTATGCCCGCCGTGGACCGTGCCGTGCTGCGTATTGGCACTTGGGAGCTTCTGTACAATGACGAAGTTCCGGATGCTGTCGCAATTTCTGAGGCTGTCGGTCTGGCGCGTGTGCTGTCCACGAATGAATCTCCGAAGTTCGTGAACGGTCTGCTGGATAAGCTCCGTCAGGTGAAGCCGACCTTGCTCGCGTAAGACGTCCCGCCACGGCATGCCCGCCAGCCCATAGCTGGTTGGTTTGCCGCCGTTGAGGATGCGCCCGCAGGGGAGCGTACGTGAAACCCCCGCCGTGCTGTAGTTCGCTACAGGACGGCGGGGGTTTTCTGCGTCTAGGTTGCGCTTGGTTGGTGCTGTTCTGCGTGGGGTTCCGTATTGGGTGCGGATGCGCTCGCTGGGTTTGTTAGCAACAGTTGAGGCTTCACCGGACAACGCGGGCGGGGGAGTGCCCCCTCTGCGGCGCTGGGCGCCTTGAGGACGGAGCCCCCGCCCCGCGTGCCCGGTATGCGCCTCGTACAGTATCAGCTACTCACCTTGAGCGGATGCGGTCGCCTTGTCTGCCGGAATTGCTTCGCTACCACAACCAATATGTGTGGTCCTTATGTCAGCAACAACGAATGCGTCGTCTTCGGCACGGCGAATAAAAATAATTTCTTGCGTTAGCTGAGGGTCCTTAAATTTCTCGCCCTTGGGCCCATGAAGATTGCTCCAGTCTTCACAGTAGCGCAGGATCACGCCGGTATTGGGCTCGACAGTGCCGTCCTCATTGGCGCTTCCGTAAATTAGCTTTGTCTTGACGTCACGGAAGATAATGTCGCCTTCCGGGGAAATCTTCTGTGAAAGCTCTTGAAACTCCTTCACGGTCTCCCTCAGATGTTCAAGAGTGTTTGCGTGCGCATATCGCGTCAGTTCTTCATCGCTGGTGTGTTCCACATTTCCGTGCCTCCAGACGTTCCAGAGGCGCTGATGCTGCTCAAATGCGATGAGTGCAGTCTTTTCAGTTACCTCAGCGGCTTCCGGAGAGTCGTTGTTTACGTCCATGCTTGCGTGAATCAGTACGATTTCGGAGCCGGACGGGCCGGTCGGAGTAGGCGAAGAAGTAGCAGTGGGAGGTGCAGAAGCCTCGGCGCTTGCGGATTCAGCGCTCGCGGAGGTGGAGGTGCTCGATTCTGCGCTGACCTGCGCGCCGCCGGAACAAGCGGACAGGGTGAGCACCATTGCCGCAGAAAGCGCGGCAATAGAACTACGGTTAAACATCATTGTTGGTTCTTTTCTGGTGTGTGGTTGTGTAAACCGCAGAATTATCCACGCAACAACGTGTGGAATTCAGCGGAATGTTATCGGTTGATGCCATTACCCTAACATACATCTGCAGAGCACACACCCCGGCTAATAGTTTGTCCATTTTGATGAGAGCCTGCTCGTTGTGGTGCAGGCTAGGGGCTCGGTACGCGCCTCATCTTGGCAGCCCCCTCACCGTGAGCGGTCTCTCGCTGAACCTGAACGTAGCCTGTGAACTGTGGTACCCTACTAGAAGCACAAAACCTTTAAATCCGTCCCGTGAGGCGGGGAAGGAGACGGCTATGCCTGGGTCAACTGTACCCACATCCGGCGCGAATCAGGGGCGAAACGTAACCGCAGCCCCCCATTCGCCAACCCCTCAAAACGCCTCCGAGGACGTGACCACCGTCGGCCGCACCATCCTCAGCGAGGACGAAATCCGCCGCGCCCTCACCCGCATCGCGTACGAAATTATTGAAACCAATAAAGGCGTAGAAAACCTCGTACTCGTCGGCATCCGCTCCCGCGGCGTGCCCCTCGCCGTACGACTCGCAGCCCGCATCCAAGCCATCGAGCCGAACTTCAACGCAGAAACACGAATCGGCGCCCTGGACATCACCGCCTACCGCGACGACCAGCGAATCGGCGGCACCACCTCCCCAGATACCGCAGGGGAAAGCATCATGCCCTCCATCGGCATTGAAGGCAAAACCGTAGTTCTCGTTGACGACGTCCTCTACTCCGGCCGCACCGTACGCGCCGCCCTCGACGCACTCAACGCCCACGGACGACCCGCCCTCGTACGCCTGGCAGTCCTCGTAGACCGCGGACACCGGCAACTACCCATCCGCGCCGACCACGTGGGCAAAAACCTGCCCACCAGCGCCAGCGAAACCGTGCGCGTCGTACTGACTGAAACCGACAACGCAACAGACCGAGTTGACATTATCCAGCTGGGAGGGCTCTCATGAAGCATCTGCTCGACACCCGCGAACTAACCCGCGAAGAAGCCATCGAAATCCTTGACGTCGCCGACTACATGGCGCAGGTCAAAGCCGAAAACCGCACCCTCAACGTGCTCAACGGCAAGACCGTCGTCAACCTCTTCTTCGAGGACTCCACCCGCACCCGCCTCTCCTTCGAAGCCGCGGAGAAGCGCCTGGGCGCAGCCGTCACCAACTTCTCCGCCTCCGGCTCCTCCCTGTCTAAGGGCGAGTCGCTCAAGGACACCGCGCAGACCCTCAAGGCGATTGCCGCGGATGCGTTCGTGATCCGCCACTCGGCATCCGGCGCACCGCAGCGCCTCGCCGAAGCAGGCTGGACCGACATCCCCGTGCTCAACGCGGGCGACGGCACCCACGCGCACCCCACCCAGGCGCTGCTCGACGCCGTATCCCTGCGCCAGTACAAGGCAGAACGCGACGGCCTCGACAGCCCCCGCGGCACCGACCTGTCCGGCATGCGTGTGCTCATCGTCGGCGACATCCTGCACTCGCGCGTGGCACGCTCCAACCTCTGGCTGCTGAGCACCCTCGGCGCGCAGGTCGTCTTCGTCGCACCGCCGACCCTGCTGCCGCTGAACACCGCCTCCTGGGTTGAAGAAGCCGGCGTAGAAATCTTCCACGACTTCGACGAAGCCATCGCCACCAACCCCGACGCCGTCATGCTGCTGCGCATCCAGAAGGAACGCATGAACGCCGCGTACTTCCCCTCCGCAGAGGAGTACACCGACCTGTGGGGCCTGACCGCCGAACGCTTCGCAACCCTGCAGGCGCAGCCGCAGCCGGTCGCAATCCTGCACCCGGGCCCCATGAACCGCGGCCTGGAAATCTGCACCGAAGCCGCCGACGCCACCAACTCCTGGGTCCTGCGTCAGGTCAGCAACGGCGTGGCGCTGCGCATGGCGGTGCTCTACCTGCTTCTGACCGACGGCTCCAGCGCCAAGCTCTACGCCGGCGACGAATCCTAAACGACCTTCCTAACGAGAGGAACCAACACCATGAGCAAGTACCTGATCAAGGGCGCAAGCCTCTACGGCGAAAAGGTCGCCGACATCCTCATCGAGGACGGCGTGATTAGCCGCATCGCAGAGAACATCGACGCCGCAGACGCACAGGTCGTCGAGGCGGCAGGCCAGGTGGCGTTGCCCGGCCTGGTCGACATCCACACCCACCTGCGTCAGCCCGGCTACGAGGCATCCGAAACCGTTGAGACCGGCACCCGCGCAGCAGCCCTGGGCGGCTACACCGCAGTGTTCGCCATGGCGAACTCCATGCCCGTGGCAGACACCGCCGCAGTCGTTGAGCAGGTTGACCGCCTCGGCAAGGAATCCGCATGGTGCCGCGTGCAGCCCATCGGTGCAGTGACCGTGGGACTGAAGGGCGAGCGCCTCTCCGACATTGGCGGCATGGCGAACTCCACCGCGAACGTGCGCGTGTTCTCTGACGACGGCATGTGCGTGTACGACCCCGCCGTGATGCGCCGCGCCCTCGAATACGTCAAGACCTTCGACGGCGTTATTGCGCAGCACGCGCAGGAGCCGCGCCTGACCGAAGGCGCCCAGATGAACGAAGGTAAGGTGTCCGCTGACCTGGGTCTGGCCGGCTGGCCCGCCGTCGCTGAAGAGGCAATCATTGCCCGCGACGTGCTGCTGGCTGAGCACCTGGACTCCAAGCTGCACATCTGCCACCTGTCCACCAAGGGCTCCATTGAGGTTGTGCGCTGGGCTAAGTCCCGCGGCGTGAAGGTGACCGCGGAGGCAACCCCGCACCACCTGCTGCTCACCGACGAGACCGCACGCACCTACGACCCGGTCTTCAAGGTGAACCCGCCGCTGCGCACCGAAGAGGACGTCATGGCGCTGCGTCAGGCAGTTGCTGACGGCATCATCGACGTGATCGGTACCGACCACGCACCGCACCCGGCAGAGACCAAGGAATGCGAGTGGGCGTGCGCTGCGAACGGTATGACCGGCCTGGAGCAGGCACTGTCCATCATCCAGATGACCCTGGTTGACACCGGCATGATTACCTGGCGCGACGTGGCACGCATCCTCTCTGAGCAGCCCGCGAAGATCGGTCGCCTGGACCACGAGCAGGGCCGCCCGCTTGCCGAAGGCGAACCGGCAAACATTGTGCTGGTCGACCCGAAGGCAACCCGCGTAATCAAGCCGGAGGAGCAGGCAACCAAGGGTAAGAACAACCCCTACCGCGACATGGAGGTGCCCGGCTCGATCCGTGCAACCTTCTACGCTGGCCACCCGACCGTGCTGAACGGCGAGCTGGCAACCCCGCGTCGCTAACCCGCGCCGCTAAGCTCGTAAGCGCGAGGCGAACCGCGTAGTGACCGTGCCTGGCGGTGGCGGGTTCACGCCCGCCACCGCCTTGCGGGGAGCACCGCCAACCACACCAACCCAAACCCGCCAACCCAGATCCGAGACCCCAACCGAAAGAGAGAACCTTCGTGGGAAAGTTCCTGACCGCCGTCATCTGCATCGCCTTGGTTGCCCTGTGCATCTACGGCATGTGGCACGGATGGCGCTCGCGCCTGGCACGCCAGGCGAACATGTTCGGCTCCCTCAAGGAAGTTCCCGAACGCTACGAGGGCATGACCGCTGACGCCGCTTTCGAGGGCGAATACGTCAGCACCACGATCTTCGGTAACTGGCTGGACCGCGTGGGTTTCGATTCGCTCGGCTTCAAGAGCAAGTCCACCCTGCTGATTTACCCGGACAGCATCATCTTCACCCGTGACGGCGCGAAGGACCTGTGGATTCCGGCGAAGAAGCTCGCCGTCATCACTACTGATCGCGGTATGGCGGGCAAGGTTGTGGAGAAGAACGGCCTGGTTGTGATTGGTTGGACCCTGGACGGTCACCGCGTGCAGACCG